>ENA-OQIG01001461-OQIG01001461.1-human-gut-metagenome-genome-assembly--contig:-NODE-1461-length-9870-cov-1.409935_pt1 | contig 9870 bp, 17 predicted proteins | sample MGYA00242576_ERZ504741 | MGnify/ENA primary metagenome ERZ504741 (study PRJEB26092, sample SAMD00036436) | human gut metagenome | host: Homo sapiens | study: EMG produced TPA metagenomics assembly of... | reverse complement strand
AATGAAATATAGAACGATGACAACTTACACTGAAGATGGTATAGTTTCCTGCTTAATGATGGATTCCATAAGGTATGGATGGATAAGAACACCAACGCAGTTGCACTTGGAGGCTTCACATATGGTGTTTCGACAGAAGAAATGGCAGGTGCATATGCCACTGTAGCAAATGATGGAATGTTCCGGCAGCCTACGTGTGTTACAAAGATAACTAACACATCCGGAAGGACGATAGTAGATACATCCGGAAGAGAAGTGAGGGTATATGATACTAATTCATGCCGCCTTATGACAGATATGTTAAGATCCGTAGTTACTGGAGGTACAGGTGTTGGTGCAGAACCATCAGATGCTATTGTAGCTGGTAAAACAGGAACGACTAATAGTAACAAGGATGCATACTTCTGTGGATATAGCCAGTATTATACTATGGCTGTATGGACAGGTTACGATTATCCTAAGACACAGAGTTCTGTAAAGACACTTAGCATATTCAGGGATTTTATGGAAGTGATCCATAAAGGAAAGGAGAAGGTTGAGTTTAAGACTGCCTCTAACGTGATAACAAAGCAGACAGAAACACAACCGGAAACAACAACGTCAGAAGAGCAGGAAACATCTACCAAGCAGGAAACAACAAGCAGGGTTCAGGCAACAACGAAAGAACAGATACAAAAGACAACAGCAGATAATACATCCACCTCTACAAAGGCAACAGAAAAAACAACGGAAAATAAGACAAAGCATACAGGAGAGTGGGATGCACCGACGCAGACGGATAAAGTTATAGAGTAAAGCTGCATGCTGTATTGAAGATTTTTATATTAAGTTACTTATGTAAGATATTAAAATGTAAGATGCTAAAAAGTAATATGTAAAAAAGCTGCTGTGACATTGATATAGTTAATGCCACAGCAGCTTTTTTTATATATATCAGTGAGCGGCAAAATTTACTTTTGACACTCACATCATCTTATGATAAATAATATAACGTGAAATTACTTATTCTTTTTACCGAAATTCTTGAAAAATCCTTTTTTCTTCTTTTCTTCAACAACTATTTTTCCTACCACGTACTGACTTGATACCAGTGATGTATATACCGCTGACCTCTGCTTTAACTTCAGCCTTAATAGGAATCTGGTCATATACCTTAGGATCAGCCATAAGAGTCATAACCTTAGGACCAATCTTTGCCTTTACAACAGGTACCTTTGCTTCTTTGAAGGTACTTAGGTGTCTGGTCAAGTACAATCTTAGGAAGACCAGCTTCTTTTAATTTCATTTTTTTCTTATCGATGATCAGCATCGACATAACCTGCTTGGCAGCATCAATCTGTGCCTGATTAGCATCCTGCTTCTTACGAAGCTTGTTACCTACAATAATAAGAGCTACTAAAGCAACAACAAGTATTGCAATAATAACCAATAAAACTATCGCCCATACTGGCATAATTATTTCCTCCTGCATATATATTTCAGTAATTCATTAATAACTTTAGTATTATATCACGTAAAAAGAGCGATGAAAAGATATTAAACATTAATATTTTATACAAGTTTCTGATTATTGTTATACTTGGTAAGTATAAGTCCGTGTACATATTCTGGCACATTCTTCTTATCTTCAGCGGACATCAGAGACATATCAAGAGGTTCGCAGAATTCTATAATAGTGTGAGCTTTTTTAAGAAATGGTGTATGATCTTCAAATATAGCAGAAGTGTTGTTCTGCACAACAGGTACTATAAGACAGCCGGATTTTTCAGCAAGCTTAAAGCTTCCAGCATGAAATTCCATTACGCCTTCACCTTTGTTACGTGTCCCCTCAGGGAATATTACAAGAGAGGTACCATTTTTAATATATTCAATACCAGTAAGGATTGACTTAAGTGCAGCTCTTGTATTGTTTCTGTCAAGCATAATACATTTTATATTAGCCATCCATCTGCGTAGTATAGGTACCTTTGACATTTCCTTTTTTGCAACGTAGCCAGCCCTGCCTTTAATAAATGTATAAGATATGATTACATCAAAAAATCCACGATGGTTTCCTACAAACAAAACAGGCTTATCAGCTGGTATATTTTCAAGTCCGATAGCGGTGATGTTTGTTCCGCATATAAGAAGAATAAGTCTGAACATAAATCTTGCTATTGCATCTGAGGCTTTTTCTTTAGCAAGTGGATTCTTTTTGCCGGCAAGCCACAGTATGGGAAGTGCAAGCAGGCTGAATAAAGCAAATATTAACAAAACAATTATCAGTATGATTAGTCTGATCATATATAACTCCTTTTAATAAAATTATCTTTTGATGTTATGATAAAATATCCATAACAAGTATAATACCAATACTTAGCTGTTCTACTTCTGCACATACGAGGATGCGTAAGAAGAGTAAAGCTTTGTACCATCATTTTTCATAAGTATAGCTTCTATGCCATCAAGGCTTTCAATCAGCTCCATTCCTTTATCAGCACCGAGAACAAAACAGGTTGTACTAAGGCAGTCACCGATTGTTGATTCATGTGATATGATGGTAACATCACAAAGCTCTGATTCATATGGGTATCCGGTTTTTGGGTTTAAAATATGGTGGTAAAAAGTTCCGTCACCAGAGTAAAAATACCTTTCATATGTTCCGGATGATACAACAGATGAATCGTTGATGTTTAACAGTTCCATATATTCACCTGTATCAGAGAAAGGCTTTTTAACAGCGATTGTAAAATCGGTATTTTTCTTTTTTTCTCCAATGCATAAAACATTGCCACCAAGATTAATTATAGCGCTTTTTACACCATTATCAACTAAAAAAGTCTTGATTTTGTCGGCTATATATCCCTTTGCTACGGCACCAAGGTCTATACAGAACCATCGGGCATATCTATATAGTGTGTTCCTGCTGTGTCAGTGTTAAGAGTGACCTTCGTATAATCTACATATTCCAGTGCATTGCTTATAAGTGAAGCATCAGGAACAGAAGGTGAGTCGGAGGTGAAATCCCATAGACGGGATACACTTCCTATGGTTATAATCAAATGCACCATCTGACAGCCGGCTGTATTCAAGACCGGTTTCAATAAGTTCATATAGTTCATCGCTTATTATTGATGTTTCTTTATTGTTGACTTTATACAGTTCGCTCGCTGCAAGAGTCCGTGAAAAAATATGTTCATAATGATCACATAACGATATAGCTTCCGAGATAATGCTTTTATTGACATTGGTATAAGAAGATATCTGCACATAAGTGTTTAGCTTGTAATCAGTTATGCTTATTGGAGTTGTCAGGGTTAATTCAGTCCCGCATCCTGTAAGAGGAAGTATACAGGCTGTTATAAGCACAGTAGACAGAATCAGGCAGGATAACTTTCTTTTTTTGTTTATAACAAAATATTCTTCATGTTTTCTTTTATTCCAATTCCTATATTATTATATTTACCTAAAAGAGTATACCAAATATTGAAAAAAATGTGAATTCACTTTTAATTTGTACTGGATTATGTTATAACAGATAATGTTGTGAAACAAGCTGGCTTGAATAACATGCCAAGAATAATGAAATGAGGATTATTTATGAAAAAGAAATTAGTTAGCCTTATGCTTGCTGCTACAATGGTAGTATCGCTTGCAGCATGTGGCTCTAAAAAGACAGAAGCTCCAACTTCTACAGTACATAAGGATATAACTGCTGCACAGTATGATTCAATAATATCTGCAGATGCAGCAATATATAAAAAGAACTTTACAATGCCAGAGTTTAAGGGAATGGAAGTGACAGTAGATAAGTCAGTGCTTAATGTATCAGATTCGGATGTTGATGATTATATTAACCAGAATATCATTGCTTCACAGGCAAAACAAGAAATGATTACAAGTGGCGTTACAGCTAACGGTGATAGCATCATACTTGATTACTCAGGTAAGCTTGATGGTGAAGCATTCTCAGGTGGAACAGCAACAGATGCCTCATATACTATAGGTTCAGGGAATTTCATCAGTGATCTTGATAAGGGTCTTGTTGGACTTACAGTTGGACAGGAGTATGATATTCCATGCACATTCCCAGATAACTATACATCTGAGCTTGCTGGAAAGAGTGTAATATTCACTGTTAAAGTAACAGCTATAGTTAAGACTACATATCCAGAGATAACAGATGAATGGGTAATGGAAAACAAGGATACTCTTAATCTTTCAGGAACAACAGTTCCAGAGTCAGGCAGGAAGTAAGAAAGATAGTAGAGCTAATGCCAATGACAAATATATGCAGGCAACATTCAATACTGCAATATGAAAAGGATTAAAGAACAGATTGGTGATAGTGTGACATATCCAGATGATGAAGTACAGTCACTTGTTGAAGTGTTTAATACTAACATTGAAAACGAATTTAACAATTATGGTTCATACTATGGTGCGTCAGATCTTGATTCATATAAAACAAAGGTGTATGGTTTTGATTCAATAGATGCATACAACGAATATGTTGATAACCAGGCAAAGTCATACCTTTTAGAGAAGATGGTGATCACAGTAATTGCTGCAGATAACGATATCCACGTAAATGAAGATGAAATCGTATCATATGGTAACGATCTTGCAACATATTATGGATATGATGATTTTGCTGCTATTACAGATGCAGTTGGTAACGAGGTTGTATCTGAGATTGGATACCAGATTCTTTCACAGAAGGTTATAGAGTTTGTATGCAGTCAGATATCAGAAGTTGAGAAGTAGAATACAGCATATATTATTCTGCATAAATATATTGGGACGGTGTATAATTACATTGTCACCAATATTATTTTTAGATAAAGAAAAATTTATATGGTTTATATGAATGGGAGAATGGGAGATTATAATGAAAGAATTCGTACCAAAGATATTTGATGTGATGAAAACATATTCAAAGGGTCAGCTTGTAAAGGATGTTGTGGCTGGTATTATCGTTGCTATAATAGCTCTTCCTTTATCAATAGCGCTTGCCCTGGCATCAGGAGTAAGCCCGGAGCAGGGCATATATACTGCGATATTTGCAGGTTTTGTAATATCATTCTTGGCGGAAGCAGGGTGCAGATAGCAGGTCCTACAGCTGCATTTGCAACAATAGTGGCAGGTATAGTAGCCAGAAATGGTATGGATGGATTAATAACAGCCACAATTATGGCTGGTATAATACTTGTAGTTATGGGATTTTTAAAGTTTGGTAATCTTATCAGATTTATTCCATATACGATAACAACAGGATTTACTTTTGGTATTGCTGTGACGATAGTTATAGGACAGATTAAGGATTTCCTTGGGCGTTACTTATCCAGCAGGAACTGCGGCAGTTGAGACTATGGATAAGCTGAAGGCTGTTATAGCTAATATAGGAACATTTAATATTAAGGCATTTGTAGTTGGTGTTGTTGCACTTGCAATTCTTATCATATGGCCAAGGTTTAAGGCACTTGATAAAATACCACCATCACTTATTGCAGTTATAGTATCAGTTCTCATGGTTAAATTCATCGGACCATTAAAAGATGTCAATACAATCGGAAGCCTGTATACAATAAAGAAGGGGCTTCCTGGAGTGTCAGTACCATCAGTTAATATGGATATGATAATAACACTTCTTCCAGATGCGCTCACAATAGCGGTTCTTGCAGGAATAGAGAGTCTGCTTTCGTGTGTAGTATCAGATGGAATGATAGGTTCAAGACATAAGCCTAATATGGAGCTTGTTGCACAGGGCGCAGGTAATATTGTGTCAGCACTTTTTGGTGGTATTCCGGCAACAGGTGCTATCGCAAGAACAGCAGCCAATGTAAAGAACGGCGGACGTACACCAGTAGCAGGTATGGTTCACTCAGTTACTCTCCTTATTGTGCTTGTAGTGCTTATGCCATATGCAGCATGGATTCCGATGCCAGCGATAGCAGCTATTCTTTTCATAGTTGCGTATAATATGAGTGGCTGGAGAGAAATGGTTAATCTTGTAAAGCACTCACCAAAGTCAGATATTCTTGTACTTCTTACAACTATGATACTTACTGTTGTATTTGACTTAGTCGTTGCAATAGAGGTAGGTATTGTTATGGCAGCACTTCTCTTTCTTAAGAGAATGGCAGATGTAACAGAGGTGAGAAGCTGGAAATATATCGGGGAAGATATTGATGAGAATAATGATCCTGAAAGTATCAATCTAAAGAAGGTTCCAGATAAGACTTTAGTATATGAAGTAATCGGACCAATGTTTTTTGCATGCGGCGGATAAGTTTATGGACATACATATGGAGTCTGATATAAAAGTAGTCATAATCAGAATGCGTGGTGTTCCAGCTATGGATATATCAGCATTGCGTTCGCTTAAGAATATACATAATGTATGTAAGAAGCGTGGCATAACACTTGTATTATCCCACGTTCAGGAACAGCCTAAGTCTATGATGGAGAAGGCTGGATTTGCGGCAGAAGTTGGTGAAGAGAATTTCTGTGCCAATATTGATGCAGCACTGGCACATGCACAGGATATCGTTGGATAAAGGTATGTGACAGCAGATATATAGATATGAATTAAACCTCCAGGTCTTTAAAATAAAGGCTCTGGAGGTTTTTTGACTTTTTATAAAATGATGTCTTTAAGCAGAGCGGCAGCATTGCCACCCTCGATAGCAGTAAGCTCATCAGCTGTCAGACCACTGGTTCTAAGCAGCTTAAGTGACTCAGACTGGTCAGACCATGGACTGTCTGTTCCAAATAGGATATGGTCAGCGCCGTGGGCACGGACCATCTGAACGAACTTCTCTTTGGACAGGAAGTTGTTGTCAGGAGTGCTTTTAAGGACAAAAGCTGTGTCAAGCCACACATGAGGAGTTCCGATTAACCGGCTGCATACTTCATCATACATGGACCAGCCGCCCATATGGCTAATACAAGCTTGTGTGGAGGAACTTCTTTTATCATATTAGACAGACGCTCAACGCTTGCTTCATCACAGTTTGGAAAGCTTATATCCATACCGCAGTGGATAGTTACGATGAGGTCGTTGTCGTTTGCACATTCTATAATTCTAAGATATCTGGGATCATCTATATTAGTACGTTGAAATACAGGATGAAGCTTGATTCCTGGGATGCCGGCTTTTGCAAGATTATTTATTATAGTCTTATAGTCAGCGGTATCTGGATGAATTGTACCAAATGATATTAATCCGGTTTCTTTGGCGGATTGGTTGGTTTTAATGGCTATTTTATTGATAGTTGTATGTTGTTCTGGCTTTGTTGCTATGGGTAGTAATACAGAGTAATCAATTCCCGCCTTTTTCATAGAAGCTTTGATAGAGTCTACACGTCCATCCAGATAGTTAGGTATACCTCCGCTTTGCGCAAGACGTCCTACTGCACGGTCAGCAAGTTCGTCTGGAAAGCTGTGAGTATGAAAATCTATAACCATATAAGTCTGGCCTCCTGTTAATATTAATATTAAATGAAATATGAAGCAATATAAGCTGCTTTTAGTTCAGGTCTTTACTAAGCATTGACATGAATCAAACTTTTAAACGTCAGTTATTGTTAAAAAGCATTTTAAAGCTGATATTTTAATCTGATGATAGCATAAAATGTAAAATCAAGTCAAAAAGTAAAAATAATAAAAATCTGTAAATAATAAAAATAATCAAAATGTATAAATCATTACATTTTCCACATACTACACATACAGCATAATTATGGTAAAAAATGTGCATATAGTCAGGAAAAGGAGGCTTATGTTATATGAAGGCAACAGGTATTGTCCGACGGATTGATGATCTTGGCAGAATAGTCATACCAAAGGAAATCAGAAGAACATTACGGATACGGGAAACTGATCCTATGGAAATATATACGGATATAGATGGACAGATAGTGCTTAAGAAGTATTCGCCGATGGGAGATATAACTGCTATGGCAGAGGAATACGTAAAAACACTGGCTGAAAATACGGGTATGACAGCAGCTATAACTGACAGAGATCATGTTATTGCAGCGCAGGAAACGAAAAAAAATATATTCTTGGAAAACAGATATCAAGAGAACTGAATGCTGTTATGGATGAAAGAAAAAGTGTTATGGCAGGCTGTACAGACACATCATATGTGTCTGTTGTATCGGGTTATGAGTGCAAAGAAGAGGTGATAAGTCCTATAATATGTGCTGGCGATGTATTAGGCTCTGTTATTATGTTTACTAAAGATAACGGATATAAGTTTACAGAGTGGGAAAAATGTATAGTAAAAGTTGCAGCTGATTTTCTTGGGAAACATATGGAAAGCTGATTGTACTTGCCATGAGTATTGCATATAGGCTATACTATGCATACGCATAGGTTCAAGGCTTTGGTATATGCGGAAATGCTTATGAATCTGTGACATGGCATGATATATGGGAGGTGCTATGCCATAAACAGTGGCACTTCCTTTTTTCAATGCACAATAAAGCATGAATAAAACAAAAGAAATATAAAGATTAAGAGGCATAAGGAAAAGGAGACAGGCTATGAGATTAGATAAATACCTTAAGGTATCAAGACTTATAAAAAGACGTACAGTAGCCAACGATGCATGTGATGCAGGAAGAGTTATGATTAATGATAAGGTTGCCAAGGCATCAGCTGATGTAAAAGCAGGAGATATTATAGAGATATCCTTTGGCAATAAGAATGTTAAGGTGAAAGTAACAGATGTGAAGGATACTGTAAAAAAAGAAGAAGCTAAAGAAATGTTTGAATATATTTAAGAATCAAAGTCATATTTTCATATATTCCCCAATATATTAGACAAGTAGATATAAAATAGGCTTGTTCATGATTGAAGGGAGTTGTGGATGATGGAGGAAACAAGACGTGTAAGACATCCTCATACAGTTCATATGGAGGATAGAAAAAAGTTGAATTCACAGGGATTACAGATGTTATATCATTTGAACCGGTTAAGGTCATGTTAGAATCAGATTATGGAGTTATTGTTATAAAAGGAGATGCACTTCACGTAAATAAGTTGTCAGTGGAAAAGGGAGAACTGGATGTAGATGGAAGAATAGACTCAATAGTTTATTCGCAGAATAGTACAGCGGGTAAAAAGGGTGAGCCCTTATAAACAGGCTGTTTAGGTAGTATAAGCTATGACAGCAGAGATTGTATGGGAGGGCAGTACGCTTTGCAGGACACTCTGGTGGGGAATGGTATTTGCAGCGGAGTATGATACAATAAGGATATTTAGAAGAATAGTAAACATAATATGCTTGTTATCATGGTTCTTGAGGATATGGCATACTGGATATATGTATCAATAAAAATATTTTCTATATGTTTTTATGTTAATGATGGGGTTATAAGGGCTTTTATTATAGCGGTTTTATTATGGGTGCAGGGCTTTATGTTAAAGCATTAAGCAGATATTACATAAAATATGGTGTTAAGCTTATATCCTTTTTTATAAAAATAGTCAGTATAATCATAATAAAACCATTGAAATTCATTTTATCTATGGTTAGAATGATATCAGGAAAGCTGTTGTTTCCTGTAAAGTTATGTTGCCGGTATATTAAGAGCAAAATACCTTTTAAATCTGACATCATTAAACATACTAAAAAGAAAATCATAAACGATAATTATGATAATGACATTAGTAATAAGCAGTCTTAGATAAATATAAAGATGTATACAGAATTGGAGCGGTATATATGAAATTTGAAACAAGAAGAGAACGGGAACTCCGTAGAAAGAGACAAAAGCGTTCAGCTATATTAGGTATGGTGTTTGCTATACTTGTTGTTATCGGACTTGGCATACTGTTATGGAATGGAAAGAAGAATATTGAAGCTAAGAATGTTGAAT
>ENA-OQIG01001460-OQIG01001460.1-human-gut-metagenome-genome-assembly--contig:-NODE-1460-length-9881-cov-1.959299_pt1 | contig 9881 bp, 11 predicted proteins | sample MGYA00242576_ERZ504741 | MGnify/ENA primary metagenome ERZ504741 (study PRJEB26092, sample SAMD00036436) | human gut metagenome | host: Homo sapiens | study: EMG produced TPA metagenomics assembly of... | reverse complement strand
GGTGAAATGGGAAGAAATGGCAAATGAAGGTGATCATTACCGCCTTGCTTTCGACCGTGAGAATACCTGGAGTCAGAAATATAATATGATTTGGGACAAAATGTGGAATTTGAATTATTCCCAAATAATGTAATCGACAAAGAAATTAACTATTATTTGACGAAACAGAATCCTTACGGATTGCCATTGGACTCCCGCAAAGAGTATACAAAGTCTGACTGGATTATGTGGACAGCTGCTATGTCTTCAGATTTAGAAACTTTCAAGAAATTCATAGATCCACTCTATAAATATATCAATGAAACTACTTCGCGGGTACCTATCAGTGATTGGCATCACACAGACAGTGGTGAATGGGTTGGGTTTAAAGCGCGTTCGGTTATTGGAGGATACTGGATGCAAGTGTTAATGGACAAAACTCGATGAAATGTTTAATTAACTATACATTTATTATTAACTAGAATGAAAAACATGAAATGTAAAATGAAAAAAGTATTGAAGGAATGGCGGTGGATATTGCTGGCATTATTCACGATTTGCATTTGTAGTTGTAAGGACGATGACAATGTAGAGACTGGAGCCTTTGATCCATCAAAACCTGTAGCAATTTCTGATTTTACTCCGAAAGAAGGAGGAGCCTATCAGAAACTATTGATTTATGGTGAAAATTTCGGAACAGATGTTTCGAAGGTAAAAGTGAAGATTGGTGGCAAAGATGCTATTGTTATTAATGTAAAAAGTACTTATGTTTACTGTTTTGTTCCTTCAGGAGCTTTTAGTGGTGAAATTGAAATCACTGTAGGAGAAGGAGAGAATGCAGTAACAACGACTGCGAGTACTACTTTTAGCTATGAGAAAAAGATGGTTGTAGGTACGCTTTGTGGCTATCGCAATAATCGTGATGATCAAGGTTGGAGAGACGGACCATTTGATGGACCGGAAGGTGTCAAATGCTGTGGCTTTAGCGATAACGGACGATTAGCTTTTGATCCGTTGAATAAGGATCATTTGTATATTTGTTACGATGGACATAAAGCTATACAGTTGATCGATTTAAAAAATCGTATGCTTCTTCTCCTTTGAATATCAATACTATACCTACTAATCGTATACGAAGCATTGCTTTCAATAAGAAGATAGAAGGATATGCTGATGAGGCAGAATATATGATTGTAGCTATTGATTATGATGGTAAGGGAGATGAAAGTCCTAGTGTATATATTATTAAACGTAATGCGGATGGTACATTCGATGATAGATCTGATATACAATTGATAGCTGCTTACAAACAATGTAATGGAGCTACTATTCATCCAATCAACGGAGAATTGTATTTTAATAGTTATGAAAAGGGACAAGTATTTCGTTTAGACTTGGTTGATTACTTTAAAACTATTAAGAATGGTGGAAGTTGGGATCCTATAGTAAAGAACAATCCTAATACTTTTAAGCAGTTATTCACTATTGCTGACCAAGTTGGGAATTTCAGATTTTCATTCATCCTACTGGAAAGTATGCTTATTTTGGTGTGATTAACAATCATTATTTCATTGCGTTCCGACTATGACGAGATAAAAAAGGAATTTATTACCCCGTATAATTTTGTCGGGGGATATAAACAGTCAGGTTATAGGGATGATGTAGGAACTGAGGCACGTATGAATAATCCTTGTCAAGGAGTATTTGTGAAAAATCCGGATTATACTGGTGAAGAAGAGTATGATTTCTATTTTGTAGATCGATTAAACTTCTGTGTACGTAAAGTAACTCCAGAAGGTATCGTATCGACCTATGCGGGACGAGGAGCGTCAACTTCCTTAGCTGACGGAAACCAATGGGGAACTGATGATGGTGACCTACGAGAAGTGGCTCGTTTCCGTGATGTAAGTGGACTTGTTTATGATGATGTGAAAGAGATGTTTTATGTACATGATCAGGTGGGACATACTATTCGCACTATTTCAATGGAGCAAGAAGAGAATGTAGCCGGTGACGAGAATATACCGGAAGATGAATCAACAGTGGAATCTAACGAATAAACACATTTATCAGATTATGAAAAAATATTTAGCCATTTTTTTTGTTGATGCTGGTTGTCCCATTGACGATTTCTGCACAACAAACAATTACCGTGACTGGTACGGTTACCGACACACAAGATGAGCCGATGATTGGTGTTAATATCACTGTAAAGGATGTAGCAGGTTTGGGAACCATTACGGATATCAATGGTAATTTTTCTATAAAGATGGAACCTTATCATCGACTAGTCTTCTCATACATCGGATATGATGATGTGGAAGTACTTGTAAAAGAACAGCATACTGTTAATGTAAAGATGAAAGAATCAGAGGCTAGTGTACTGGATGAGGTTGTGGTAACTGGTATGGGGGCACAGAAAAAACTGACAGTGACGGGAGCTGTAACCAATGTGAATGTGGGAGATTTAAAACGTTTCCCTACTTCCAATATGTCTAACGCTTTGGCCGGTAATGTTCCGGGTATTATTGCCCGACAAACTTCCGGACAACCGGGAAAAAGTACTTCTGAGTTTTGGATACGTGGTATTTCTACTTTTGGAGCTAGTTCAAGTGCTTATATTCTGGTGGATGGCTTTGAACGTAGCAGTTTGGATGAACTTAACATTGAAGACATCGAATCATTCACAGTATTGAAAGATGCGTCAGCTACTGCTATTTATGGTTCGAAAGGTGCTAATGGTGTAGTATTGATTACAACAAAACGTGGTAAAGCTGGAAAAATCAATATTGATGCCAAGGTAGAAACTTCTTATAATACGCGTACTATCACTCCGGAATTTGTAGACGGTCTTTCGTATGCCAGTCTGATGAACGAAGCATTAGTGACTCGCAATTTAGGAATGGCCTATCAACCGGAAGAATTAGAGTTATTTCGTACACAAATGGATCCGGATTTCTATCCGAATGTGGACTGGATGGATTTGATCCTAAAAAACGGAGCATGGAGTTATCGCGCTAACTTGAACATGAATGGTGGTGGTAACACTGCTCGTTATTTTGTTTCTGCAAGTTATACGGAAGATCAAGGTATGTATAACACAGACCAAACGTTACGTGATGATTACGATACAAATGCCAACTATAAAAAGTGGAATTATCGTATGAATGTTGATATAGATATCACCAAATCGACTTTATTGAAACTAGGTATAGCAGGTTCATTAGCCAAACGTAATAGTCCAGGACTGGCTGATAACGAGATGTTATGGGGCATGCTTTTCGGATACAATCCTATTGCAACGCCTGTATACTATTCCAATGGATATGCGCCTATTTCCCACCGGGATAACGTAAACAAACTTAATCCCTGGGTTGCATCTACGCAAACTGGATACAATGAAGATTGGCAGAATAATGTACAAACTAATGTTACATTAGAACAAAATTTTGATTTCATTACCAAGGGATTGAAGTTTGTAGGACGTTTTGGCTATGATACAGACAACAGTAACTGGATTAATCGTCATCGTCAACCAGATTTGTATAAAGCGAACGGACGTAGACAAGAAAACGGGAGAGATTATTTATGAGAAAATGTTCTCCGCATATGACATGACACAATCAAGTGGTAGCTCTGGCAAACGTCGTGAATTCCTTGATTTACTGTTAAGCTGGGAACGTGCTTTCGGAAATCATCATGGAGGAGTTACTTTCCGTTACACACAAGATAGTGAGAAGCGGACAGTAGACATTGGTACGGATATTAAGAATGGAGTATCAAAACGTAATCAAGGGTTAGCAGGACGATTTACTTATAACTGGAACTATCGTTACTTTGTTGATTTTAATTTTGGTTATACCGGATCGGAAAATTTTGCACCAGGAAATCAATTCGGTTTCTTCCCGGCTTTTTCTCTTGCATGGAACGTTGCCGAAGAGTCATTTGTTAAGAATAACTTGAAGTGGATGAATATGTTTAAAATACGTTATTCTCATGGTAAGGTAGGTAATGATAATATTGGGGATAACAACCGTTTCCCATACTTATATACTATAGCCACTACAGGATATAACAGCGAAGGCAAGCCTAATTATGTATATAACTGGGGATTTGGTGATTATGGAAAATCATTCATAGGAACTCATTACACACAGATGGCTTCTAATGGCATTACTTGGGAAGTTGCGACTAAGGATGACTGGGGATTGATCTTTCTTTGTTTAATGACAAATTTACAGCGACAGTTGACTATTTCCACGAAAAACGTACAGGTATTTTTTTAACACGTGAGTTCTTGCCTGACATTACAGGTCTTGAGAGCAAACCTAAAGCGAATGTAGGTGAAGTGAAATCTCAAGGTTTCGATGGCAATTTTGCTCTTAAGCAGAAACTGGGTGAGGTGGATATGACTATTCGTGGGAATATAACTTATAGTAAGAATGAAGTGCTCGAAAAGGATGAAGAGAATCAAGTCTATTCTTATTTATATCAAAAAGGGTATCGTGTAGATCAAGTTAAAGGATTGATAGCTGAAGGATTGTTTGCTGATTACGATGATATTCGTACCAGCCGAAACAAGAGTTTGGTACAGTGCAGCCTGGAGATATCAAATATAAAGATGTAAATGGTGATGGTGTTGTAAACGATAATGATAAAGTTGCTATTGGCGCTACTACCACTCCAAACTTAGTATATGGTATAGGGGCATCTTTCGCATGGAAAGGAATTGATGTAAATGTTCACTTCCAAGGTGCCGGTAAATCCACTTTCCCTATTTATGGTAAGTGTGTATATGCATTCAGCGAAAGTGACTGGGGAAATATCTTTAAAGATATGATAAGTGATCGTTGGGTAGATTCAGAGACTGCTGCCAAACTGGGATTGCATGCTAATGAGAACCCCAATGCAACATATCCGCGTTTAACTTATGGGGAAAATAAAAACAACCAACAAACCTCTACTTATTGGATGCGTGATGGTCGATATATTCGTTTGAAGAATCTGGATATCGGTTATACTTTGCCAAAAAGCATAGTCAATAAACTGCACTTCAATAATATTCGTATCTATATTGCAGGATCAAACCTGATTACATGGTCTAAGTTCAAACAATGGACCGGAACTGGCAATCCGGCGGGGATGAAGCGTATCCGCTAACAAAATCAGTTACTATGGGTTTATCTGTTAACTTATAAAAATACTAAGAGATTATGATAAAGAAGATTTATATATTATTATTAACCGTATTAGGGATGGGAGTAATTTCTTCTTGCTCTGATTACCTGAATTCGGAGAAATATTTTAAGGATCGTCTGACACTGGAGAAAACTTTCGAAAGTAAGGATCATGTGGAAGAATGGTTAGCTTATGCTTTTTCATTTATAAAAAATGAAAACTATGAGGTGACGACTAAAGGACCAAGTGAGAATTCGTTTTGTTTTTCAGACGATATGTATTATGGTGACCGCGATAAGACAATCGATGCAACAAAGAATGAATTGTCATATAATATGTTCAAGTTAGGAGAATATGATGAGAATACTTATAATGTTGGGGCATGGGGGGCATGTTATAAAGGAATTTTCCAAGCATCAGTATTTATCCATAATGTTGACCGGTGTCAAGAGATGCTGATTGGGAAATACTAGATTATAAGGGGCAGGCTCGTTTTGTTCGTGCTTACTATTACTGGTTGCTCTTACGTCGTTATGGTCCAGTGCCTATTATGCCGGACGAAGGAGTGGATTATACTCAAAGTTATGATCAAATAGCTACTCCACGTAGCTCATACGAAGAAGTGGCACAATATATCAGTGACGAAATGGTACAGGCTACTAAAGAGTTACAATATGATCGTCGTACTGATAATTATGCTATAGGCCGACCTACTCGTGGAGCTGCATTGGCAGTTCGTGCTTATGCACTGATTTTTGCAGCTAGTCCGTTTGCTAATGGAAATAATGATGAATATGCGCAGCAATTGGTAGATGATGAAGGGCGTCGTTTGCTTTCTTCCGAATATAGTGAAGAAAAATGGGCAAAAGCTGCTGCCGCTTGCCGTGATGTCATCGATTTAGATGTTTATGAGTTGAATATTGTAAATAAATCCACATCTGATAATGGACCTTCTGAACGTCCGACTGTTACTCCACCGGCTGATGGCGAGTTTTCCAATCAACCCTGGCCAAAAGGATGGACAAATATTGACCCGCTCAGATCATATCGTACTATCTTTGATGGTACTATATTACCTGCAAACAATAAAGAACTGATATTTACACGCGGGGCAACAAATATAGATATGTTGGTACTTCATCAGATGCCCAAAGATGATGGCGGCTGGAACTGTCATGGTATGACACAGAAAATGCTGGATGCATATTATATGAATAATGGTAGTAATGAGCCGGGTATGAACTCTATGTATCAAGGAGTAGCTAATTATCAAGGTATTGTAGATACTCGTGAACGTAGAACCGGATTTACTGATTTGCAAGACTTGAAGGATAATAAATATCCGGAATTAGGTTGGAAATATGATCCGAAGAAAGGAGATAACGATCAGGCCAAAACTGGGATGAATGTTTCTTTGCAATATGTAGAACGCGAACCACGATTCTATGCTTCTGTTGCTTATAATGGCTGTACCTGGTATTATTTGAGCCAGACTGAAAGCAAACCTGCCGATGTAAATCAACAAGTTTGGTACTACTTTGGAAGTTCCGATGGTTATCGTAATGACGGTTTCTACTTGCGTACAGGTATAGGAATCAAAAAGTTTGTTCATCCAAACGACTATCCAGGCAATTATGTTGCGAAAGCTGAAACAGCAATTCGCTATGCGGATATTCTACTGCTTTATGCTGAAGCATTGAATGAGTTGACTGGAACATACAATATACCTTCTTGGAATGAGGCGACAACCTACACTATCAGCCGTGATAAAGAACAAATGGAAAGAGGTATTCATCCGGTACGTATTCGTGCCGGGTTGCCTGACTATCCAGACGAATTTTATCTGCAGAGTGGGGTTGATGATATGCGTAAAGCATTAAAACGTGAACGTATGATAGAGTTAATGGGCGAAGGAAAACGTTACTTTGACATTCGCCGTTGGAAAGATGCGCCAGTAGAAGAATCTCTGCAAATATACGGTTGTAATGTCTTTGTTGGTGAAGCTAAGAGAGACGAATTCCATTCGGCAATTCCTGTTTACAATCTCCCGTCTACTTCTCGGAAAAGCTATGGTTATGGCCTATCAAACATAGTGAGTTGAAACGTAATTCACGTTTAACACAGAACCCAGGATGGACAATGTATGATTAATTCTAAACATAAAGACTTATATATGAAGAAAATATATACTTTGGCAGCTTTGGCTGCAATGACAATGTTGGGAACTTCCTGCAATTCGGAATGGGAAGATGAACAATATGAGCACTACATTTCTTTCAGTTCACAACTGGATAGTAAGGGAGTGACGAATATATATGTACCTTATAGCCGCCATGATGCAGAAGGAAATTATGCAGAAGGAGGAGAAGGGAGGTCCAATTATCAGTTACCGATACTTGTTAGTGGTTCTACCGATAATCCAAGTAATGTCACTGTACACGTAGCACATGATGCTGATACATTGAATATTTTGAATTACGCTCGTTACGCTACACGTACAGAACTATATTATGAGGATATGGGAGCAGAAGGATTGGCATACGCTTCATATCCAGAATCTCTACAGATAAAAGCAGGAGAAAATAAAGGTTTACTGGATCTTAAATTTGATTTTCGCAACATTGATATGTCAGAAAATGGGTACTTCCATTGCAGATTGTAGACGACGCGTCTTACAACTACGTAGCTCATCCACGTAAAGACTATGCTAAGGCGATATTGAGAATCTTCCCATTTAATGATTACTCTGGCGATTATTCTGGTACAGGAATAACCAACAAGGTGGTGACGGGATATGATGGAGATGGTAAACCGATAGAAACAGCAGAATCTATCACAAAATCGTCAATAAGAGGGTATGTGATAGATGAACAGACTATTTTACGTATGCAGGAATAGTAGATGAGGATTATACAGGCCGTAAGAAGTAATAAAATCAAATTTGCTTTTAATGGTGAGACGAATGGTTCGGTTACTATTTCCTGTGATAATGCAGAAGAGATTGGATTTGAATTAAACAAGGACGTGACTCCTTCATTTCGTATTTCTTCATCAATGGATGACGCGAAGCCTTATCTGGAACACCGTTATGTAATAATTAATAATGTTGATTATTATTTCAATTATATACCAGTGGAAGGTACCATCATTCGCTATCATGTAAAAGGTACATTGACATTATCACGTGATATCAATACTCAGATTCCAGACGAAGATCAAGCAATTGAATGGTAGTTTCTATTAATCGCTAATCTAATGATTCAAGAAGAGGGTGAAGTTCAAGTTATTGAATTCACCCTCTTCTCTTATTTTGAAAAGTTATTTTAGGACTGATTGTGTGCCGTTTATTGTCAAATATCCTAAAGCATACTATTTCGTTTCTGCAACTGTAGAATACGTCACGCTCCCTAGCTTCCCGTCATTACTCAGTGTCTCAGCTTGAATAATCAATGGCGTGGAATACTGATTATTGTAACATTCGATCACTGCCTTTCCATTTTCATCCGTCTGCACAGTCGGATTCCAGTAAAGAGTTCGTCTTTTGTCTGCTTTATCCATGTATAATTCTTTATCTATATAAGCAGGAGAATAATACTCCAATGCCGGTGTATATCCCTGCATAACAGTCTGCCGGGTACCAAGAGCCGCAGTCTCGTGTTTATTCAGAACATCATGTCTGGGCAATGGAATGAGGTAGAAAATACTATATTTGTCCAGTTCCGATACATCTACATCATTGGAATTAGACATTTTGGTATTCTGGATAATTTCATCATCTACTCCTCCTGTGCCTTTACTGATGATAATAGAAGCCAAACCGTCTATTTCAGTCAGCATCATGTTTACTTCTGTTGACGATAGAATTTTGTTATCCATAATATAACAGATCGGTTTCTGGCGGTAAGTACAGTTATCATTGGAACGGTCCCAGTAAAAGAGTGGATTTAATTTTTCCATCACCTCCGGGATAGTGGTGACAACTTTGCCATTGTCGCGAAGCTGATCGACAGCCTGGCGTATATCATAGTAGGCATCAATACTTTGCTCATTAATTTTAGTCGCCATATTCGTACTTTGACTGCGCCGCTTACTTTTGATTTCAACTTCGTCCAAAAGATAAAGCCCGTCTACCCGACGGATGGAATCCATATATAAAGAGTCGAATTTTTCAGCTTCCTGTTGCCAGTGGGCAATGTTGCTCCACTCCGGGTGCAACTCTCTGTAACCGTATGCACGCGTAGCAGGCGAGAAATGCCGGTCGATGAGAATAGAAGCGTCCTTATTTCGTTCTTTTCCCACTTTGCGAGTCTGGATCACAGCTTCCATTGATCCCTCGAAATCTTCCAGCGGAATGCTGAAATGTCCGTTCTCATCCGTAACGGTCTGACCGGTAATAATCTCTGCATCTCTCTTCACCATTACGCTGAGAGCTATATCCTTCAGCTTGTTTTTGAGAATCGTAGATTTGACTTGTCCATAAAGTACCAGTTGGCTTTCTGGCAACTGAAGTGGGGTGAATGGCTGATACCGATCTGTTGTGTCATATCATATTTACGCCATCCGTGTACCATTAACAGTATATCCAGTTCCTTCTGTTTCCGGAGAGAACTCTCTGTGAAGTAGTAGCCGGGTTGATGAATGTAGCTTCAGTCCGATGTAAGTAGTAAGGTACGGTGAAGATAATTGTTATCTATATTCATCATAATCTAGAGCGGACGGACGTC
>ENA-OQIG01001459-OQIG01001459.1-human-gut-metagenome-genome-assembly--contig:-NODE-1459-length-9894-cov-1.495341_pt1 | contig 9894 bp, 15 predicted proteins | sample MGYA00242576_ERZ504741 | MGnify/ENA primary metagenome ERZ504741 (study PRJEB26092, sample SAMD00036436) | human gut metagenome | host: Homo sapiens | study: EMG produced TPA metagenomics assembly of... | reverse complement strand
CTTTTCCTAAGTCTTCAAGACCAGCACCTACTGGAAGTCCATCTTCTGAGAATGCACTCTGAGTTCTTCCGTATACGATCTGTAAGAAAAGTTCTCTCATAGCTGTATTGATTGCATCACAGACTAAGTCTGTGTTAAGTGCTTCTAAAATTGTCTTTCCCGGAAGGATCTCAGAAGCCATCGCTGCTGAGTGAGTCATTCCTGAACATCCGATTGTCTCTACTAATGCTTCTTGAATAATACCGTCTTTTACATTCAATGTCAGCTTACAGGCTCCCTGCTGTGGTGCACACCAGCCCACACCATGTGTTAATCCGGAAATATCTTTTACTTCCTTTGCCTGTACCCATTTTGCTTCTTCTGGGATTGGAGCTGGTCCGTGATTAACGCCCTGAGCTACCGGACACATTGTTTGTACTTCATGTGAATAAATCATGTTAAGACTCCTTTCAAATATGTATGATTTTACTTATGATGATTGTTATAACTTTAACATCACATATATGTTATATTTTCTCATAAACTTCCGATTTCGTCTATATCTTTTTCACTTTTTCTATATTCGATCACTCCCATGTGGGAAAGAATGAAAAACTGTCGTTCCTTGTCACTTTTCACAATAATTTTTCCACTATTTTGTCGAAGACTCCTCTTCCAACTGCTTTTCCAGAAGTTTGAGTGCCTCCTCCACCGATGCATTTCTGTTTTCCTGCCTTGTCCCATGAAATCTGCACTCTTTTGTGACAGTTCTTCCACATAGATAACAGCCGATATAGACAAGTCCTACCGGCTTTTCTTTCGTTCCGCCAAGTGGTCCTGCAATCCCGGTCACGCTGAGCGCCGCATCCGCTCCTGCTGCCTTTGCAGCGCCCTCTGCCATCTCCTCTGCCGTCTGTGTGCTGACCGCCCCATATTGTTCCAAAGTTTCATGCCGCACATGCAGCAGTTTTTCTTTCGATTCATTGGCATAAGTGATATATCCCTCTTTATAGACTGACGAAGCCCCCGACACATTCATGATGCGCCCTGCCAAAAGCCCTGCCGTGCAGGACTCTGCGGTGGTCAGATACAGACCTCTCTTTTCCAGTTTTTCTACGATTCTTTCTTCCAGACTCATTTTATTTTCCTTCTTTCTGCTCTACAACTAATCATCCTCATCAACCTTGCACTGACAAAGAACTCTCTGAAAACAACTATGCTTTTCCGCCCTTTCGGAATCTTGGCATTCCTCAATATTAGATTTTCTTTGCCTGAATCGAAAAGAAAGATTGTCCGCCCTTTTGGCAGCACAATCTTTCCATCTTCTTACATGCCGCCCTGTGTCAGCACTTCTTTATTCTTCCTAATATAATCTACCAGAGATACGATTGTCAGGATCAATGACACCCAGATAAGAATCTGTTCCACTACTGCGAATACACTTCCTTCAAATGCCGCGATCAATACAATGATCATCGCCATCTGGAACACGGTTTTAAACTTGCCCCAGTAACTTGCCGCGATTACAATTCCATTGTCCGAAGCGATCAGGCGGAATCCACTGATGATAAATTCACGCTGATAATCACAATGACGATCCACGCCGGAAGTCTTCCCATCTCTACAAGACAGATCATTGCCGCACCGACAAGCAGTTTGTCTGCCAGCGGATCCATAAATTTTCCGAAATTTGTCACAAGGTTGTATTTCCGCGCAATTTTTCCATCTAAAAGATCTGTCAGACTTGCAATACAGAAAATCGCAAGTGCGATCCACTTACTTGCCGCCATCTCTCCACCGAGGGACGGAAGCATGAACCATACAAAAAACGGGATCATCAATACACGGACAACCGTCAGCTTATTTGGTAAATTCATTATACTATCTCTCCTATCAAATCATATTCCAGTGCCCCAGTCACTTTTACTCTTGCAAAATCCCCGGACATCAGCTCTTCATCGGTATTTACAAAGATCAATCCATCAACATTCGGTGCATCTTTGTAAGTTCTTCCAACATATGCATTTTCATCGGCAATCTTTCCTTCGATCATCACGAGCACTTCTCTTCCGATCATATCTTCTGCCTGCTCAAACGCGATATCCTGCTGAAGCTCCATCAGTTCCGCCTGACGGTCCTCTTTGACGCTCTCCTCAATCTGATCCGGCATCGTTGCTGCCGGAGTATCCTCCTCCGGAGAATAAGTAAATACGCCAAGCCTGTCAAACTCCATCTGATCTACAAATCCATCAATTCCTCATGCTGCTCTTCGGTCTCTCCCGGAAATCCGGTAATCAATGTTGTACGCAGTGTAATATCCGGAATCTCTCTTCTTAATTTTTCAATGATCTCGATCAACTGTGCTTTGGAAGTCCGGCGTCCCATTCTCTTTAAAATGCCATCGCTTGCATGTTGGATCGGCAGGTCTAGATAATGGCAGATTTTGCTCTCCTCTTTCATTACCTGGATCAATTCGTCTGTGATCTCCTCCGGATAACAATATAAAACACGAATCCAACGGATTCCCGCAATTTTACATAATTCCTTCAACAGTTTATGAAGTGATTTTTCTCCGTAAAGATCCTTTCCGTAAAGCGTTGTCTCCTGCGCCACAAGAATCAATTCCTTTACCCCCTGCTCCGCAAGTTCTTCCGCCTCACGAACCAGCTGTTCCATCGGAACACTGCGGAAATTTCCGCGGATCTTCGGGATAATACAGTATGTACAGTGTTTGTCACACCCTTCTGCAATCTTCAGATAAGCGAAATGTCCTCCTGTTGTCACAAGCCTTTACTATCTACTGTCGAATGTGATCTATACTGTCATTTTCAGATAATGATGTCCTTCCAGCGCTTCATCTACGGCATCTAAAATCTTATCGTAAGAAGTTGTTCCAAGGACTGCATCCACTTCTGGAATCTCATCAATAATCTCCTGCTGGTAACGCTGAGCAAGACAGCCGGTCACAATGAGTGCCTTCAGTCTGCCTTCTTTTTTCAATTCTGACATCTCCAAATCGTCTGGATACTCTCTTCCTTTGCATCGTGAATAAAGCAGCAGGTGTTGATGACGATAATGTCTGCCTCACTCTCATCTTCTACCATCTGATAACCTCTCGATGCCAGCATGCCCAGCATCACCTCGGTATCTACCAGATTCTTATCACATCCCAGTGATACAAATAATATATTCATCTGCTATTTTCTCCTACATATTTATTAAGGCAGATACCTATGCATCTGCCTCTGCGGTTCTATTCGTTAGAATCATCCTCTGCGATGATCTTGATTTTCCCTTTGTTCAACTCATCAATTGCGATAGAAAGCGGCTTCTCTCCGTCTTTTGCACGGACAAGCGGCATCTCTCCTCCGATGATCTGTCTTGCTCTCTTTGCTGTTGCAAGTACAATAGAATAACGGCTGTTGACAATCTTTGTAGCCCCTTCTTCTACGTCCTGGTTTACGACTTTCATTAAGTCTGTATAAGATGGATGTAACATTCTATGATTCTCCTTTCAAATTTTCATCTAATTCTTCTTTGATCTGAGCCATGAACTGTCGGTTACGAAAACTTCTTCTGTGCTCTCCCTGAATGATCTGATGCATCTCCTCGATACAGGTGTCCAGATCATCATTGACGATCAGATAGTCGTATGCTCCATGCCCTCAGCTTCTTCTGCGGCTCTCTGCATGCGGGATTCGATCACTTCCATTGTCTCCGTTCCGCGCCCTACCAGCCGCTCCTTTAATACAGCAGCACTCGGCGGAGTCACGAACAATAACAGTGTCTCCGGGAACTTCTCTTTCACTTTCAATGCCCCTTGGATTTCAATTTCCAGAATGACATCCTTCCCTTTCGACAACTGTTCTTCGACATATGCGCGCGGTGTGCCATAATAATTATTTACATATCTAGCATACTCTATAAGTTCATCTTGTGCAATCATTTTTTCAAATTCTTCAGTTTCTTTGAAAAAATATGCCTTTCCTTCCTCTTCTCCCTCGCGCGGTTTTCTCGTTGTGGCAGAAATCGAAAGTGCATAATTATCATACTTTTCCAAAAGTCCCTTCATCAATGTTCCTTTGCCCGCTCCCGAAAATCCGGAAACTACAATTAAGATTCCTTTCTGTTCCATCTGTTCTTCCTCACAATTCTCTGTTCGCTATTTGATAGCTGTTTCTTCTGTTTTTTACTCTATGTTCTGAATCTGTTCTCTTACTTTCTCAATCTCGGTCTTCAGATCGATCGCCCGATTTGAAATCTCCAGATTGTTCGCCTTAGACAGAATAGTATTTGCCTCCCGGTTCATCTCCTGCGCGATGAAATCCAGCTTTCTTCCGATTCCTTCGGCTTCTTCCAGTGTCTGCTTCATATGTTCAATATGGCTTCTCAGGCGTACAACTTCCTCATCGGTACAAATCTTATCTGCAAAGATTACAACTTCTGCTGCAATTCTTCCTTCGTCAATCTGTGTATCGGTAAGCAGTTCCTTCATCTTTGCTTCCAGCTTCGCGCGGTAATCTGCAACGATTTGCGGAGAATGTTCTTCGATATAAGTCACTTTTTCGAGCATTCCATCTAATTTCTGAATCAAATCTTTCTTTAGATGTTCCCCTTCCATACTTCTCGTCTCCACAAACTGGCGGCATGCTCCTTCCAATGCTTTGCTCAACCCATTCCAGATTTCTTCTTCATCTACGGTCTGCTCTTCCATCGTAAACACTTCCGGATATCTTGAGAGTGTTGATACACGAATATCATTTTCCAGCGAAAACTTCTCTGACATCTCCCGGAAATATCTAAGATATTCTGCTGCCAGGGATTCATTATATTTTAATGAGATCTGCCCTTCTGACATATCTTCATAAGTAATGAAAATATCTACTTTCCCACGCTGCACATATTTCTTTAAAAGCGTACGGATTGCCGACTCGAAGAAATTCAACTTTTTCGGCATACGGATATTTACATCAAGATACCGGTGGTTCACCCCCTTCATCTCAACAATAAATTTACGTTCTGACTCTGCGATCTCACACCGTCCAAAACCCGTCATACTTTTTATCATAATTTCTGCCCTCTTTACTTTTTCTTTCGGTCTTTTTTGCTAGACTTTATTATAATGGATTTACTCTTTATCGTCAATCGCAATTCTTTACCTCATCCAAAAGTCATGGTATACTATTACAGAAATGTCCAGGCAGCCATTCTGCCTGCCGGTGTCCATGGAATCTTTCATTTTCATACACCTGATCACATTTAAGAAAAGAGGAATTACATATGGCTTTTGATGGAATTACAATCGCAAATATTGTACACGAATTAAATAGAATCTGGTCGATGGAAGAATCAACAAAATCGCTCAGCCTGAGACAGATGAATTACTGCTGACAATCAAGACACCCGGTGGACAGCGCAGGCTCAGTATCTCTGCCAGCGCTTCGCTGCCGCTAATCTATCTGACAGAGGGAAACAAACCAAGTCCAATGACTGCCCCGAATTTCTGTATGCTGCTTCGCAAACATATCAACAACGGGCGCATTACGAAAATCTGGCAGCCAAAACTGGAACGGATCATCCATTTTGAAATCGAACATCTCGACGAGCTTGGAGATCTCTGTAAAAAAGAATTGATTGTGGAGATCATGGGGAAACACAGTAATATCATTTTCTGTAATGAGGACGGAACGATCATTGACAGTATCAAACATGTATCGTCCCAGATGAGTTCTGGTCCGGGAAGTTTTTACCGGGACGCACATATTTTTATTCCGGATACGATGGAAAAGTCCGATCCTCTCTCGGTCTCTTTTGCAGAATTTCAACGGGTACTGACCGAAAAACCGATGCCGCTTGCCAAAGCAGTCTATACAAGTTTTACCGGCATCAGCCTGTCGTCGCGAAGAGATCTGTTATCTCTCCGGAATTGACTCTTCACTCACTCCAAGAGAACTCTCCGAAGATCTCCTGACACACCTTTACCGTCAGTTTACATTGTACTTTGAGGAAGTGTCTGCCGGACATTTTTCTCCGGCAATCTATTATCATGGTGCAGAGCCGAAGGAATTCAGTGCACTTCCACTGACACACTTCTCCCAGTACATCAGAAAAGAATATGACTCCATTTCACGCCTGCTGGAAGACTATTATGCAGAAAAGAATACACTGACCCGCATCCGCCAGAAATCTGTCGACCTTCGCCGTGTCGTGCAGACTGCCCTAGAGCGGAACCGCAAAAAATATGACTTACAGGCGAAACAACTCCGAGACACAGAAAACCGTGAAAAATTCAAGGTCTACGGGGAACTGATCCACACCTATGGCTACAATCTGGAGCCTGGTGCGAAAAAGCTGGAAGCGCTGAATTATTACACAAATGAAATGATCACAATTCCGTTGGACAGCACAAAGACGCCACAGGAAAATGCACTGAAATATTTTGAGAAATACAATAAGCAAAAACGGACGTTCGAGGCACTGACTTCTCTGATTGAGGAGACAAGAGATGATATTTCCTATCTAGAGTCTGTCAGCAATGCGCTCGATATTGCACTCAGCGAAGATGATCTGACACAGATCAAAGAAGAATTGATTGAATCCGGCTACATCCGCCGGAAATTTACGAAAAAGAAAGTAAAGATTACAAGCAAGCCGTTCCATTATCTCTCCAGTGATGGCTATCATATTTATGTCGGCAAAAACAATCTTCAAAATGAAGAACTTACTTTCCACTTTGCCTCTGGAAATGACTGGTGGTTCCATGCCAAAGGAATCCCTGGCTCTCACGTCATTGTAAAGACAAACGGAGAAGAATTGCCGGACCGTACCTTCGAGGAAGCTGGAAAACTCGCCGCGTACTATTCGAAGAACCGCGGAAGTGAAAAGATTGAGATCGATTATATTGAAAAAAAACAAAGACAGACATGATCTTTTGCCGCAGAAGAATAGGACTGGTGAAATTCAATGAAGTCATTTCATTTTGTGAAGATAAATCCGTCAGGTAATACGACGGGGTTAATTTTGGATGAAACCGCACTGAAAGAAAGAAGTGCTCTGGCGCACCAGATGATGAGTCCGGCTTCACTGGGAGTTGAACAAATTGCTTTTGCCGATTTACCAGGGCCGGAACCCTGTGATTTTTCACTGTCCATGATGGGCGGTGAATTTTGCGGAAATGCCGTACGCTCTGCGGCTGCATGGATGGCCTTTGACAGGCGGCGGTGGCAGCCGGGGAAAGATGAGGGAGAGCCCTTGTCTTATTCGGTTACATGCAGCGGTGCGGATGGAATTTTTTATGCAGAGTGAAACCCATAGATAAATGCCGGTTTTATGTATCGGCGCCTCTGCCTCTGCCCCAGACGGTGAGAGTGGAAATTATCGAAGGACGGCACTGGGATATGTTGAATTTAAAGGAATTACACATTATATATGTACAGAACCAGTCAACGAAACGGACCGGTTTTGTATAGTTAAAAACATGATTCATAAAATTGGGGATCGGTCACAGGCGGCCGGAATTCTTTTTTGGGACAGAGTCAATCTGGATCCCTGGGTATATGTGGCCCAAACAGATACGCTTTGCCGTGAAACAAGCTGCGGAAGCGGTTCTGCGGCTGTGGCGTATGGACGGCCAGAAGTTCTGAAAAGAAAAAACTGGAAATTCCGGTTCATCAGAAAGGCGGACTGATTCAGGTTTCTTACTTCTGTGAAAACCGGAAGGAGCACATTCCATCAGCGGTGAAGTCAGGATAGAAGCTGAAGGAATCGTTTATTTAGAATAACAGGAGGAACCCATGGACTTTTGAGACGCTTCAAAAACGGTATTCATCAAGACAATATGCAGCTCAGCCTGTAGAATCTGAAAAAATAGAAAAACTGCTGGAGGCGGCACAGAGGCTCCTGCCGGCATGCATCATTACCAGGACTACGGACTGACGGTCATATCTGACAGAAAGACGCTGGATACACTGTGCAGCGAATATCAGAAAGTTACAGATTCAGTGCGTGACCCTTTATATAAAGCTCCGCTTCTGATTGTCATATCGGCAGGACCGGGGGCAAGAAGCGATACGTTTCAATATGACGCAGGATGCATGATGGAAAATATGCATCTGACAGCCGTATCACTGGGATTGGGCTCTGTTTTTATACGAGGGATGTTCCGAAGTCTTGAATCAGATTCCCAGGCACAGAAAATGCTGCAGGTTCCTGCTGACTGGAAAGCTCTCTGCGGACTGGCGGCAGGATATGATCCGGCCATGTCCAATCATCCCGCAGTTTTTCATTCACTTCCTGTTCACCGCATTGAATAAATTTACTTTAAGAATGGAATTTTATCCGGACAATCTTTTTCTTTATTTAATTCAAGTAAATAGAGTGTTGATTTCTGGAATAAGGGTATGATACCATAGGGACAACACAGACAGGTGAATTATTTCTTGGGGTGATATGGCATGGCAACTAAAATCAATGTAGAAATTATTAATGAATTAGGAGATCTTTCCGTAGGATCCAATGGATGGAGGAAACAGCTCACTTATACAGCTGGAACGGACGGGAACCGAAATTTGATCTTCGGTCATGGGATGCAGATCATATGTCTATGACAAAGGGACTGACTCTGACAAAAGAAGAACTGGTCAATCTCCGGGATATTCTGGATAAACTTGATTTTGATCAATTTGAGTAATCAAAAAGCTCTCCGGGAGGAGGGCTTTTTGAAAGAAGGGGAAACAGTGGGCAGCAGTGACGGCGGTTCTGAGTCATCGAGGAATAGGAGCAGCGTACAGGGGAAAAGGCTCAAACAATGCTTTGGTTTCTGTGCTGTTGGAGTTCTGACAGATCTTCTTTTAGGGGGATTTAAAATTTTTATGGGATGGGAGAGCGGTTCCATCTCAGTTATTGGCGACGGCTTCAATAATATGACAGATGCAGGGTCTGTATTTCTTCTGATGCTTACTTTTTACTTTGCATCCAGGCCTTCAGACAGAGAACATCCATTCGGACACGGCAGAATGGAGTATTTAAATTCTACACTAATGGGTACAGCAGTTGTTTATGTAGGCGTATCACTTCTCCGGGAATCCGCAGAAAAGATCTTTCATCCCCAGCCGGTTCTTTTTAGTATGGAACTGATGATTTTACTTGTTACAGCCATTGCAGGGAAATTATTTCTGGCATGGCTGTATCGGACAGCAGATGAAGCCGTAGGATCGAAAGCCTTTCGGGCATACAGTGCAGATTCACTGGCTGATGTAGCAGCTACAGGGGGAGTTCTCATGTCACTGCTGGCCGAAAAATTCTGGGGATGGACTGTTGACGGATGGGCGGGAGCTGCTGTATCCTTTGTGGTGCTTTATGCGGGATATGAAATTCTCAAGTCAGCTGTCAATGCACTTATTGGTGCACCTCCTGATGCCCGTCTGTATCAGGCCATGGAAAAAAGATCAATTCGTATCCCGGTATTTATGGAGTTCATGATATGATTATTCATGATTATGGACCAGGCAGTCAGTTCGTGTCTGCCCATGCAGAGATGGACAGCCGTATGAGTCTTGTTGAAAGTCATCAGCTGGCAGACCGCATTATGCAGGATATGCTTCATGACTTCCACGCGCAGACCGTCATTCATGTGGATCCAAGAGCGGTCGATAATCCGAGAGAACCGAAATACAGGAAAGACCTGGAAACGGCGATTATCCAGTCTGGACTGCCGGTTACTTTTCATGACTTTTTTACGGCGGAGAAAAGAGACGGAATTCATTTGTCCTTTGAATTGGGGCTGGAACGGGAGTGTCCGCTCTCAGACCGGGAAATATACGATAAAATCGACAGTGAAATGAAAAATTAAATCCAAACTATGTGACAGAACTTTTGGTGGACAGAAATTTTATCAGCGGACAGAGATATGGAGGG
>ENA-OQIG01001457-OQIG01001457.1-human-gut-metagenome-genome-assembly--contig:-NODE-1457-length-9897-cov-1.313715_pt1 | contig 9897 bp, 13 predicted proteins | sample MGYA00242576_ERZ504741 | MGnify/ENA primary metagenome ERZ504741 (study PRJEB26092, sample SAMD00036436) | human gut metagenome | host: Homo sapiens | study: EMG produced TPA metagenomics assembly of... | reverse complement strand
CAAACACCGACGTGATATATTGATGAAAATGAATCCAGTCCTCACGGTAGAGGAAGAACACGCGGATACCGATCAAATCTGTAAAATATTTGTGAAAATTCCAGCGGTCGATCCGGTCAAACTTCCGGAAATTTTCTCTTCGTTTCCGGATAATCTTCTCCAGAAGATGTCCCGGTTCCTTCGTTCGGTAGCGGTAAGAATGAATCCCCGCCTTCTGGATGTCATAGAGGTATTCATCTACAAAATCTTTTCCGATCTCCCGGAGCGTCGTCTCCATAGACTGGTAATTCTCATAGATTGCTGTCAGTTCTTCCCAACTGATCTTTGCCTCCTCAAAATCCTGCTCTGAAATTCTGTATTTCTGAAGAAATTCTTTCTTATCTAACATTCTACTCCTCTCTTGTGCATGAAGATGCTGCACGCTTATTTCATTTGCAGCACCTTCCCTGCATCTATTCTGTTAAAACAGTGTTGCCTGCTCATATTCCATTTTTACATACTCAGCTTCTTCTACATCGATCTTGCTGCGATAATCTACAATAACGGTCTGCTGTTTTTGTCCGACCATCTTCTGCCCGAGCAGATAGTTGACATCAAATTTGCCGATGATCGCAGGTGTCGCACCTCTTGTCGGCACGATCAGCTGCACCCGATTTGCTGCAAGCATCGCAAAGATTGGTTCCCAGATATATGTATCCTTCGCCGCACCAAATGGATTGTCGATGAAGATTACTTTTTTTAGAGACTCCTCATTTGCATGGTAGGAATGAATACTTGCAATGTAATTGATGATTGCGATCAAAAACTGGATGTAGATTCCCTGCGACTGTCCGGTACTTCCAACTGCCTCCTCGTATCTTAGGTGGCGACTCTGTTCTTTGATCCGCTCTCTTTTGTAAAGTTCCAGACTGATACGGTTCATATCTGTGACGATTGCCGAGAACATTCGCTTCATCGACAGTTCTTGAATGAGATATTTTTTCTTTTCCTGCTCGGTCTCGTATTTTTTCAGGTTTTCAATTCACTTGTCCAAGATAATTGGAAATCTGCATTTGCTGCTGTTCTTCTCTCACATATGGAATCTTCAACCGGACGATCTGCGTCAGTTTCTCATCGATCATAATACTGCTGAGTTTCGGAAACTTATCCAGTTCCATGCGGATCGTATTGCACCGCTGTAAACATTGATTTTCAAAACTACTTTTAATCTTCTCGATATCACGAAGCTTTCCTCAATCTGATCTCTTCCCATTTGGATCATCACACATGCTTCTTCCAACCGCTTAATCGTCTTATCTGCCTCCTCAAAACTTTGCGGAACCGGGATCTGTTCTTTCATCTGCAGTGCAAAACTTCCTGCGCCAAGTCCGGTCAGCGTCTCTTCACACCACGCCTTTGCCTTGCCAAATGCAGTTTCTGCCGCTGTTTTTCTCGCTTTCATCTTCTGCCATCCACTCATGATCTGACGCTCGGTTTCTTTCCAGTCTAAGATAACAAATCCTGGAAGTGTCTTGACGGACATATCTTTGATGTGATACTCTTCTGCAACCCATGTATCTTTCTGATCATCGTCTGGATTTCTTCCTGCGCTTTTCCAGTTTCCTTCTGTTTCCGGAACAATTCTGCCAGTTCTCTCTTGCACTGCTGTTGTAGCTCTTTCTGCCGTTCCTTCTCTATCTCAATCGTCCCTGCTGCAATCGGGAGCCGCTCGATTCGGTAGAATCTCTCCCTGATCTGCCCGGCGATCACATCTGCTTGTGATTGGAATCGCGTACATGCAAGTACCAGCTCCGATACTTTTTTCTCACATCTTTGTAATAGCTTCTCTTCCTCCATCAGATGTTCTTTCTGCGCCTCAATCTCTTCGTCGGACACTTCCGCAAGTTTCTGCTCCTCATAGAGCTGTTCCAGCATCTTTACATCTGCCTTTCTGCTTCTTAATTCTCGCAGATAGGATGTAATCTGTTCCCGGATGACCTGAAGTGTCTCGCTTTTTTCTCTTACATCTTTATTTTCCTTTTCAAATGCTGCGATGGCACCATCCAACTCTTCCTCCAGACGTTCCGGAATCGGTTCTTGGATCGGAATCTCTTCTTTATAATAGGCAGCATATCTCTCCCATCCCATCTTCCGTTCCATAATCTGTGCCGTAATCTGCCTGATTCGTCCGTCTGCCTCAGAAATCTCCGCTCTTTTGCCTGCACCAGTCTCCAAAGTGTTTCCTTTTCCAGTTCCAGCTCTGCTTTCTTTTCCTTCCACTCCCTTTGATTTGCTTCCACAAGATCTGACTTTCTAAATATGTCCTCCAGCCTTTGCAAGGACAGGATCTCCTCTGCCAGTTTCTTAATCTTTGCTGCACTTTCAGGAATCTTTCTCTCCAGCTCTGCAGCTCTTGCACACAGTTTCTTTTCCTTCTCTTTTAACTGTTCCTGTGCCTCCATCACCTGTGCTCTTTTTTCTTTTCTCTCCTGCTGTTCTTCCAGCCAACCGGCATAGTTTTCGAAATAGTTTGTCACATACTCTTGCACGCCATCTGTGTCCGCTGTCAGCACTTTCTGTTGTTCTCTCAACTGTTCCTGCTTTTTATGTTCCAGATTCAATACTTCTTCTGTCCGGTGTATTTCTTTTTCCAGCTGCTCTTTTTCCAGAAAATACGCAGTTTCTTTTCCTGCAAACATCACTCCGTCCCCTGCATCAAACTGTCCATGCTCCAGATATGTCTGATCCACGACCGGGATCATCCAGCTTACATTCTGCCACTCTTCCGGTTTTGGTTCTGCAAGGATCTTCTCGTAGATCCGGTGCCCGACGACAATGCTGTACGGCAAGTATGGAATCCGGCCAAGCACCTCTTCCTTTTTCTCCCCCTGCATCTGCTCTAACAACTCTGTGCCAAGCACTCCATCCCCGTATTTTCGGTAAAGAAACTCTTTCAGCTGCTCTGCTTCCGGAGTTACCTGGAATAAAATTCCTTTTTGAAGCTGCTCCAGCTGTTTTTGCAGTTCTGACTGACGGTTCTGTCCGTCATGGAGCAAAATGATCGTCTCCCGCTGTTTCTCCTTTAACAACTCCAGTAACCGGTAGACATCTTTCTCGCCATATACTTCCATTCTCTGTGCTACTTTTTCTGTCAGCTCCTCATAGATTGCCAGCTGTGCCTGACATTCCTCCTCTTTTGTATGCAATTCCTTTGCCTCATGCTCCAGATCCTTAGCCATCAGCTGTCTGACTGAAGCTGTTCTTTTATCGTCTCACACTCTTGTTCCAGCGTTCTCTTCGACTCTCGCTCGGCATCTTCTTCCTTTTCTTTTTCTATGATCGTATCCTTAATCTGCTCCCGGAGAAGAAATGGGAATGCTTCATCCCCTCGCCGATTTCTTTTTGCAGAGCGGTGCGCTCTTTCTCATTTCTATAAGACGGCTTTCTAATACAGCGCGGGCATTATTCGCTTTCCCGCTCCTTTTTGTCTGCCTCTTCCTTTTCTCTTCTGGAAGTCTCTCGATTTTTCTCAGCCTCATCTTTCTGCCTGTTAAGCTGTTCAAAAATTCTGCTCATCTTTTCTTTTTTTTCTGGGCAGTCATCTCCATGTAAAGACTGGTAGTAGTTTCCCTCCATTTCCCTTGCTTCATCCGCTCCCATGTCTGCCTCGATAGTATGTGCCGCGACTGTGCTTTTGCGTAATTAAGAAAATACTGGACAGACTCTTTCTCTGTCACAGTCTGTCTTAATTCTTCGACTGCCTCTTTCAACTGCTCTTTCTGCTTTTCCTTCTGTTCTCTTTCATAATTGGCTTCATCAAGATGACATTCCAGTTCCTGCAGATCTAAAGTCAACAAGATTCGCTCCGTTTCCTGCTGTTGTTCCTGCATGTTCTGCAGCGCTTCTTCCAATTGCTCCGCCTCTGCCTCAATCCGCCCTCTTTCATCAAAGAGGGTATGATAAAATACGCTTGTCTTCTGCTCATTTTCCCTGCACAGTTCAAAATTCTGTAACAATGGCTCAAACTTTGTCAGAAACTCTTGAATCACCGTAATCTGCCTGTCATAATTAGAAATCTGCTCCTTTTTCTTTGACAGTTCTACCATCTGTTCCCGGATATCCAACAGTGTCTGTGCCAGTTCTTCAGCATCCTTTTCCTTACCGGTCTGAAGCTGGTATGCCTTTTGGATAATCTCCTCGATCAAAAGATCCTCTACTACTTTTCGGCTTGTCCTATAATTGCTCTCAAATAAGTACGCACATGACCTTCCGTCTTATTGATCCCACGGATAATGTTCCACTGACTCTCATATAATCCATGGCCTGCAATGAAACTTTGATATTCATTTTTGGAATTTTCAAAAATTTTCACTGAAAGCTTCCGGTTTGATTCGGCCTGAAGCCGTTTGATGAGTTCTTTTAGCCCTTTAAAGGTAATCCGCTCTTTTCCATTTACAAGAGGAAGATTTAAAATATCATAATCATTAAACTCATTATAAAAATACAGTAGTTAAAATATTCAATCGCCGAAGATGAGACTTCCTCCTCCCCCTCTTTGATTCGATCTGCCTTCTTTCGTGCACAGAATCCAGTCGTCATAAACCGAAATCCACACTCTTCCTGATCCGGCCTGTCAAGGTCCCACTCGATCAAAGAGTGGATGACACTACTCCCGGTGCTTCCCCGAAACAACTTTTCTACCGGCTGTTTGTCATCCAGTGTACAGTTTGGGATCAGATTCTGCAAAAGCAGAAGCATCAGAACACTCTTTCCCCCTCCATTTGCCAGATCATAAAGGCTGTTTTTCCCTTGAAACCGAAGGCACAAGTCGTCATAAAACTGAGTTCCCACGTTATATTTGATATTGTTTACCCGGATTCTGTTAATATGCGGCATCGTCTCTACCTCCTGTCATAATCTCATAAATACGACTCTGCTCCGATTCAAAATAGCTCTCGATCAGCGTCGAAAAACGGTCTGTCGGATAATATCGATCCTCCACTTCCAGAAACAATCCTTGACGGATCAGAAACTGAAATGTCTTCTTTACCATTCCTGCCCGGGAACCTTTTTCTGCACGGATCACGGAACTATCCTCATTGGTGAGAAGTGGCAAATCCCAGGCAAGCGCCATCTGCTCAAAACTGTATTCCTCCACCTCTGTCAGTGCAAGCGTCTCCACTTTCTCTGCTAACCCTTGAAAAGAAGCATCTACTGCTTCCACAATTTCCGGAACCTTGACATACTCCTGATAAGTATAAGTCGCTGAATCTGTATAAAATTTTGTGATGATGTGATAAATAATGAAGTAGCAAAGGAACAACTCCCGATTGAGCCGAAGTCCGATCATCTCCTTTAGTTCTTCATTCGTATATCCAAAAACATGATTCGATTCTCCCGGTGTCAGATACAACCCTCCCCGGTAATCATAAATCTCCAGATTCAGCGCCTTTGTAATCTTATTTACCGTATCAAATATGTCTCCATTCTGCGTATATGCCTCATAGAGCTTCGTATGTTCACCCTGATATTTTACTGCCTCCTGATTGATCAGTCTGGCAAAAATCTCAATCCCTGTTTCCAGCGTCTGCTCTGTCATCTCCATTCATCCTTTCCACTCTTATGTTCGTCACCGAAAAACATTCGAGAAAAGTAACTGGTTCCTCATCCGTCAGTGTTCCAGACAAAAATCCATCTGCAACTCTTCCTCGGTGCCTTCTATTTCAAAATATTGTTTCAAAACTGCCTCAAAATTTGTCGCCGGGTGTCTTACTGCATCCCGAATTACAATCTCATGCTTCTGGCACAGATTGACGAGGAACGAATAATAATCTCCATTTGCAAAAATCTTCTGTCCATACCGTACCTCTAATTGCTCATTCCACTCCCGCAGCGTGAAACAGTCTGTTTTCTTCAACATCGCAAACAATTCCCGCACAAGTATCCGGTAATTGCTGCTGATCCGCTGTTCTTCCAGTTCGTCATCATAGACATAATCCGCCTCTTCCTCTGACTCGATCTCCTCACGTTCCTCATCCATACCGCGGCGTAATGCCAGCATTTCATCCAGCCGCTTCAGATCAAACATCTTCTTCTTTTTCGCCTGAAACAAGGGCTCCGCAAGCAATTTCAATTGTTCCACATCATCTTTTGCAAGGGCCGTCTCAAGAAACTGACGGAAATAGACAACCGGACGAATCGCGTTTAATGTCCCCTGTTCCACCATACTGTCGACTTTTCTCCTCAAATCCATACACTCACTCAATAACTCTGAATGCATCGCCATCGCCCGCTTCAGTTCGCTATCCAACAAAAAGATCTCTTCTTTATTTTTAATCTGATCAACCGGAGATAGCATGGACATTGCCCCGGCAATCAGCCTCGTATTTTTCATAAACAGATCGTGTTCCTCATCAAACCAGCAGACACTCTCCTGAAAAAATTCCCGGTAGAGAGAAAGTCCGTTTTTCAAATCATGCACAAGTACCTGCAGTACTTCTCTCTTCTGCATTTTCAGTTTGAGTACCTCATTGCAGATTCGCTTTACAATCTCACGACCGCCTTTGAAGTTCTGGGTGCGGATCATCTTCTCCAAAAGAAGCTGCTGTATACTGATCTTGCTTTCTTCTTTGAACTCCTTTGTGTTCAGATAAAATTCAATCCCACTCTCCGTAATGTAATAATAAATATTTCCTTCTTGAAAATGACTTTTCATCAGCCATACTCTGGCAACCTTCCGGATCTTCTCCTCTGGATCATAAAATTCATAGGAGAACGGCTTTCCGTCATTTTTTATCTTATCAAACACATACCCTGCAAGCTGAGCATACTCTTCCGGTGTACAGTCCAGTGCAAACTCACTCTCCAAAAACGGAATGACAAAATTTAAATAGTCCGTATAAGTTACTCCGGTATTGTTAAAATTATTTTCTTCGATCAACATTCTAAGCACTGCCATCAACACATATCCTATGTCAATCGACTTGTATTTTCCATTTTGAAACTGCTTCAGATCATGACTGACAATCTCAAAAAATGGATAATATTTTTTCATACTCTCCATCCGAAGCCCTTGTTCTGCCCGGATCTCCTCAAGCAAATTTCTATGTAACTCCATTACTTCTGATTCTCCTTGTAGTATTTTCCACCTCTGCTTCCCCGACAAGAATCAGTGCTTCCTGCGGGATATAGCACAGATTTTTCAACATCATTCTCTGCAAAAAATCTGCTGTCTCTGTATCAAATTCCTGAAGGGCAGATGGTAGTACCTCCCGCGCCCGATTCTGAATCTTCCTCTGATTTTCCCGGGCTTTCTCTCACTTCCTCTGACTGCCTCTAAAATCTTCTCATAAAACTCCATCTTCAGCCAGATTGAATACGATGCATACTGCGTTTTTAATTCATAATAAATCGCAAACTTCGGGATCGATATCTCCAAAATATTCTATGGTATCTGTCTCCATTATACCAGTTTCTTCTGCGAGAGAAAAGGCTCTTATAATCTTCCACCCCTCCCCGTAAATCACACAATCATATTCCGTTCCATATATTCCGTTCTTGATCCGAAAATACGTATTCTTTATTTTCTACGATCAAAATTTTCCTGATATTCTTTTCAAAAAAAGATGGGCGTACCTGACAAATAAATGGCTCCTTCGTATAGAAAGCATGCAGATCCGTCTCTATATCAAATCCCATCCGATTTAACAGATGTGTGTAAGCTCCGGCCTTTTTCCTGTGCCTTCCCCTACCATCTTTTCCGTACTCATTTCCGCTCATCTGACACTTGCTTCCCTTTTTCTCCCTCCGGCTGTTCGAATGCTTTCTCATCACCGAACAGGTAATAGCCAAGTTCATTTTGCAGTCATCCATACTTCTCTGTCCTGCAATAGTAGTTATAGAGTATACCAATCGCTTCCCGATCCTGCTCAAACGCTCTCCGGTTTCTCTTATAAAATTCAAGCACCTTCGTGCCCACATAGGAATGCAAAAGAGCAAGATATTCCGGATCTTCCACCACTTTTTCTTTATTGCCGACAATCTCATACCGTTCATAGACCGTCGCCATGTATCCCGGTTTCTTACTTCTTTTCACCGGACTTAGCACTCCCTCCTGAACAAACGCTTCCAAAAGCTGCTGAAACTCCCTCACTCTCCCGGTTCTAATCTCCAGGAGCTTCCTCTCTTTGTTTCCCGCTGCCTGCTCAATCAATTCCTCATAGGTGACACGGATATTCCCTGTTTTTTTCTTCTCTCTGCGCTCTGCAAAATACCGTTCCAGATTCTTTCTCATCCTCTTTGCCCCCTCACTTTTTCGTACTCCAATCATATCATATCCTATTTTGAATTTCATCCGATTTCTAACTTGTACATTAGATTTAAGTTTGTTATAATTTTCGTATAAACAAAAGCAAAGAGAGGTAGTCATTATGAAATGCACCACACTGTGTAAGGAGCTTGCCATCAGTAAAAAAGACAGCTCCTACGGCTTATGCCATACTTGCAAAAAAAGATATAAACTTCCGTCACAACAGCAGACGTATTCCAATATTCCACCAAAGCATATTCGTGAAAAATCCGAGCGCACCATTCGCGAGAATTATCGGAATATGCTTGAGATTGAGGACGAAGAAGATGTTTCCGAGACAAAGGACAAAGTCATTCTTACTATCATGATCATTCTGTTTCTTCTCATTATCGCCGTGGCAGCATATATTTTTCTGTTTTTCAAATAAGTCTTCAGACAGCAAAAAGGATTGCAGCATCTACTATTTCGATGCCTGCAATCCTTTCTATTACTGTGTTCCTACAAAAGTTCACTGCTCTTTCTTAAATTTTTATACTCAGCTAACGGAACGGTCAAAACCTTTGATATGTTTGTAAAGCCACTGAATCACATTTCTATTTACCTGCTCTACAAACTCTTCTGTCGGTCCTTCCTGCTCCTCTAACATCTCGTGAAGTTCGTCTACTACACGATATAATTCCTGGTGCTGCTTTTTGTGCTCCTCGATTCCCGGATATTCAATTTCCTCCTGCAGCTTTTCCTCTGCATTAAAATGAAATTCTGTGTACTCCGCAAGGTAATCTAACATCTTGATCGCTGCAACCTTTCCACCGTCTTTCTCACAACTCTCTACAAGTAAATTAATCTTTGCGATCAACTCTTTGTGCTGGGAATCGATCATCTCATTTCCTGTTACTAAACTTTCATCAAATTCTGCATACATCGTTGTAATGCCTCCTTTTTCTATTTGTCACATCGCCACAGATAAAATTCTTCTGCAACGCTTCACTTGTGATACAGTATAACATAATTTTTCTGAAAAATCACCTTAAATCACTGCAAAAACCGGCTTTTCTTTTTATTTTTCTCAATTGCCTCTTCCACTTTCCGAAGCATCTTCTCCCGGTCCTCCGGAAAGGTTCCTCTGACACGGAACTGTACAAAATCATGGAAACCATCATACTTTAACCCATCCACCTGCAAATGTTCCAAAAGACATTTTTCCTCCATCAAATTTTCCAGCTCATCTGCCGGCAAAAAATTTCTCTGCTCGATGTCACGGTATAACGGTGCCTCCTGATGCAAAAACATTGAAAAATTAATTACATGCCTCGGTCTTGTCACATTTAAAAACTCCGCCGTCTTCTCTGCATTTTCCGTCCCCCTGCCTCTTCCCGCAACTCCAGTCATAATATGGGCATCATAGATCATTCCCGCACGTTTAATCCTATCAATCGCTGTATATGCTTCCTCCAGCGTATGATCTTTATGCATCCATTCCAGCACATCCGGAAGTCCGCTCTCGATTCCAAGATACAAATGCCGCACTCCAGCTTCCCATAGCTTCTTCAATTCTACATCGCTCTTCTCCTGAATATTTGTCACGGTAGCATCCATATTCACCTCCGTGA
>ENA-OQIG01001455-OQIG01001455.1-human-gut-metagenome-genome-assembly--contig:-NODE-1455-length-9904-cov-4.144830_pt1 | contig 9904 bp, 11 predicted proteins | sample MGYA00242576_ERZ504741 | MGnify/ENA primary metagenome ERZ504741 (study PRJEB26092, sample SAMD00036436) | human gut metagenome | host: Homo sapiens | study: EMG produced TPA metagenomics assembly of... | reverse complement strand
AAAGAATCGGGGGTTCAAATTGGATCTAGGTTCAGAGACTAATCCAAGCAGAAGCTGATGTGATTAGCTTGCATTTATTTGCTAATTCGGCAAATGAGCATTTTCTTTAATCGTGATTTCTTTAAGAAATTGAAAAAGCCAGTGTTGTTTATCAATGTGGCGCGTGGGAGTCTGATTGGTGAAGCAGCTTGGTAGAAGCACTTGATGAAGGTGAAGTGATTGGTGCTGGTTTGGACGTTTTAGAGAGTGAAAATCCAGACCTGATTAACAATTCCTTTACTTGGACGTGAGAATGTTATTCTAACGCCGCATTCAGCCTTTTATAGTCAAGAAGTCTGAACACCTTGCAAGTTCAAACGGTTAAAAATGCAGTTGCCATTTTAAAGGAGTATCATCATGAAATTTGAAACGATTGAAGCCTACAGTTTGCCAGAGCGCATCGAAGCAATTACTAAATATTTGGTGTTCATTCTTTCGGTAAATGGCATAGAAGGTGAAGTTAAGCTGGCAGATGCCATCTATAACTTATTGCAGCACCGTATTTTAAAGCTCACCAAGAAGACCTCTGGCAGTAAGTTTTAGAAAATGACTCCTTGAAACGAAAAAAATAATTTTGCACTGCTCAAAAAATCAGGAACAACTAAGACTGTCATTTTACACTCGCATATGGACACCGTAGGCATAGAGGATTATGGTCTGCTAAAGACAATCGCAAATGATCCAGATACTCTGATAGATTTTTTTAAAGATTATGACAATGACCCTGTCGTTCAAGAGCATGCTAAATCAGATGATTGGCTCTTTGGACGAGGTATTCTTGACATGAAGTCGGGCGATGCGGTCAATATTGCAACACTTTTCTATTACATGGAACACATGGATGAACTTTCCTGTAATTTACTTGTGGTGACCAATTGTGTTGAGGAAAATGACCATACGGGTGCTATTCAAGTCTCAAGTGAACTTTTACGTTTGCGTAAAGCTGGCTATGATTTTAAAGTGGCTATCAATACAGATTTTATTTCGCCATCATATGACGGTGATGATAAGAAATATATCTACACAGGCGCAGCTAGAAAAATGTTGACATGTTTTTACATCAAAGGGAGAGAAACGCATGTTGCAGTTGCCTAATGGGCATTGATGACACAATGATTTCTAGTGAGATTAATCTTAAAATCAATACCAACCTTGATTTAGTTGAAAAAATTGACAATGAAGATGTATTGCCAAGTTCTGTGCTTTTACAACGAGGTTGCAAGGATTTTTATAATATCCACACAAACAAGCGTGCCAATCTTTATTTCAATACTTTCTTATATGAAAAAAGTGCAGATACCATTTTGGACACCTTAATGGAAGCTAGTCGTGAGGCTGTCCATGAGGCTTCAAGACATTATAAAGAATGATTTAAGATTTATTCGGAAAGAAGTCATATTCATAGACAGATTTCACATGATATTACTGTGATGACTTTTTCGCAGTATCTAGATGTTTTGGAGAAAAAAGTTTTGATAGCCAAGCCTTGATTAGGAAGTGCTTTGAAACTATCGAATATTATGACAAACGAGAAGTTGGCTTTGATTTAATTGACTACCTTGAGGCAAAAACACAGTCTGATGAAGTAAAAGTGATTATCTTTTTAGCGCCGCCATTTTGTCCTCGCAATTATACTGACCGTGACAGCGATGTTGACCAAGCGCTTGAAAAAATGATGACAGAATTTCCTGAAGAACATTTCGTGAAACGTCGTTTTTCCCCATTTTTAAGTGATTCTAGTTATCTTGCGATGCGAGAAAGTCCAGAAGACATTGAAAAACTAAAAGCAAATTTTCCTCTGATGGATGCGATTTATCCTTTGCCAGTTGAGACGATTAGAAGTCTTGATATTCCAGCTCTTGACTTGAGCGTTTATGGTATTGGAGCTCATACTTGGAAAGAGAGACTCTATAAACCTTATTTTTATCACACTCTTCCAAAGGTTATTAGAAGTTTTATCCAGCATTTAAGCTAAAGTTTGAGCTTGGCAAATAAGTGTTTTGAATAAAAATAAGAAAATTTCGAAAAGAACTTGAAATTTTCAGAATTTAGGTTATAATTATTAAAAAACACAGGAGGAAGCTAAGATATGAACATGACACAAACTCTTACAAGTTGGCAAAGTTGGCGTATGTAAAAGTTGTGTTTATGTTGTTGCATAGATACGACTTTTGGAGTACTTCTAAAAAGTATTTATGCGCTAATCTTAGTTACAAGATAAAAAAGCGTGTAGTAAGCAATTACTAGACGCTTTTCTTTTTAGTTGACTCTTTAGGATGAAAATATGCTATTAAGAAAATAGATTGTTCAACGGAGATAACAAATGAAAAATAAAGCACTTATTGGAACACTTATTGTCCTTGTCATGTTAGTAGCTGGTTCAATGATTTATGACCAGACTAAAAATGAGTCAGCGAAAAATGGAGACATCAAAATCGGTATTTTACAATATGTTACCCACGATGCTCTTGATGAAATTGAAAGAGGGATTGAAGATGGCTTAGCTGATGCTGGTTATGACAAAGCAAATGCGAAGATTACCGTTTTGAATGCCGAAGGTGACCAAAGTAAAATCCAAACCATGAGTAAACAATTGGTTCATGCTAAAAATGATGTGGTCATTGGTATTGCAACACCAGCTGCCCAAGGTCTAGCCTCAGCAACCAAAGACATTCCGGTTGTGATGGGAGCTATTTCAGACCCAGTCGGAGCAAAATTGGTTAAGAATTTGAAAAAACCGGAAGGAAACGTAACAGGAGTTTCTAACAAAGTGCCGATTAAACAAACGGTTGAGATGATTCAAGAAATTACACCAAACGCTAAGACAATCGGAGTCTTGTATGCTAGCAGCGAAGATAATTCCGTATCTCAAGTGGCTGACTTTAAAAAGTACGCTAAAGCGGCAGGTATCAACGTGATTGAATACGCCGTCCCATCAACCAACGAAATTAAAACAACCATGTCTGTCATGACTGGTAAAGTCGATGCTGTTTTTGTCCCACAAGATAATACCATTGCCTCAGCTTTTTCAACTGTTGTTAACTCAGCAAACGCTGCTAAGATTCCAGTTTATTCATGTGTGGACACCATGGTTGAACAAGGAAGCATCGCTTCAGTCGCTCAAAGTCAATATGATTTAGGGGTTGAAACAGCAAAAATTGCTATCAAATTACTTGCTGGTAAAAAAGTATCAGACGTCCCAGTTAACATCGTTAATACTGGTACCCCAACCCTTAACTTAAAAGAAGCTCAAGAACTTGGCATTACAATTCCAGATAGCATGCTGTCAAAAGCAACAGTAGCTGTCAAAGCAGATGAAAATTAGGAGAGAAGGAGAAAACATCATATGATTATTTCGTCAGTTTCACAAGGACTTTTGTGGGGGATTCTTGGTTTAGGAATTTACCTGACTTTCCGAATTCTTAATTTTCCAGATATGACGACTGAAGGGTCTTTCCCTCTTGGTGGAGCAGTGGCTGTTACTTTGATGAATCACGGGACACACCCTTTGTTAGCTACTTTAACAGGTATGCTTGCGGGTTGTTTAGCAGGTCTTGTTACTGGTCTTCTTTACACCAAAGGAAAAATTCCGACGCTTTTAGCAGGGATTTTGGTAATGACGTCATGTAACTCAGTTATGCTTATGGTTATGAAACGTGCCAACCTTGGTTTGCTTAACATCAAGCCTTTGCAAGCCTTGCTTCCATTTGCTGATAGTACAAATCTTTTGGTAATTGGTCTTTTGGCAGTGGTAATCGTCATTTCAGCGTTGATTTTCTTCCTTTATACACGTCTTGGTCAGGCTTATATCGCCACTGGTGATAACCGAGATATGGCAAAGAGCTTTGGAATCAATACTGACCGCATGGAAGTTATGGGACTTACCATTTCAAATGGTTTGATTGCTTTGTCAGGGGCTCTTGTCAGCCAACAAGATGGCTACGCTGATGTGTCAAAAGGGATTGGTGTTATTGTAATCGGTCTTGCAAGTATTATTATCGGAGAGGTGCTTTACTCAACTGGCTTGACACTACTTGAACGTTTGATTGCCATTGTGGTCGGGTCAATTTTGTACCAATTCTTAATCACAGGTGTGATTGCTCTTGGCTTCAATACCAACTACCTCAAATTATTCAGTGCCATTATCCTAGCCATTTGTCTTATGGTTCCTGTTCTTAAAAATAAATTCTTTAAAGGAGTGACCTTATCACGATGAAAAAAATTGTCGAATTAAAAAATGCAACAGTTCAAGTTAATAACGGACTTGATGAGGTCAAAACAATCCTTGACGATGTGAATTTGACCATTTATGAACATGACTTTTTAACGATTTTAGGTGGAAATGGTGCTGGTAAATCAACTCTTTTCAATGTGATTGCTGGGACTTTGATGTTAACTAGCGGAAGCATTTCAATCCTTGGAAAAGATGTGACGCATCTGCCTGCTGAAAAACGTGCTAATTACCTTGCGCGTGTCTTTCAAGACCCTAAAATGGGAACAGCACCTCGTATGACAGTGGCTGAAAATATCTTAATTGCCAAATACCGTGGTGAAAAACGTGGGCTTTTGCCACGAAAAATTCACAGTTTTACAGATGAATTTAAGAAATTGGTGGCACGAACTGGCAATGGTCTTGAAAAACATTTGGATACGCCGACTGGCCTTTTATCAGGTGGGCAACGTCAAGCCCTTAGTCTTTTGATGGCAACGCTAAAACGTCCAGAGCTACTTTTACTTGATGAACACACAGCAGCTCTTGATCCCAAAACAAGTGTGTCATTAATGAACCTGACAGATGAATTTGTGACGGGAGATCAGTTGACAGCGCTCATGATTACACACCACATGGAAGATGCTCTGAAATACGGTAATCGCTTGATTGTCATGAAAGACGGAAAAATCATCAAAGACCTCAATCAAGACGAAAAAGCCCAAATGGCAATCGCTGATTACTATCAATTATTTGAATAAAATGAAACGCCCTCGGGCGTTTTTTTGTACCTTGAGTGACTTTTCCAAATCATAAAGAAGAAAAACTGCTGAAAATATGTTACAATTAAATTGCTGTAATTCGACTTGCTAACCTTTTTGGAGGCGAGGACCGTTAGTAAAAGAATAAGCAAACTTGGTTTGCACGTATAAAAAAATAAAATGAGGAGAAAACATCGTCATGAGCGATATTAAAATTATTGCCTTAGGTGGGGTTCGTGAAAATGCAAAAAACCTCTATGTGGTAGAAGTTAATGACTCAATTTTCGTTTTGGATGCTGGACTGAAGTATCCTGAAAATGAGCAACTTGGTGTAGATGAAGTCATTCCGAACCTTGATTACCTAATTGAAAACAAAAAACGTGTGCAAGGGATTTTCTTGACACACGGGCACGCCGATGCTATTGGAGCTTTGCCTTATATTTTGCAAGAATTCAAAGCGCCAGTCTTTGGTTCACCACTTACTATTGAGTTAGCGAAGCTCTTTGTTAAGAAAAATAACAACGTTAAGAAATTCAATAATTTCCACGTTATCGACGCTGAAACTGAAATCGAATTTGCCGATGCGACAATTTCATTCTTCAAAACAACTCACTCAGTTCCTGAAAGTTTAGGGATTGTAGTTGGTACCGATGAAGGAAACATCGTCTATACAGGTGACTTTAAGTTTGACCAAGCGGCGCGTAAATATTACCGTACTGACTTGGGACGTTTGACTGAAATTGGACGCGAAGGTGTACTTGCCCTTCTTTCTGATTCTGCTAATGCTACAAGTCACGTCATGACAGCAAGCGAAGCAGAAGTTGCTGCTGAAATGTATAGCGCTATTGCTGACGCTGAAGGTCGCGTTATCATTGCTGCGGTTGCTTCAAACCTTGTGCGTATCCAACAAGTCTTTGACTCAGCTGCTGAATATGGTCGTCGTGTAGTCTTGACTGGTTTTGACGCTGAAAACATTGTTCGCACAGCGATTCGCATGAAACGTCTTCGTTTGGTTGATGAAAAATTAATCATTAAACCAAAAGACATGCACAAATACGAAGACCATGAATTGATTATTCTTGAAGCTGGTCGTATGGGTGAACCAATTAATGGTCTACACAGGATGGCACTTGGTCGTCACCGTTATATTCAAATTAAAGATGGCGATTTGGTTTACATCGTTACAACACCAAGTCTTTCAAAAGAAGCAGCAGTTGCGCGTGTTGAAAACCTAATTTACAAAGCTGGTGGTACGGTTAATCTTATTACGAAGACACTTAATGTCTCAGGTCATGCCAATGGACGTGATTTGCAGTTGATGCTTAACCTTCTTCAACCGAAATACCTTTTTCCAGTTCAAGGTGAGTACCGTAATTTGGCAGCTCATGCTGAATTGGCACAAGAAGTGGGAATGTACCCTGAAAACATCTACATCGTCAAACGCGGCGATGTTATGGTTCTTGGTAAAAATGGTTTCAACCATGAAGGTAGTGTACCAGCAGGGGATGTCATGATTGATGGTAATGCTATCGGTGATGTCGGAAACATCGTTCTTCGTGACCGTAAAGTCTTGTCAGAAGATGGTATCTTCATCGTTGCCTTGACTGTTAATAAACGCGAAAAGAAAATTGTATCAAAAGCAAAAATTCACACACGTGGATTTGTTTACGTTAAGAAGAGCCGTGATATTCTTCGCGAATCAGCTGAATTGGTTAACCAAACCGTTGAAAACTACTTGGAACAAGATAGTTTTGACTGGGGTGAATTAAAGGGAGCTGTCCGCGATGAAGTGGCTAAATTCCTCTTCGACCAAACCAAACGTCGCCCAGCTATCTTACCAGTCGTTATGGAAGTGAGATAAGAAGATTATTGAAGTTGAGACAGAAGTTCTCAACTTCTTTTTTTATTATGATGAATCGTAGTGGTTGACTGGGATTAAAATGATTATTTTTTCTTGTTTTTTTAAGCTTAGCTTGTTATACTATAGCCCGAGGTAATTTGTTAATGCTTAGAATTCTAGAAAGAGAGGATAGGTATGAGAACACTATTTAAGATTATCTTTTTCATTCCAAGCCTCATTATTAATATTATCTGGAATTTTTTCTGGGCTATTATCAAGACAATCATTTTGATTGCGATTGTGTGTTTTGGTCTGCTTTATTATGCCAATAACAGTAGCTCACAGTTAGCAAATTCCATTTTAGATGCTGCTAATAGTGCGACAGCTTATTTTCAGGATAATAAAGATGATATTGCTAAGAATTTAAAAGATTTATCGACCGATGATTTCACGCATTATTCTGGTGCGCGCTGGTCAAGTAATTCAGCGACGGTTTATATTAAAACGACCAATAAAACTTTGGTCAATGCTTATGAAGAAGCTATCAATGCTTGGAATGCGACGGGTGCTTTTACCTTTACGCTTGTGAGTGATGAAAGTTCTGCTAATATTGTGGCGACGGAGTATTCTGATGCTAGTTCCAAGGCGGCTGGGCTTGCTGAGACAGAAACCAATGCTCTGACTAATCAGATCACACATGTGATGTTAAGTTAAATACCTATTATTTGCTTGACAATGATTATGGCTACACACACAATCGTATCGTCTACACAGCAGAGCACGAATTGGGGCATGCGATTGGGCTTAACCACGATGACAATGAAGAATCTGTCATGCAGTCTTCAGGATCATACTACGGCATTCAAATGGTTGATATCCAAAAAGTGCAATCGATTTATAATCAATAGTAATGAAATCTGCTCATTTGAGCAGATTTTTTGATATTATCCTAGTTTAACGAGTGAGGATTTGTTAAAATAGACATATGATTATTTTACAAGGAAACAAAATTGAACGCTCATTTTCGGGCGATGTCTTATTTGACAATATTAATATTCAAGTTGATGAAAAAGACCGCATCGCGCTTGTTGGGCGAAATGGTGCTGGTAAATCAACGTTGTTAAAAATTTTAGTCGGTGAAGAAGCACCAACATCAGGTGAAATCAATACAAAACGTGACTTAAGTTTGTCATATTTGGCGCAAGATAGCGTTTTGAGTCAGAAAATACCATTTTTGATGAAATGTTGCACGTTTTTGATGATGTGCGTGGCATGGAATCTCGTCTTCGTAAGATGGAAATGCAAATGGCTGAGCTAACAGGCGATGCCTTTGATAAATTGATGTCAGATTATGACCACTTATCAGAAGAATTTCGTGTTAAAGGTGGATTTACTTACGAGGCAGAAATCAAAGCCATTTTAAACGGGTTCAAATTTGATGAATCGATGTGGCAAATGAAAATTTCTGAGTTGTCTGGTGGGCAAAATACTCGCTTGGCACTTGCTAAAATGTTGCTTGAAAAGCCTGAACTTCTTGTACTTGACGAACCAACTAACCACTTGGACATTGAAACCATTGCTTGGCTTGAAAATTACTTGGTCAACTACCAAGGCGCTTTGATTATTGTCAGTCACGACCGTTACTTCCTAGATAAAGTGGCAACGATTACGCTTGATTTGACAAAACATTCGCTTGACCGTTATGTCGGTAATTACTCAAAATTCATGGACTTGAAGGCTGAGAAATTAGCTCTTGAAGCTAAAAATTACGAAAAACAAGCTAAGGAAATTGCTAAGTTGGAAGACTTTGTGCAACGTAACCTTGTTCGTGCTTCAACGACAAAACGTGCCCAAGCCCGCCGCAAACAATTAGAAAAAATGGAGCGCTTGGACAAGCCATCAGCTGGACAAAAATCTGCCAACATGACTTTCCACGCTGACAAGGTGTCAGGAAATGTCGTCTTGACAGTTGCTGATGCGGCAATTGGTTATGATGACCAAATTTTGTCTGAACCAATCAATATTGATGTCAAGAAATTTGATGCCATTGCCATAGTTGGACCAAATGGTATTGGAAAATCAACTTTGATTAAATCAATCGTTGGTCAGATTCCATTTATCAAAGGAACATCAACTTACGGTGCCAACGTAGAAGTGGGTTACTATGACCAAACACAATCAAACTTGACTCATACCAATACTGTACTTGATGAGCTTTGGAATGATTTTTCAACAACACCAGAAGTTGAAATTAGAAATCGTCTTGGTGCTTTCTTATTCTCAGGTGATGACGTTAAAAAATCTGTCAGCATGCTTTCAGGTGGCGAACGAGCTCGTCTTTTGTTAGCAAAATTGTCAATGCAAAACAATAATTTCCTTATCCTTGACGAACCAACAACCACTTGGATATTGACAGTAAGGAAGTTCTGGAAGATGCCTTGATTGATTTTGACGGCACGCTTTTATTTGTCAGCCACGACCGTTATTTCATTAACCGTGTAGCGACAAAAGTGCTTGAAATCTCCGAAGAAGGCTCAACACTTTACCTTGGTGATTACGATTATTACCTTGAGAAAAAAGCAGAGCTGGAAGAATTAGCACGCTTGAAAGCTGAAGAAGCACAAGAAAAAACAACAGTTGTCGTTGAAAAAGCGCCAGCTAATGATTATCAAGCTCAAAAAGCCAATCAAAAAGAACTTCGTAAACTCACACGCCGAATCACTGAAATTGAAAATCAATTAGAAGAAATTGAAGCGCGAGAAGAAGAACTCAACCAAGCCATGCTTGCTACAAACGAAGCAAGTGAGTTGATTGAGTTGCAAAAAGAACTCGATGAACTAACTGAACAACAGGAAAACCTCATGCTTGAATGGGAAGAACTCAGCGAAAAGGTTGAGGGTTAAAATACTAGTAATCTCGGCAGAAATGTCGGGATTTTTTAATCAAAAAACACAATAAAAATCTGATTATCCGCTAAAACACAGTATCTATCAGCATTTTCAAGGAAACAAACACATCAATTTACTACTTATTTACTACTAACGAATGAGCTTG
>ENA-OQIG01001454-OQIG01001454.1-human-gut-metagenome-genome-assembly--contig:-NODE-1454-length-9905-cov-1.725097_pt1 | contig 9905 bp, 11 predicted proteins | sample MGYA00242576_ERZ504741 | MGnify/ENA primary metagenome ERZ504741 (study PRJEB26092, sample SAMD00036436) | human gut metagenome | host: Homo sapiens | study: EMG produced TPA metagenomics assembly of... | reverse complement strand
TCAGAATTCAAAGTAGCAAAATTATATATTTTGCAATCTGTTTAAAATTAAATTTAATTGGCATATTATTCACTCCCGTACTTTACTTAGAATATTATAACATTTTGCCAAAATACCTACAATGGAAATCTATACGCTACATTTATTTTTTAGGTTGTCCTTGTGAAATATTCTGAGAAATTCCAGCATGACCGTTTTATTTTTAAAACAATATCGTCTGCCTTTACATACCAGTCCACATCTGCACCACGGTAATTTGCATTGGCTACCGTATCTGCAACAGGGTTGATAAGTTCCACTTCGGCGTTGTAGTCATAGTCCTTTAACGGAACAGTCGCCGGAACGGATACCTGTATCATGCGTCCCTGTGTGTTGCATTTCAAATCGTAGGTGCGTTCCTTAATTTCTTCACTGACCGTTCCATCTTCATTCTGTACATGAACCTCACGGCGTAATGCGGAGAACTTCAACACTCCGAAAGTCTTTTCTTTATCAATGACGATTCCATTTGCTAATCTCATAATCTGAATACCCCCTTATTTACTTTCCACTGGTAACATATCGTCTGCAAGTAAGATGTAATTGACAAATCCACGTTCCCCGATTTTATAGCCATCGGTAGTGATTCGTGGATTGATAAGTTTTACTTTCTGCTCCGGCAAGAAATGTTTTTCGCCAGCTTTGGAGGAAGTGTCACAACTACATCATCAGCTCTCTGCACATCGGAATACAGGTTGTAGCTTCTGGTAATGATAGCCATACGCCCGTTGATTCTCTGCTGTTCCGTAGTATTTTCTCCGGCAAACTCCAAGTTCCCGAATGTCTTTTCCATGTTTGGTACGACAAATCTTAATTCCATAAATGATTGACCTCTTTTCTTTCTGTTTTAGTTTCTTTCCTGCTGTACTTTGTGGGGAGATACACTCCCCACGCCCCTAGTGGACTTCACGCTCCCGTAAATCAGAGCTTCACGGGAGCGTGAAGTTACAAAAAGGGTGGCGACCTTGAACGCTCTACCAACCGCTACATTACCGCCTTATGATTTCTTTCTACGGCGTTTGAAGTAAAGCATACCGCCAAGCCCTACGCAGGAAAGACCGAGCATGGCAAGATAAGCATAGATATTGGTATTGTCGCCTGTTTTTGGACTGTCACTTGTCTTAGTAACCGTAGATGGTGTATCCGGCGTGTCGGTATCCTTTGGTGTATCTGGGACTTCCGGCACTTCCTTGATTGTCACAGTCTGTCCATCGTCTGTGATGTCCTTATGTTCCGTCACTTTCTTTGGTTCGTCTGGATTGCTTAAATCGTATAATTCCTCAAATGTAACAAGGCTCTTGCCACCAAGAGAAGAACCATCAAAGGTAAAGGCAATCTCTACCGTCATTTTTTCACTGTCGGCTGTGACTCATAATCATTGGATACTTTCTTTCCATCAATCAGAAGTTCTGCATTTTCCTCTTTTAACATCTGCCAGCCGGAAAGTTTGTATTTTGTTCCAATTTCCAGACCATCTAATGTGACTTTATCCACAATCGTTACATCTTTTTCGGCTTCGATTTCTTTCTTGCCGTTCTTGTCCGTAGCAGTAGTATGGATTGTGATGATACGTTCCGTGATAAGAACCGTCTGTCCATCATCGTTGATGTCTTTATGTTCGGCAACCTTGACAGGCTCTTTCGGATTGCTCATATCGTACAATTCCTCAAATGTAACAAGGTTCTGACCGCCAAGAGCTGAACCATCAAAACTGTAGGTAATCTCAACCGTCATTTTTTCGCTGTCAGCAGTGAATGTGTAATCACTGTCTACATGTTTCCCGTCAATCAGAAGTTCGGCGTTTTCTTCTTTTAACATCTGCCAGCCGGAAGTTTATATTTTGTTCCAACTTCCAAGCCATCAAGTGTGACTTTGTCCACGATCTTGATGGCTTTTCCGGCAACAATCATTTTTTCGCCTGTTTTCTTGTCGGTAGCTGTGGTATGGATTGTGATTTCTTTTTCGTATTCATCGGTCAGTGTCCCTAAATCTACGGTCACTTTATTTCTGGATACGACTACCTCAAAAGCTGGAATCAGCTTAAATCCGGCGTTGGAATCACACTTTAATTCCTCAATCACATAGGTATCATAAAGTAATGCACCTTTGCTGTCGTCTGGTTCAGATGTACCAAACCATACACCGTCCTCACTGGATTTTCCGGCATTGGTATTGACCTTGTGGGAAGCCCAGCTTGAAGCAGTGGAGAACTGACCGTTTTTGTCAGTAACTACAATATGGGATTCTCCCGTTGTCTTGCTTGTGATTCTGAATGGAACACCTGCAAGGCGTTTGTGTGTACCTGCACCGATTTTTACACCCTCAATATCGCCACGCTTAATCTGGTTGTAGACAGAGTGAGATTTGTCAGTCAAGTCCACGATTTTCTATCTTCCGTGATAGAAAAGTTGATTGCTTTTGCACCGTCTGTTAAGTAGCCCTCTGGTGCTTTACTTTCTTCTAATCTGTAATTTCCGTAAGGAAGCAAGTCAGCAGAAGTAGAAGCAATTCCATCAATGCCTGTCTGAATCTTCTTGACAGTTTCATTCTTGTTGTATAATTTTCCCTCTACCAGTACAGGACTGTCATTTAAGGAAAGGATATTAAATTCTGTGTACTGTAAGGTCGCACTTCCCTGTGCTTTGGTATCCTTTGTTTCAAGGTCACGTTTCTGGATTTTTACACCGCCACGGATAACCTTGTCAGATACGGAATACTGGTTGCTTCCAGAAAGTACGGCAAGTTCGCCATCTTCGGAAATCTGTGTAAGGTACGTCCCTTAATCTGTTCAGAACTTCCGTCAGCCTGCATATATGCACCATCTAATAAGTAGCCGTTAGGAGCTTTTGTTTCTGTGACAGTGAGTGTACCAAGTGGCAGTACATTTTTACCGTCCTGTGTATAGAGCTGTCGCCGGATACTTTGTAGCTGTCGGCAAGTCTGGATACATAATGGATAGTTCCGTCACTGTCTTTTTCGGCAACGGTTTTGGTTGTCCATGTACGGGTAGCCTTTGCAGGAAGATTGTCTGCATTGTAGTAACCGTCATAATAGCTCCATGTGAACTCTGCACCCTCTAAAGAAGCATTTCCCTGTGGAGTGGATTTTCCTGTTTCCATGTCAATTTTGAATAAATCAATCAAAGTCTCTGTGACCTTTGGAGTGTCAGCAACAGTTAATGTCGCTGTTTTTCCAACTTCCACATTTAAGGCATGGACAGTAGAATCCAGCTTGTAACCCTTTGGAGCAGAAAGTTCTTTGATGTAAACTGTTCCGGCTTTTACCTCAACTTCTTTGGTATCGCCGTTTCCATCGGCAGTAAGTGTGGCAAGCTGGCTGTTACAGCCCTTATCAGAATAGACGCCAAATGTCGCATCCTCAAAGGAATAGTTGGCATTGCCATCTGTGACCGTGGGATTGGAAGAAGTCTTTTTGACCTTTGCATTTCCCACATTTAACTTCGCCCAGAACTGTCCGATGTCCTGTCCTTCGCCAGTGTAGATGTAACCGCCACATTCATAGCGTCCTTTATTGGCTTTCACAAATACTTTCGCACCAGCGTACACTTCATTCTGTACCGCCTGTGGGATTTCATTATAGGAAGCTCTGACGTTATCGCATTGCCAGCCGAGCTGTTCACTCAATCTCTGCCAGACAACACACTGTTCCAACAGATAACCTTGTTTATAATTCAAGTTCGTATGAGAAGCGGTATATTGCTTGACGTACTCTAAAGAAAGAGCAACGTCCGCAATCTGATCGCTACTCATGCGGGTGCTTGCGTCAGAACGTGTTTTATATCCATTCTTGAAACTGGTATTGATGTCCACACAGTAGGCAGTTTCGCCCTCAACTTTCATGTGTCCCTCATTGAATGTAGATTTGATAGAACCATCATTCATAACGTGTTCAATGTAGCCGACACGTTCTGCTGATTCTGTCCAGTATTGATTGCCGGAAGCATGAACCGCCGTCACTGGTAATGCCGTGAGAATCGTTGCAAAAGCAAGCGTTCCTGTCAGCAATCGCTTTACTAGCTTATTCATATTTCTCTTTCTCCTTTCGATTTTGGGTATGAAAAAAGACGCTCATTTCTGAACGCCTAAATATTGAAAACACTGGAACTATGTAGGATAGCTTGTTTTATCTTCATATTATATTGTGTAATGTTGTTCTTACGAAGTCGCCCCAGAGCAGAAAGCCCGGTCAACGTATGATAACATCCTTCGTTTGGTAAAAGATCCTGAAGTTGCAGATCCGATTCGTTTCCTGCGGGCGCGTGAAGTTGTGCATTTCCAGCGTTTTGGTGAAGCACTGCGTTCTGTACAGGATGAATTGAATTCGAAGAACTTTTATGCGTTTAATCTGTCGTTTGATGCAAAGACTTTCTGTGCGGCACCGCAGCCAGGGGCAGGTCAGGGGAATTGCTGCACAAGATAGTAAATTAAAAATCAAAGAACAGCACACCACTGGAAAATCCCATCTGAAAAACAGGTGGGATTTTTTGGGTTTACAGTAAGAAATCTTATCCAGTCGTAAATCATTATCCCATCATAATATAGAAAAAAGACTTTCAAAACAGAACAGTCAGAAAGGAGGTTCCATGGAAGCAATGAATTATGTAAAGCCCGAACTCATTGTCGTTGCGTTCGTGCTGTATTTTTTCGGTGTTGCTTTGCGGCAGGCGCAGGCGGTGAAGAATAAGTACATTCCGCTGATCTTAGGCGGCATCAGCATGGTGCTGTGTGCGGTTTGGGTGATGGCGACGAGTGAGATTGAGACGGCGAAGGAAGGGGCGCAGGCGGTTTTTACGGCGGTCACGCAGGGGATTCTGGTGGCGGGGCTGAGCAATTATGTGAATCAGATTATCAAGCAGATCCATAAGCCGGAGTGAACGGCGTTTCAAAAAATCTGTGTTATGCCGGAGCAGTCGGAACCGTCAGAAAGGGGAGAATATGAGAATTGATCGGTCGTATCTTGGCAATCAGAATACGTATGCGGAAAACAATCCCAAATGTATCGTAGTCCACAACACCGACAACTTCGCAGCAGGTGCCGATGCGCGGGCACATGCGAGAGCACAGCATGACGGGAATTTCCAGAACATTTCCGCACACTATTACGTCGATGACGGTGACACAGCCTACCAGGCGGCACCGCACAGCCGGGGGTGCTGGCATGTCGGCATTAATTACGGCGGAAAAAATCTGTTTCAGCAGTACGGCAACAAGAACAGCATCGGTGTGGAGATGTGTGTGCAGGCCGGGTATAATTATGAAAAAGCATTTGAGAATACTGCGGCACTGGTGCGGGAGATCATGCGGGAGACGGGGATTCCGCTGGAAAGAGTCTATCGTCATTATGACATCTGCAGCAAATACTGTCCGAGCCAGATCATGAACCGCGGTGACTGGGACCGCATGAAGCGGATGATCGGAAGCGGTGCAGGGAGCACAGGAACGGGAACAGCAGGCAGCGGAACAGGAAAAACGTATGCGCCGGGATCTATCAGGTGCAGACAGCGGCCCTCAACATCCGTCAGGCACCGGATGCGGACAGCAGGATTGCCGGAACGATCCGGGATCAGGGAAGCTACACGGTGACGGAAATCCAGAACACAAGCTGGGGACGGCTTCTCTCAGGGCAGGCTGGGTCAACTGCCATACAGCGTATTGCCGTTATGCCGGTCCCGCAAAAGAAAAATCGGCAGAGACAGCAAAGTCATCCGGAAAGACAGTCGCAGAGGACGGAATCTGGGGCGAAAATCTGACGCGCCGTCTGCAGGAACTTTTCGGCACACCGCAGGATGGAAAAATCAGCAATCAGCTGGCCGTCAACCGGAAATTCTGTGATGGCATCACAGCTGCCGAGTGGGACAGTACGCCAAAAGGCGGATCGGCCCTTGTAAAAGAAATGCAGAAATGGGCATCGGCCGGCATGGACGGCTATATCGGTCCGCAGACAATCCTCGCCTGGCAGAAAAAACTCGGCACGCCAATCGACGGCACAGTAAGCAGCCCATCCGCCATGGTAAAAAAACTGCAGAAGTGGTGCAACCAGAAATAGAAAAAAGAATACTCAAAGACCCGGTTTTGTGTTATACTGGAAGATAGTTTAAAATGAACAGAAAGAAAAAGAGCTTCAAAAAAGACTCGAAGTGTCAAATGTAAAATACAAAAGAGAAAAAATAAAGGTAATTTTTGCATACAGATTCATCGGGGGGAATTGCGGCTGACAGGAGAGAACAACAGCAGATGAGAAAAAAGGCAGTAAAAAATGCAGGAATGATACGAATTTATCTGAATATGGCATGGAAACTTTTGCAGAAAAACCTGCTTAGCATCGTGATATTTGAGACGGTCTACCGCCTGTTTTCCAACCGGCTGGTTTCAAGACTCGCCAATGCGGCGATCAACTTTTCCTTAAAACAGCTGGGAACGAGTTATATGACATCGGAAAACTTCAACAAGATCATGCTGCATCCGCTGACCCTTCTGCTGATTTTGGGAATTCTGCTTGTTTTCTTTTTCTGTATGCTGTTTGAAATCTATGCTGTCATGGCGGCTCTGGAGGCCTCCTGGAAACGAAAACGGATTTCCGTTCCTGTCATGATGCTTGCCGGCGGAAGAGGAGCCGCACAGTTTGTGCGCGCCCGCCCGTGGACCTGGTTTTTCTACATGGCAGCGAGCTTCCCGTACCTTTGGCTGCACAGCAGCTACAGCGCCATCCGCAGTATGAAACTGCTTCAGGTTTCCCTGACGAAGATTTTCAATGCCTTCCCGGCATACTGGATCCCGGTGGTGCTGACGATTCTGCTTGTCGCGTTCTCGTTTGTGTTTTCCTACACCATCCCGTTCCGGTGCATGATGACGGAAAAAGAGAAAAATACCCATCTGCGGGTGCGCCAGACACTGGAAAAACGCGTGCTGCGTGAGCTTGGCATCAACGTCTCTTTCCAGGTGATGATTTTTCTGATTACGTGGGTTCTGTATCTGATTTTCGGAACGGCTGTCGTTGCCTATGCAAAGCTGGTGAAAACGCCGTCTACCGTTGTCAGTACCGTCATCGTCTACGGTGACTGGGTCAAATCGACGATGAGCCTGATCGGCGGAGCGTTCGGCCTTGTCGGAAGCATTACGTATCTGTATCTGATTTTTATCCGTTCCTCCGAAAGGCTACCAGAAGAGCGGACAACGAAAAAGCCGAGCTCGAAGCTGGTACGCACCTTCTGTGGTCCGGTAACGGCGGTGGTTCTCACGATCGCCATGCTGGCGGGAGAAACGGTTTATCTTGTATATGCCATGCGCGCAACACGTGCAGAGGCAACGGCTTCCTCCCAGTATATTTCGGTGTCAGCGCACCGGGCGGAGCCAGAAAAGCACCGGAAAATGACGATGAGCGCGATCAAATATGCAGTGACAGCATGTCGGATTACGCGGAGATCGATGTACAGGAGACGAGTGATGGTGAGATTGTCCTTATGCACGACACAAATCTGAAGCGGACAACCGGTCTGAATGCCAGCATCTGGACCCTGACCTACGATGAAATCAGCCAGCTCGATGCCGGTGTACGATTCAACAAAAAATTCCGCGGCGAGCAGATTCCGAAGCTGGAAGAAGTCATCGCGTACGCGAAAGGAAAAATCAACCTGAATATCGAAGTAAAATACAACGGCCACAACCAGAATATTGTCAAAAAAGTGGTGAAAATCATCGAGGACAATGACTTTGTGGATCAGTGTGTGCTGACTTCCATGAACTACAATTTCCTCAGGCAGGCAAAGAAAATCAATCCGGATATCAAGACCGGGTATACGATGAAAATGTCGTACGGAGGCCTGGAGGATATGGACGCGGCGGACTTCTTTTCTGTAAAATATACGTACATCACAGAAAGCTTTGTAGAGCATGCGCACAGTCTTGGTAAAGAAGTCTGTGCCTGGACGCTGAATTATCAGGGAGATATGGCAGCGGAATGGGTCAACTGGCGGACGTTGGACAACAGTTATCACCGGACGATCCGGAGCTGGTGGCGTTAAGGTTATCCTTGGAACAAACCGAGTCCGAATCCGGGCTTTGTCAGCTGCTTGGCTATGCACTGAAATAAATGGAGTAAAACAATGGAGGTGGAAACTTCATGCAGAGAAAGTAAACATGCCATCCCAGAAGAAAGAAAAGAAGAAAAAGAGGAAGAAAAAACTTCCTTCGGATTTTTATGATTATAACCTGCTGGCCTGCACTATTTTGCTGGTCAGCTTCGGACTGATTATGCTGTACAGCGCGAGTGCCTACGAGGCGGCCAGTACATTCAAGGGAAATGATATGTATTATTTCACGCATCAGGCGGGGCTTTCTGCTATTGTTCTGGTGGGTATTGTGATATTGTCGAAGTTTGTAGATTATCATAGTGTATGGTTCCAGCGGATTGCAGCACTGGTATACTGGGGAAGTCTCCTTCTGATGGCGGCGGTAAGGTTTACGCCGCTTGGTTATGAAGCCTACGGGGCGAGAAGAGTGGCTCCGGATCGGCGGTTGTCAGTCTTCAGCTGCGGAGATTGGAAAGCTGGGCTGATTCTGTATTTGCCATACATTATCCTGAAGATGGGAAAAAATATGCGTACCATCCGCGCAAAAGCGATTGTCCTCGGACTTGGCGTGCTGCAGGCGCTGGCTGCGTGGATTCTGACGGACAACCTGAGTACCGCCATTATTCTGGGACTCATCGCCTGCGTCATTTTGTTTCTGGCGGACCCGGAGGTAAAATTTTATGCGCGTGTGATTCCGGGCGCGGCGGTAATTGGCGTTTTTGCGATTATCATTTTAAAAAATAATCTGCAGATCTTTGAAAGAATAGGCGGTGACTTCCGGTCGAACCGTATCTATGAATGGCTTTCCGGAGGCAGCTATCAGATTCTGCAGGGACTTTATGCGATTGGCTCCGGTGGATTTCTCGGAAAAGGACTTGGCAACAGTACGCAGAAGATTACAACAATTCCGGAAGCACAGAACGATATGATCTTCTCGATCATCTGCGAGGAGCTTGGAATATTTGGCGCGCTTCTTGTATTGTTGCTGTTTGGCTACTTGCTGTACCGTCTGTTTGTGGTTGCACAGAATGCGCCGGACGCGTATGGAATGCTGATGGTGAGCGGCGTTTTTGCACATATTTCCATTCAGGTTATTCTGAACCTGTGTGTCGTTCTGAAACTGATGCCGGCAACGGGAATTACCCTTCCATTTATCAGTTACGGAGGAACATCGGTGCTCTTTATCCTGACGGAAATCGGCATTGCCCTGTGCGTCTCCCGCTTTATTGTGTTCCAGGATGGAAAGAGCGGAGAAGGAGAGGCACAGGCGGAAGAACAGTAAAAGTAGAAAAATCTATTGACAAATGCCGGAATAACAGATACACTTTTTTCGAAAGAAATACTGGCTGCCGGGTAGAGGCAGAAAGGAGCAGAACAATGTTAGAAAAGATAAAAGAAATTTTAGTAGAACAGCTCAACTGTGATGCAGACAGCATCAACGAAGATACCTCTTTTAAAGATGACCTGGGTGCAGATTCCCTGGATCTCTACGAGATGGTTATGGCATTAGAAGACGAGTACGGAATTGAAATCGACACCGACGAACTGACAGACCTTTCTACCGTCGGCGATTTATGGAATATTTGAAACAGCACGGCGTAGAGGTCTGAAAAAGAGCATTGCCGCTGGCAAAAGTGGAAGGATGGTGCAGCTCGGAAGAAACGCCGGGCTGTTTTCCATTCTAAATAAATGGTGGAAGGGAACAGACAAAAGGATTGTTCCAGAAAAACCAGAAATCAGGAGAAAAGAAAAATGAGCAATGTAAAAACAAGATTTG
>ENA-OQIG01001453-OQIG01001453.1-human-gut-metagenome-genome-assembly--contig:-NODE-1453-length-9908-cov-2.907576_pt1 | contig 9908 bp, 12 predicted proteins | sample MGYA00242576_ERZ504741 | MGnify/ENA primary metagenome ERZ504741 (study PRJEB26092, sample SAMD00036436) | human gut metagenome | host: Homo sapiens | study: EMG produced TPA metagenomics assembly of... | reverse complement strand
GACCAATTCACCAACCAGTCCAGTCAAAGGTCCTTTCACGACACGAACTTTTTCACCACGTGCCAATGGAGAACTATTCATACAAATAGCTTCTTCTGTCAATAATCAAGCATAAAACGGAAACGAAGCCATCTGTTCATCAGGAATCACTGCTGGAGTACTTTCTCCACGCATCACCATATAACGGCTCACTGTAGAAAAGCTTAGAACTTCTTTACGTTCAGATGGATCAGCATGAACAAATACCATCATTGGAAGAAGAACAGATTCAACTATCTTACGACGGTCGCTCCATTGATGAATTTCCTGCTGAACGGGAACAAAAGAATCAATTCCCATCTTAGATAAACGCTCGGCAACTTTCTTCTCGTGGTGCATTCGAACGAGTGCTACATACCAGCGTTTTGAGTGTGCTACGCCTTCCCCTGTCCCACTACTAGGCCCGGCATTTACTGATTTCGGTTTCGTTAAAATCATATTTTTTTACCCCATGTTCATCCGTTACTTCTTAGGTAACAGACAATACATACACGAAACGCATACTACAGTGAAAATAGAAATCACATACATGACAAAGGCGTAGAAAATGGAAAAGCCTAATATTCAATAAGAAAACTATTGAATTAGGCAATGAAAAAGTATAGAGCATGGAAATAAGATTATTTCATGTTCAGACAGTTTTTTGCTCTATGTTTCAGATAAAACGAAAAAAAGTGGAAGAATATTTGCTTACTATTCGTGTTTTTGTCTATCTTTGCGTCAAATTTAAGTTCTGTTACCTAAGAAGTAACACACACATTTTACTTCTGATTATCAATATTTTATATATCTACCATCTGTCTACACAACAGTTTCTCACGTAAGATAAATTCCCTTTATTCACCTCCGTACGTTCTTTAAGTCCGAAGCCTTTCAAATAGATTTGTGTGGTTTTTATAGATTTGTGTCCCAATGATTCACTAATCATTTCAATCGATACTCCCCGATACTTCGCTGTCGTTGCCCAAGAATGACGAAGTGTGTAAGAAGTGACAGGAGACTTCAAACGTAAAGCTCTCGCTAAGTCCTTTAAACGGTTGTTAAATCGACGAAGGGCAGACTGGTATTCCCGATAAGCCCTTTCATCCGTCCGTTTCTTATCACTACTAAGAATATCAAACAGATAATCCGGAGAATCCGGATGAGAATCCTGATTACTACGAAGCCGGTTAATCATTTCCTTTGCAGTATCAAGTATTTCCACACTCATCGGAGTTTTAGTCTTGATACGGTTATACCGTAACACATTCTGATCTAAAGCTGATTTCTCCAGATGAGCTAAATCCGCGAATGACATTCCACAGAATTGAAACATCAAGCAGCAATAGCCTGCGTACGACGCAAACGCTCCGATTTGGGATCCTCATACAAAAGTCTACGTAATTCACCGATAGGCAAAGCTTTCTTTTGGCGAACATCTACTCCCGTATAAACATCATGAAACAATCGGGGTACGTAAGGTGCACTACCTGCTTCCACTCCTCGATTATAAATACAACGAAGCATACGCATATACGTAGAAATCGTATTAGGCTTCAAGCCACACTCATAAAGATACTGCCCGTAACGTCGTAAACGCTCGCGGGTGACCTGTCTGAACGACACATTGGACGTGCCACAAAATTGCTAAAAGAGAAGATAGCATTCTTATAGACATGCGCTGTAGAATGCCTTCCTTCCTTTCGCAAACGACCGATGTAGAACTCTGCACATCGGCTAAACCCATTTTTGTTCATCATTTGCATCACTAGTTATTTTATATATGCCATTTGGCAAGCGGCAAAAAAACAAATCTTTTTGCATACCTGACACGTACTTACTAGATGCAGTCCTATTTTTTATCATTTTTAACTTTATTACAATCAGCAAATTATGACAGTAAAAATGGTATCACTATCATTGCTGCGCTGACAAATAAACGGTAAAAGAACTAAAAAAATATCCGGATGCGCACAAAAAGAACATCCGGATATCACTCTCTTTTTACCTTCTGACTAATTACCTTTCTGAATAGTTTGCCAGATTGTAACATACCGGCTTAGTGCTATTACCTACACGGTAAATACCGAACTTGAAGTAATAACCATCATCGTCGTTACGTCCAATCATGATTTTTTCATTGTCTACAATGTGTTTACTAACCTTTTTCCCTTTTTCCTGATAGTCCATCTGCACATCGAGCATACCTGGTTTTACAATCGTTTCCGCCTCTTTGCCATAGACTGTCCAGTCGATATGAATGCGGAATGTAATCCAGCAGTCTTTCGGAAAATCGGCATAAGGCATTTTGTAAGCAATGGTCGATGCTTTATAGTCTGATGTTACAGGTTTCATGATCGGTGTTTTTTCGGGATTTGCGTTGCAACGGTCGTCTTTATCCGTCAGCCACTTACGGTCGGAATTTGCTTTGATATAGAACCATCCACCGGAGAACCCGAACGCCAATGGAGGATAGCCTCCTTGTTCCACGAGCCATCCGTTGGCCTTTCCGGCCTGATATACAGGATTTCCTTGTTTGTCTTTCACCGGATTACCTTGTTTATCCAGCTTGGCTACTTTCTCGTGCCCTTCATTCTTTTTAAAGATCGTAGTCTTTTCCAGTTCAACGAACTCGTCAATCGTCAGTTTCTTCACTTCGCCCTGTGGAGTTTGTACCAATGTACGATCCGGCATCCCATGCCATTGGGCAAAAATTGTCGAGACATCGCTACCCAATGAAGAAGGAATATATACGGCAAACTCATAGTCGCGGGAAGCTCCTTGCGGACAAATACCTTTCCCATGATGATATACAGTTTTGGTAATCTGTGCTTTCTGATAAACATCGGCAGGCAGGCCTTTGAAATCATCGGAAGTTGCATAACAATAAGAAAATTCCGCACGCCCTTTTGTTTCCCCTTTGGCATATCCTGACAGGGTGTTATCATCTTCCTTCAATTCAAAACGATAGGAAGGCTTACCGTTGAACATACGTGTAAAGTCGCGTTGAATTGCATGAGGCTTTTTAGTCCCTACTGCTACCCAGCAATCGTCTATAATTTGATTGACGCGTGCCGAATCCGCCTGCACGTTTACCCGTTCCGTAAGCGGAACCAACGTTTGTGTATCTTTGGTTTGAGCGGTCAGTGCCGTACATCCTACTGCTACCACACAGATAGCAAAAATGTTTTTCTTCATTCTATTCGGTATTAAGTTTGTTGACGGTGCAAAAATACGAAAGGCAACCTCATCGGCTGCCTTTCTTTTGTCTCAAATGTTCTCACATTTGTGTAATTTTACTGTCAACACCCGCCTACAAACTTAATTGGGGGCTTCATCGTCATAATCTTCTTCAAGTATATCTACTTTCTGTATACTCATTTTTCCATCGGCAGTGATCGTTATGGAAAGCGGCATATACAAATCTGTCTGCGGATAACAAACACTTGCGGCATAGACAATCCCCTGCGGAGTGGTCTTGTCATATACAATGCCTTCCAATATAGACTTAGATAGGAAGTTCGCATCGACTACCGATGAAAAATCATTCTTGGTAAAGGTCTTGTTCAACACGGTTTCATTACCACGAGTCAGGTGCAACACTATTTTATTGTCGACATAGGTATCTCCCAGCTCGTTTGTCACATGGGGCAGATTTTCATCCGGAGTACGCGAAACGAGGGAATGATAATCTTTCCCCTTAAATTTAAAGTCGGTTTCGCTCTTAGACGTCTGCATACGCTGCAATCCGTGAGCATCCACACTGTCTATCATCGCCAATGTCGACGTATTATCTGAAGATCCTTTTTTACCGCCACATGCACTCACAGCCACTGCCAACGGCAATAAAAGCCAATAAATTAGTTTTCTCATACGTAAGTTTTCTGTTTATAAATAGATAGCAAAGGAACAAAAAGAGCGGGATATTTACAAGTGTAACCGACATTTTTCCTACATTTGCAGGAAAGAAGGAATACTTTTACAACAATTACAGATTTAAAAACCTGCAAACCTAACACCATGCGCGAACGAATTACAACAATTCTTTTTCTCATCCTTGCCTACTGTAGCAGTGGCAATGTGTATGGGCAAAAAGTAAATTATCAGCAATTCGACAACATCTATCTCGGGGCCGAAGCTTCGGTGATTAGTTGCTTCCTGCAAGATAGCGAGGGACTGATATGGGTGGGTTCCAACAAGGGGTTATTCAGTTATGACGGTTATTCCACACAACAGCATTTCACGTATGGAGAACGTACTAACACACGTATCTACTGCGGTATTATAGCAGATAACACTTATTTATATCTGGGAACAGATAACGGGATTCTTGTTTATAACTATCGAACAGACAAATATGAGCAACCGGATACTGATTTTCCAACGGATGTCCGTACCATGGTACTCCAGGGAGATACATTGTGGATAGGTTCGTTGAACGGATTATATACTTATCAGTTAAAAAGCCGTCAACTGAATCATTTCGACAGCAAACAGACCGGATTGCCTCATAACACCATCTATTCCATCATTCATACAAAAGATAATCAAATTTATATAGGTACTTACAACGGATTATGCCGCTATGTGCAGGCAAGTGGAAAATTTGAAAACATCCTTTTGCCCGTTAACCGGGGAGGCAGCAATTTGTTTGTCAATTCTCTGTTGGAAGACACCACCCGACAATGTATCTGGATCGGGATGGAAGGTTATCTCTTCCAATACAATCCCACTATAGGAGAGATGAAGGCGATAGAGGTATTTCATAACAACTCCATCAAATCACTGGCACTGGACGGAGATGAAAATTTGCTGGCAGGTACAGACAACGGGCTTTATGTGTACCAGAATGACAAAGAACCTTTGCAGCATATCATTCACGATTCACGCAATATCCAGTCACTAACCAACAATATTATCTGGAACATATTCTCGGATCAGGAACATAATATCTGGCTGGGAACAGATTATGGCATTTCCCTGTCACGCTATAACAGTGCGCTGCAATTTGTACCGATTTCTCAAATCACAGGCACAGGAGACGGAAATCAGTTCTATTCCCTGTTCCGGGATTCCAAAGGATTCTATTGGTTCGGAGGTACAAACGGAGTGATCCGGTTCACCCATCCTGCAGGCAATAAACACGATGCTATCTGGTATAGAATGGGGGATAAAAACCATCCGTTATCCCACAACCGGATACGACACATCTACGAGGATAGAGAACAGCAGTTATGGATAGCCACAGACGGAAGTATCAACCGCTATGACTATAATACCCATCAATTTGTACACTACAACATCGTAGACAGTACAGGAACTTATAATACCAACTGGGCTTATTACCTGTTTGAAGATACTGACGGGAAGCTTTGGATCGCCACCTGTCTCGGAGGTATCTTTGTTGTGGACAAACATAAACTGATACAATCTGCCGGAAGATCGTATGTGGCCGATCAAAATTATTCCATTCATAATGGCTGTCGGGGATGTTCATTAATCAGATTGTCCCTGATGCGGAAGGTAATGTATGGGTATTGTTATACAACAGCAAAGGAATAGACAAAATCAATGCCCGTACGCGGCAAGTGACAAAGCTGTTTGCCGATGAATTAAGTGGCGAGAAGAGCCCGAACTACCTTTTACGGGATGAAGACGGCATGCTTTGGGTAGGATTTCACGGAGGGTGATGCGTATCAATCCCAAAGACTCGAGTCAGCAAAGTATCTCTTTCGGCAATTTCAGCAATAACGAGATTCTGTCTATGACCTCTGTAAAAGAACATATCTGGGTTTCCACCACTAACGGACTTTGGATCATCGACCGGAGAACAATGGATGCCCGCCAGCAAAGCCTGACGGATAAACGTTTCACCAGTCTCATGTTTGATCCGGAAGATGGAAATATCTATCTGGGAGGTGCAGACGGGTTCGGCATATCCGTCCCGAAATACAAGCCATGAGTCAGCCGGAACACTCCATTTTACTGACTGCCTTATATATCAACAATCAACTGATGTCTCCGCATACCGGAGAGGATATTCCCAACATCCGCTATACCGATGCTATCGAACTAAAATACGACCAGAACAACCTGGCTTTCGAACTTTCAGACCTGCCCTACTCGCTGGAAGAAAAACATGAATTCGTCTACCGGCTGGAAGGTATGGACAAAGAATGGAATTTCCTGCAATCCAACACGAATCGCATTACGTACAGTAATTTGGGTTATGGGGATTATCAGCTAGTAATCAGCAAAGTAGAAAAGAGCGGTTCTCCTTCCGAGCATCCATATATCCTGAATATTAAAATTCTCCCTCCATGGTATTACACACTTTGGGCAAAGATAGCCTACATTCTTTTATTCTTGAGCCTCATTGCCTGGGTTATCAACTTTTTCCGTGTCAAGAACCGTCTGAAAATGGAACGGATGGAAAAAGAGAAGATTCTGGAGCAATCACGCCAGAAAATGGCTTTCTTTACCCATTTGTCTAATGAATTAAAGACACCGCTTAGCCGGATCATCGCTCCTGTCAGTCAATTGCTCCCCGTTGCAGAAGAAGTGCATGAGAAACAGACACTGGAGGAGGTGCAGCGTAATGCAATGAAAATAAACTCATTGATTCATCAGGTATTAAACTTCAACCGGATAGAGGATAATAAAGATTCGCTGCTGATTTTGTCGCGTATCGAACTTGTGTCATTCAGCCGTAGCCTGTTTTCTGTCTATGAGGAAAACAAACAGATCACAACATTCCATTTCGAGACGAATAAAGCCAAGATTTATGCTGATATGGATGCCATCAAACTTGGAGTGATTTTAGATAATCTGCTTTCAAATGCCGTCAAATTCACCCGGATGGCGGAAGCGTCCGTCTGTCTCTTTTCTATCGTGAAGAAACGGGATTGTTGGATATCTGTGTTTCAGATACAGGAAGCGGAATCCCGCAACAAGATATTCCATATATCTTCCAGCGCTTTTTCCAGTCTCCACATTCCGGCAATAAGGAAGGTACAGGTATCGGACTTTATCTGGTCAAGACTTATACGGAACTTCATGGCGGTCACATCAACGGAGTCACCTCGAACGAAGGAAAAGGAACTTCCATTGGCCTGAATATCCCTGTCATCGCCGTAGAGAAAGAAGAGATTCCGGCAACACAGGTGAAAAAGCAGTTGGAATCGTTGCCTGTTCTTAAACCAATCGAAGCAGAATCTCAAGATGAGAAATTTCTGTCGAACATTATCCGCCTGATTGAGGACCATCTTTCTGAATCGGAATTGAATGTAAATGCACTTTGTGAATTATCCGGTATCAGCAATAAGCAGATTTACCGGAAAATCAAACAGCTGACCGGAATGTCTCCAGTGGAATACATCAAATCGATCCGGATGAAAAAGGCGGCCATGTTGTTGCAACAAAAGAAATTTACCATTGCCGAAGTGATGTACATGGTAGGCTTTTCCAATCACTCTTACTTCTCCAAATGTTTTCAGGCAGAATTCGGAAAAACGCCACGCCAGTACCTTAATGAAGACCTGTAGAGGCATTTTGGGGCATTTCGTCCTATTTTTATCCTTATATGTCCAATCTGTGCTTTTATTGAAATGACCAATAAATTACTTTTGTTGCTGTCAATAAACCGATAAATTTGATAGCATGAAAAGACTGTTGATCCTTACCTTTATTTGTTTGATATCTGCCTTTGTCAAAGTGCAAGGCAAATCATCCTCTACACCTATTATATATATAGATGGAAATGGGGTGATGCGTTGGAGTGACACCCGCCGGGAGGCTTCCTTTTTCGGTGTTAATTATACGCTGCCTTTCGCCCATGCTTACCGTGCCATTGGATATTTGGAACTGGACCGCAAAGCTGCTATAGACAAAGATGTATATCATATCTCCCGTCTGGGACTGAATGCTTACCGTATTCATTTATGGGATGTGGAACTGACAGACGGACAGGGAAATCTCCTCGAAAACGAGCATCTCGACTTGATGGACTACCTGATTGCCAAACTCAAAGAACGCAATATTCATATTGTGATTACCGCGCAGACCAACTTCGGGAACGGATATCCCGAACGAAACATACAGACGGGCGGCTTCTCCTATAAATATGATAAATGCGATATGCACTCCCACCCGGAAGCTATCGCTGCACAAGAAACCTATCTTCATGGTTTGGTGAAGCACGTCAATCCATATACGGGGTTAGCTTATAAAGACGATCCCTCCATTGTTGGGTTCGAAATCAATAATGAACCTTGTCATTCCGGTACGAAGAAAGAGGTAAAAGCCTATATCAACCGGATGCTGAAAGCGATCAATAAAACAGGAAACCGCAAACCTGTATTCTATAATGTAAGCCACAACGGATATGTAGTAGAGGCTTATTACAAAACTGCCATTCAGGGAACTACTTATCAATGGTATCCCATCGGACTGGTATCCGGACAGACACAGCAGGGAAATTTCCTTCCCTATATAGACCGCTATGATATTCCCTTTTCCGATAAAGTGAAAGGATTCGATAAGAAAACACGGATGGTATATGAGTTCGATCCGGCAGATATCATGTATTCTTATATGTATCCGGCATGGTACGCACTTTCCGTACAGCAGGTTTTCAATGGATTACCCAGTTTGCGTATGATCCGATGGATATCGCTTATGCCAATACGGAATATCAGACTCATTTCTTGAATCTTGCCTATACGCCTCATAAAGCCATCAGTATGAAGATAGCTGCCGAAGCTGCACGCAGTCTGAAAAGAGGTGAATCATACGGCAGTTATCCACAGGACACTTTATTTGGTGACGGTTTTCGTGTCAGTTATACAGAGGACTTGAGCGAATTAAATAATGGAAAGAAATTCTATTATTCCAATCATACCAACACCCAGCCCAAAGATGCGTCACAACTTGTTTCCATTGCCGGTTGTGGCAGTTCTCCGATCATTCATTATGAGGGAACAGGTGCTTATTTCATGGATTGCCTCGAACCGGGAGTCTGGAGACTGGAAGTGATGCCGGACGCGGTAGTAGTGAACGATCCGTTTGCCAAACCGTCACTCGATAAAGAAGTGGTTACCATCGCTTATGGTGCTTGGGACATGGCTTTGCAAATACCTGATTTAGGGATGGAATTTACCTTTACGGCCCTCAATCAAGGAAATCAGCAGAAAGGAGATGTGACAGACGGGATTATCCGCGGACTTCGTCCGGGTACCTATCTGCTGAAACATAAAAACTGTACGCCCAAACAGAACTGGCAGGCAGACTCTCAATGGAATTCCATCCGCATCGGAGAGTATGTGGCTCCTGCTCCACGTGTGACGGATTATAAAGTCGTTCATACTCCATCGGCAACCACTGAAGCAAATAAGGATTTGACGATTAGTGCACAGGTGGTAGGAACCGAATTCCCGGATTCTGTGATTATCTACACCGATAAGATATCTTTTTGGAATGAGCATAATCCATATATCAAGATGAAACGTACAGGCGGATATACCTATCAAGCAACGATACCCGCTACAGAAATAAAGGATGATTGTTTCAGGTATAACATCATCGTATGCCGGGGCAACAGCACTCGCACTTATCCCACAGGAAATTCCGGTTACAGGAATTCATCATCGGGAATAAAGGGAAATCCACTGGACTGGAATTATACTTCCGGAGCCTATTGGACTACTCGTGTTGTTGCCCCAGATAGTGCGATACCACTATTGACTATTACGGACGCAGATAGCCGGATAGAAGCATACACGCTTCCCGAATGGAATGATCTCCAACGTACTTTGGTTGATTCTTCTCCGGTGGAAAAACCTTTGCTCCGGTTCCGGTTTACTCCTAAAGGAGAAAATCCGCACTATTTCCTC
>ENA-OQIG01001452-OQIG01001452.1-human-gut-metagenome-genome-assembly--contig:-NODE-1452-length-9911-cov-1.488144_pt1 | contig 9911 bp, 15 predicted proteins | sample MGYA00242576_ERZ504741 | MGnify/ENA primary metagenome ERZ504741 (study PRJEB26092, sample SAMD00036436) | human gut metagenome | host: Homo sapiens | study: EMG produced TPA metagenomics assembly of... | reverse complement strand
GATCCGGAATCGGCCCGGAAAGTGTACCGGGCACCCTGGACGGAACAGGTGTTCCTGCCGCTGGATGTATGCAATACGGCCAAACTGAGCCGGCAGGAATATCAGGTGCTTACGGGGAAAATCACCCAGCCTGGGCCCGTGCCATGTGGAAGGATTACTGGGCAGGGCCTCTGTTCCAGCAGGATCCGGCTTTTCCAGCTATATCTGGGATGTGCTGGCCGCTGCCGTGGTCATCGATCCCCTGGTGATCACCCGGGAAGAAACCCTGCCGGTGGATGTGAATGACCAGTACGGACCGGGCTATGGAGATACGCTGGCTTACCGGGGCTTTGGACCGGAAGGTACCCAGAAGGCCCGGATCGTCTTTGCCGTGGATCAGGACCGGCTGTGGCCCATGGTGGAAAAAGTCTTTGACCGGCTGTAAAAAAGAGAGGAGAAAACCATGCTCAACCGCAAGAAATTCCTGCGGGCCGGCGCTTCTGCCGCCCTCTTTGCCCTTCTGCTGCCTCTCCAGGCTGGCCCAGGTGGTGATACTCCACACCAACGACATCCATTGCGGGGTGGACAGGAACCTGACCCTGGCCCGGGTGGCGGCTTATAAAAAGAAACAGAAAGCCCTGAATCCCCAGACCCTGCTCCTGGACGCCGGAGATGCCATCCAGGGGGAACCCCTGGGGAAACTCACCGACGGACGGGCCATGGTCCGGATCCTGAATGGGGCGGGCTATGATTTTGCCATTCCCGGCAACCATGAATTCGATTACGGCATGGACAACTTCCTGTCCTGGCCAAAAAACTGGACTGCGGGTACACCAGCTGCAACTTCGTCCGGCTGGATACCGGGAAACCCGTCCTGGCCCCCTACCGGATCTTTCCCTTCAAAGAACGGAAGGTGGCGCTTATCGGGGTCACCACCCCCGGTACCCTGGTGTCGTCCTCGCCCCGGTTCTTCCAGGACGAAAAAGGCCATTTTATCTATGGATTCTGTGAGGACAAAGCAGGGGTGAAGCTTTACAGACAGGTCCAGGATACGGTGGAGGAAGCACGGGAACAAGGGGCGGATACGGTGATCCTGGTGGCGCATCTGGCAGTGACGGTTCCATCCCCGTATGGAGCAGCCGGGCACTCCTGGCCCATGTAACCGGCGTGGACGGCTCATCGACGGCCATTCTCACGAACAGTACGAAGTGTTCTATCCGGACCGGAACGGGAAAATGATCCCGGTGGCCCAGACCGGCACCAAACTCCAAAGCCTGGGGCGTATGGTCATCGAAGATGACGGTACCATCCGGGGCGAACTGGTCCGGGAGCTGATGGAGCCGGATCCCCAGGTGGAGAAACTGGTCCGGAAAGAAATGGCCAAAGTGGACCGGGCCCTGTCCCAGAAGGTGGGAGAATCCTCTGTGGAACTGGTGGATTCCCTGGAGGGCCAGCGGGCCGTGCGCCAGAAGGAAACCAATCTGGGGGATTTTGCCGCAGATGCTTTCCGGACCTGTTTCAAGGCGGATGCGGCCCTGATCAACGGGGGCTCCTTCCGGTCCGGTCTGCCCCGGGGCGCCTGGACCCGGAAGACCCTTCTGACCCTGTTCCCCTTTGGGAACCAGGCGGTGCTTCGGAGTATTTCCGGCCAGCAGCTGCTGGATGCCCTGGAACTGAGCGTATCCCATGCGCCGGAAGAAAACGGCGGGTTCCTCCAGGTATCCGGGCTGACCTTTGTCTACGATCCGGCCATCCCCTCACCGGTGAAACTGGATGACCAGGGAAATTTCGCCCGGGTGGAAGGGGAACGGAGGGTCCGCCAGGTGATGATCGGCGGCAAACCCCTGGATCCGGCGGAAGACTATCTGTGGCCGGGACCAGCTACATCCTCAGCGACGGGGGCAACGGCTATACCATGTTCCGGGACACCACCCTGGTAGCGGAACCGGGCCTGTCCGACGTGGACATCCTGGCTGATTACGTCCAGAAACAGGGCGTCAGCGAGGCCTATCGGAAGCCGGAAGGGCAGGGGAGGATCCGGATAGACAGGAAATAAGGCGCTGTGAAAAAATCATCCCCAGCGCCTTTATTTCGCTAGCGTCAGCTGGCTTCCATCGGCTAGTGACTAGAGACTAGTGACTAGTGACGGGTGTGAAAAAGCATTTTTTCACACCCCCTTTTTTACCAAAACCTGTACTTTAGTACAGTGCGTTTCTTCTGAAAATTCTGTACAATAAAAGCAGAAAGAGGACGAACGGATATCTGGAGAAAGGAACACATGATGAGAAAGACATGGAACAAATTCTGTTGGGAGCATTGACCCTGTGTGTCCTGGCATCCGGCTGCGGTGGGGGAAAAGGGGGCGGGGGAACCCCTGAAGACCCCAACGCCGACCTGCCGGTGCGGAAGAAAATCAGCACCCCGGTGGCATCCAGTTTTAAAGTAGACGGCCGGACGGTGAACATCTATGAATATACCGGGCTGACCTTCAAGGACCAGATCCTGTGGACGGACACCCTGGCGGTGGACGGGGACCGGATTTACTTCTTCGGCTTCGACACCAAGGACGAAACATACCGGACCAAACTCCGGTCTGTCAGTTTCAAGGATGAGACGCTCAGTGACCTGAAGGTGCTGGATGAACGGGCCTACTGGCGGGACAAACTGGTGGTATCCAACGGAACTGTCTATGACTGGCACAAACAAGGGATTATCAAAGTCGTGAAAAGAAAAATGAAGCTTCCTATTGGCATTATTACGACGGAAAGACCATGGTGCCCACCGATTTCACCGGCACGACTCTGATTCCCATCAATCAGGGGAAGGATGTGGTCTTTACCCAAAACGGGACTACTGGACCGGGACCCTGGACAAAGGGACCCTTACCAAGGGGAAGGAACTCCTTACCGCAGAGTCGATCAGGAAGGCTGGCTGAACATCAAGAAACAATGGGCGGACAAGGACGGATTATACCTGATGGGGTATATGAAAAACGACAAGGGTGAAAATCAAAATGTGGTCCGGCAGTACAGTCTGCAGGACGGACAGCTGATCCAGTCCTTTGAGGGACCTCTTACCAAAGAAGGCCGTGGGTATGCGGTCACCGAGCACCGGGTGGTGCTGGGACAAGAAGGCGGCATCTACTGGATTTACCGCAAGAAGGATGGAAAGTTGTTGGGGAAATTCAAGACAGAACCCAAACTGACCATGGAAATCCTCACCCCCATGAAAAACGATTCCATCCTGATCTACCGCCGGATCAGCCGGGAGAAAGGCGAAGCCAAACTGTACCGGATGGATCTGTAGGGGAGAAAAGAGGGAAGAGTGCAGAGGGGGGGCGGCAGCCTGACAAGAAGTCAGACTCGGCCCAGGGGCCTTGAGATGTCAGACATCAGCTTTGTCCGGCATAGCAGAAGGTCCGGACAGCGAAGCATGTGTCCCCCCCAGGCAATCAGCAAGACGGCAAGATATGACCTGGAAGAAAGGAAGGTATACTATGGGACTGATCAAAGCAGGGATGGGCGCTGTAGGCGGCGTGCTGGCCGATCAATGGAAAGAGTTTTTCTACTGCCAGATGCACCGGACATCCTGATGATGAAAGGCCAGAAACGGACCGGGAGCCGGAGCTCCAACCAGGGCGACGACAACATCATCAGCAACGGATCCCGGATCGCTGTGAACAACGGCCAGTGCATGATGATCGTGGAAAACGGCAAGGTGGTTGATCTGTGTGCAGAACCGGGGGAATACACCTACGACAAAAGCACTGAACCTTCCATCTTCACCGGGGATCTGAAAGACAATGTGAAGGACATTTTCAAACAGATGGGGAAACGGTTCACCTTCGGCGGGGATACCGGTAAGGATCAGCGGGTATACTATTTCAATACCAAGGAACTGATCGGGAACAAATACGGGACCCCCAGCGAAATCCCCTTCAAGGTGAAGGATGATACCACTGGCCAGGTGCTGACCATCCGGCTCCGGTGCTTCGGGGAATACAGCTACCGGATCACGGACCCCATCCTGTTCTATACCCACGTGGCCGGGAACGATTTCGACGAATACCGCAGGGAAACCCTGGACGGCCAGATGAAAAGCGAACTGCTCATGGCCCTGGCACCGGCTTTTGCCCAGCTCAGCGCTCAGCGGATCGACTACACGGAAATCAATGGCCCATACCTTTGAACTGGCGGAAGCCCTCAACGATGTCCTGAGCAAAAAATGGCGGGATCTCCGGGGCATTGAAATCGTTTCCTTCGGAATCAGCAATATCAAAGCCAATGAAGCGGATGAAGAAAGATCCAGAAGGTCCAGATGAGCATGACCATGGGCAGTGATCCCCGGATGGCCATGGGGGCCGTGGTGGATGCCACCGCCGATTCCATGAGGATAGCGGCAGGAAACCAGAACGCCGGAGCCGCCTTCGGTTCATGGGCATGAATATGGCAGGGAATGCCGGGGCGAACATGTTCCAGGCCCTGGCAGGCCAGGCGGCGGCCCAGCAGCCGGCCCCACCGCCGGCAGGAGCACCACGTCAGCCCAGTGGGTTTGCCCCAGGAGCGGCGGCTCCCAATGGCTGGGACTGCAGCTGCGGCCAGAAGGGCAATACCGGGAAGTTCTGCATGGCCTGCGGCGCCAAAAAGCCGGAACCGGCCAGGGAGTCTGGACTGCGCCTGCGGCCACAAAGGGAATACCGGGAAGTTCTGTATGGAATGTGGCGCTCCCAAACCGGAAACCCAGCCCCAGGGATGGACCTGTCCCGGCTGCGGCACGGTAAACCAGGGGAAATTCTGCATGAACTGCGGAGCCAAAAAACCGGAGGATGCGCCTTTGTACCGCTGTGACAAATGCGGCTGGCAGCCCCCCGATCCCCATCATCCCCCCAAATTCTGCTCTCAGTGCGGAGATCCCTTTGACGACAACGACAAGAGCTGAAACAGGAGGTGAGTGAAAATGACCGATACCTCTGTTGCCTACAAGTGTCCCAACTGCGGCGGGCCCCTGGAATTCCAGCCGGGGGCAAGCCAGGTGGTCTGTCCCTACTGCGATACCAAACTGGACGTGGCCCAGATGGAAGCTCTCTTTGCCCGGCAGCAGGAACGGGCGGCAGCCGCCCAGGAAGCAAAGGAAGAACGCTGGAATACGGAGATGGCCGGCAAGGAATGGAGCACGGAAGAAGCTTCCGTCCTGAAAGCCTTCACCTGTTCCGCCTGCGGTGCGGAAATCGTCTGTGACGAAAACACCCTGGCCACGGAATGCTGCTACTGCGGGAATCCCACCATGATGCCCAACCGTTTCAGCGGCATGCTGAAGCCGGATTACGTGATCCCCTTCACCAAGACCAAGGACGATGCGGTGGCGGCCCTGAAGGAATTCTACAAGGGCAAGCGCCTGCTGCCGGCGGCCTTTACGGCCAACAACCGGATCCAGGACATCCAGCCATGTACGTGCCTTCTGGCTCTTCGATTCCAAAATCCATGCCAGTGCCGACTTCCAGGGGGAAGACGACAATGTAATGGAAACCAGCGATGAGATCATTACGGAAACCCGGGTGTTCCAGTGCATCCGCAGTGGCCGGATGAGCTTCCATAAGATTCCGGTGGACGGCTCCAGCAAAATGGACGATACCTATATGGAAAGCATCGAACCTTTCGATTATTCCAGATGGTGCCCTTCAGCCGGCCTATCTCACCGGTTTCCTGGCGGACAAATACGATGTGGATGCGGAAGCTCCGTGCCCCGGCTGATGAACGGTGGAACGGTCCGCCGTAGGGGTGCTGGAAGAAACCGTCAAGGCCAGGGGCTATGACCGGACCATCCTCAAGGACAGCGTGGTCCGGAAGGATGAAGACCAGGTAGCCTATGCCCTGGCTCCGGTGTGGATCCTGACCACCCGGTATCAGGACAAACCCTACACCTTTATGATGAACGGACAGACCGGGAAGATGGTGGGGACACTGCCCTATGACAACCAGAAATCCCTGATGTATATGGGGGCTGTGGCGGCCATCCTCACACCGGCCCTGTATTTTGTGGCAAAGATGTTCTTGACGTAAGGAGGTCATCATGAAGAAGTTACTGCGCATCCTGGCACTCCTGGTGCTTCTGGTGGGCATGGCCGTTTCCGCATCGGCAGCCTCTGCCTGGTGCTGGATCAGGCTGATCTCCTGCGGCCCCAGGAAGAGAAAGTCCTCCAGCAGTCCCTGGACCAGGTGAGCCAGAAATATCAGGTACGGCTGGCGGTGGTCACGGTGAAAAGCACCGGAAACGTGAAACCCGGAGAGTTCGCCAATGTAATGCTGGACAAGATCAAAGACAGCAAGCTCAAGGGAAATATGGTGCTGCTCCTGTCCATGAAGGATCGGGACTGGTACATTTCCACCGACAACGGCATGCGGAAAATGATCACCGACAAAGCCGGTATCAAGGCCCTCAGCGGAAAATTCCTGCCGGCCCTGAAAAAGAACAACTATCCGGAAGCCTTCGGCCAGTATGCCAAAGGGGCGGATGAACTGCTGGCCTACTACCAGAAAGAAGGGAAGCCCTACGATCCTGCCAATGCCTTCAATCCTCTGGCCCTGGCCATTGCCGCTGCGGTGTCCCTGGCATCGGGTTCCTGGTGCGCCGGATCCTCATCGGCCAGATGAACAATGTGATGCCGGCCCTGGAAGCCGGGGTCTATCTGGACCGGGACAGCTTCCAGCTGGAAGAAAATGCGGACAACTACCTGTACATGACTGTCCATCGCAAGCCGAAGAAGAGCCGCGAAAGCGCCAAGGCCGACAGTACCGATGAGGATCATGGGGCGGCGGCGGAAAGTTCTGAAAAGGAGGAGACCATGAAAAGAAAGGATGTCCGGAGGCCGCTGGTCTGCCTGTGCCTCATGGCTTTTCTCACCGGCCTGCCGGTCCTGGCCGGGGCTTCCGGCGGAGAAGGAATCTATGGCCGGGAACTGGACACCCTGTATGATATGATCCAGGGAGGCAGAGACTGACGCTTATGGAGAGGACCGGGAGGACCTGGTGGCTGTCTGGGAAGGGATCCGGGAACTGTCCCCGGCCCAGGGGCTGGAACAGGTGAAGTATCAGCTGTTGGACTGCAACGGGGACGGGGAGCCGGAACTGCTGACGGGCCAGGACGACCGGATCACCAATCTGTTCACCATCCGGGACGGCCGGCTCCACCGGGTGTTCAGCGGCCTGTACCGGAACGCCTGGTATCCCCTGGGAAAGGGACGGTTCCTGAACCAGGGGTCCGGGGGCATCGGTCTTGCCATACTGGGAGAGTACCATCTGGACGGGGACGGGAATCTGGTGTGCGAAAACTGTTATTTCACCAACTGGGATCCTGTCAGGGAAAAAGAGGAAGTGTACTGGAACACCCTTGGCATTCCGGACAGAGCCCTGTCGGAGAAACAGGCCATGACACCGGGGCAGTTCCAGCAACTGCAGGCAAACCTGATGGGCAAGGTGGAAAAACTGTCCTGGCAGTCCCTGGCCCGCCGGGGCAAAGGGAGTGTGGAGCTGTCCCTGACCCAGGTCAGTGAGTTTGGCGAACCCATGCTGGCGGTGACTCCCAGAGAGAGATTGGAGGATGTGCACCTGCTCACTCTCCAGGTGGCGGAGGTCAGTGACAGCGGTCAGGTGACCTGGCAGGTGGAAAAGGATGAACCATTGGGAAATCTGGAACCGGGCAGCCGGTACAATTATCCCATACATCTGGAAGGGACGGCCCGGGCCACCGGCCTGTCCTATTACGACCGGAAGGGGTATCATCGGAAGATCCTCCAGCTCAGCGGAAAAGACGGCAGCCTGGTGGTGCGGGAGGAATAGGGAGGTGACAGTTGATGAAACGGATCGGTAAATTATGGACGGACCTGATACGGGCTCTGCTGCTGTGTCTGGTCCTGGTTCTGGGGCTGACGGCGGGGGGGTTGCTGCTCCCCGGAAAACCGTCCTGGTCCACAATGTCAAGGAAATGATGGAGGCCCTGGATGACCATACGGAAGTCATCCTGGCACCGGGCCGCTATAACCTGTCCACCTGGCTGGCCAGCACCGCTGCGGAGCAGGTAATCCACAGATTCCCCTGGAATCCCATGAGCCCTCCAGGCCTGTATATGGCCTATGAGGACCTGGAGCTGGCCGGATTCCAGGATCTCACCATCCGGGGCCAGGATACGGAGAAGATCACGGCAGAAATCGTAACAGAGGATCCCTATACTCCGGTGCTGCATTTCCGGAACTGTCAGAACTTCCGGCTGGCCCATCTCCGGGTCGGCCATTCCCTGCAGGCTGGCCGCTGCAGCGGAGCCGTACTGAAACTGGATCTGGTGCAGGACGCAAGGCTGGAAAATCTGGACCTGTACGGGTGCGGGACCTATGGGTACGAAGCTCTGGGCTGTGAAAGCGTTACCTCCGGGACAGTGTGATCCGCAGCTGCACCTATGGCCTGATCAATGCCATCGAGTGCAGGGATATGAAAATCATCCAGACCCTGTTCAAAGACACCAGCACCAATCTCCCCCTTTTCGCCGTGGCCCAGTCCCGGCTGGAACTGATCGACTGTACCTTCAAGAATGTCCAGGGAAGGATCAATGATATGGACCTGGCAGGAGGAACCGTGAGCCAGATGGTTGAAAGGTAAAGAGAGCCGAAGAAGGGAGGGGGAACAATGGATGGATCCATAAAAAAACGTGCCGCCTGGGGACTGCTCGTTCTGTTGTTGGGAGCAGCTCCGGCTCTGGCCTGTGAACGGGACCTTCCCCACAGACATGAGTGGCCCGGCGGTGTTTCCGAACCCCGGCCCCTGGCCCCCGGTGCTCTCCGGTACCAGCTCCAGATCCTTCTGGCCAACCGGGAACAGTGGGACCGGGTCCACCAATGGGACGGTCTGGTGAACATCGCCGTGCTGGATATGGACTGGAACGGTGAGCTGGAAATCCTGGTCAATGCCGAAGGAGAGGGCAGGGACCAGGGCTATGAGGTACAGCCAGAGACCGGGAAACTGAAGAAAATCCCCGAACAGCAGTTGTACAGATCCCTGAACAATCTCCTGAGAGCTCCGGCCTGGTTCACCATCATGCCGGAAAAGCGGCAGGACTGGCTGCAGAAAGACCCTGCCACGTGATCCATATGCTGCGGGACAGCTATGAGAACTATGCGGGGATCAAAGAAGGGTTTGGTTAAAAATACGCCGTTACGCTGGTCCCCAGGACCCACTCCCGGAAATCCCGGGTGAAGGTCCTGTTTTTCTGTTCTGGAGCCGGAATCCTTCTATGGCCCAGACCAGTCCGGGAAATACCACATAGTCCATCCGGCGCCCAGCCCCGGAACCCCTGGCGCTGGAAGAATCCCGTATCCCCGTCCATGGTGTGGTACAGGATGCTGGACTGGGGCTGGTCGTAATACCGGAGCCAGGTTTCCCAGGTGCCGCCCTTCCGCTCATCCAGTTCCCCGTAGGTCACTGCGGCCACAAAGCCGGTTTTCCGCTCCCGGTATCCGTCCCGGCCCTGGGAGCTTTGGACCCCAGCAGTTCCAGGTCGAAAAGCCAACGGTCCCGGGGCTGGTATTCCAGCCGGGTGGTCCAGATCTGCTGCCGGTCGAACCCGGTGCCGCTGGCCCCCGGTTCCAGTCCCGGCTGCTGGAGGGCCGGCAGGCTGGCAGGCAGGGACTGGCGGGTCCGGAAATCCAGGAAGGCGGACCGGAGGTTCAGCTTTCCCAGCTGCTTTTCTTCCAGGGCAAACCAGCCGGTCTTCCGATGCAGGTTGTCGTTTCCGGTGGTCTGGCCGGCAAACAGGGTGATCCGGCCGCCTGGATCCGTATTCTTCCCAAAGCTGGTACGGATCCCGTCCACCCGTTTGTCGATGACATTCCCGTCCATGAGATACAGGTTGAACCGGCCCAGTTCCATTTGGTGTGGCGGTTTTCG
>ENA-OQIG01001451-OQIG01001451.1-human-gut-metagenome-genome-assembly--contig:-NODE-1451-length-9931-cov-1.781008_pt1 | contig 9931 bp, 17 predicted proteins | sample MGYA00242576_ERZ504741 | MGnify/ENA primary metagenome ERZ504741 (study PRJEB26092, sample SAMD00036436) | human gut metagenome | host: Homo sapiens | study: EMG produced TPA metagenomics assembly of... | reverse complement strand
ATAAAAATATAGTAATAAAATGCTGCCACATAAAATGGCAGCATTTTAATTGATGATTAATATTCAGAACTGCACCATCTTCCGGAAGCACCACAAGGAAGAACGAGCCCGTTGGATGATACAGGAAGTCCTACTTCGTTTGAGCTGCAGTAACCGTCAAAGTTTTTAAGCTCTGTGCTTAACATATATGTAAGAACCGCTGGCTGAAGCCCTGTTGTATATGAGTTAATGAGGAAGAATAATGGTTCCTCAGAAAGAAGCTGTGCACATAACTTTACAAGTGGATGTATGGCTTCTTCTATTTTCCATATTTCGCCTTTAGGTCCTCTTCCATATGAAGGAGGGTCCATAATGATGGCATCGTAGTGATTGCCACGTCTTATTTCTCTCTCAACGAACTTAACACAATCATCAACTATCCAGCGGATAGGTTTGTCAATAAGACCGGAAGATGTGGCATTTTCCTTAGCCCATGCAATGATACCTTTAGATGCATCAACGTGTGTTACATGTGCCCCGGCTGCAGCGCATGCAAGAGTTGCACCACCGGTATATGCAAAAAGATTAAGAACCTTTATCTGTCTATTGGCATCCTTTTCCTTAGCTTTCTTTATTATGCCTGAAAACCAGTCCCAGTTAGCAGCCTGCTCTGGAAATATACCTGTATGCTTGAAGCTGAAAGGTTTAATTAAAGTAAGAGGCATCATACAAGAGAAGGACTCTGATAGTTAATAGTCCAGCTCTGTGGAAGATCAAAGAACTCCCATTCACCGTCCGCCTTTTGAGCTTCTGTGATAATGACCATTCATGTGTTTCCATCTTTTATCGTTTTTAGGGGTATCCCATATGACCTGTGGGTCTGGACGTACAAGGATATAATCCCCCCATCGTTCAAGTTTTTCACCACATGATGTATCTATAACTTCATAGTCTTTCCAGTTATCTGCAATAAACATATATTGTGTAATCCTTTCTTTGTTATATGTGATATGAGCATAAAAGTGGGATGATAATCCTACGATATGCTAATATTAGGTAGGGTGCTATGTGCCAATGACACATGTTTAGCACGGACCGAAGCGTAGCGTAGACGTTGGAGTGCGTAGCACAGAACAATACATAGATATCAAAGTTGGTGGCTTTTGCCCCCGACATCATACTTATATAAGTATATAACAATCCATATGATAAGGGCAAGGAAATGTTTTTGTCAGAGGTATGAAGGTATTTTTATGTAAACCTTGTTATTTTTCAGAGTCAGCCGCAAAAATGCTGAATATGTCCTTTATAATGATATATTGTTAACATAAATTTTATTGAAAAATCCATATTTTTACTGTAACATATAACAGATAAAAAATATAAATTGTGATATGGTATTAGTGTTAAAAGTAACTATTGATAATTACATTATGTATATAAGGAAAGGAAAATGCACATTTGAAAAATATATACTTTTAAAACAAGCAAAGAACGATATTATAGCAGGTATTATTGTGGCACTTGTATCTATTCCTATATCTATGGGGTATGCACAGATAGCAGGATTGCCGGCGGCGTATGGATTATATGGTTCATTACTTCCTGTACTTGTGTATGCATTTACAACAAGTTCACCACAGTTTGTGTTTGGTGTAGATGCCACTCCGGCAGTGCTGGTTGGGGGAACACTTGCAGCACTTGGAGTAACAACAGGTTCAGATGAAGCGATGCGGCTTGTACCAGCTATAACGCTTGTAGTTGCGGCATGGCTTTTAGTATTCAGCCTTATAAAAGCTGGAAGAATAGTAAACTACATATCCACTCCGGTCATGGGCGGTTTCATAAGCGGGATAGGAATTACTATTATACTTATGCAGGTGCCTAAGCTGTTTGGAGGTGCGGCAGGTACAGGCGAGCTTATAGAGCTCATTCTGCATATAACAGACCAGTTGAAATATTTTAATGTATTGTCGGCAGTTCTGGGATTCGGAACAGTTGTGATTATTCTTGTCTGTAAAAAATATATGCCGAAGTTTCCAATGTCGGTAGTACTTATGGTGCTTGGAGCTATGGCAACAGCATTTTTACATATAGATAGATTCGGTGTGAAGCTTCTTCCACATGTAGATGCTGGATTTCCTAAGCTTTATATTCCGGATGTTACATTACTTCGCAATAATACATCAGAGATAGTTGTTCTAGGCCTTACATGTGCGCTTGTTATTATGGCACAGACTTTGCTGGCAACGAACAATTATGCAAACAGATATGGTTATAAGGTTGACAACAACAGAGAAGTTCTTGCATATTCTCTTGCAAATGTGGCATCGGCAGTATCAGGAAGCTGTCCACTGAATGGAAGTGTGTCAAGAACAGGGATTGCAGACCAGTTTGGATGTAAGACACAGCTTATGTCAGTGACAGCAGCAGTAACCATGCTTGTTGTTTGTTTTGTTTGCAACACCGCTTCTTGAATATCTTCCTGTGCCAATACTTACTGGTATCGTTGTGGCAGCACTTATAGGTATAGTAGAGTACAAGCTTGCAGATAAGTTAAGAAAGGTTAACAGAGCTGAGTTTTTCATATTTCTTGCTGCTATGTTCGGGGTGCTTTTGTTCGGAACAATATATGGTGTAATAATAGGTGTTATTCTTTCATTTATAGCAGTGATTATAAGAGCGGTTGTTCCACCAAGATCACTTCTTGGATGTATACCAGGTCATGAAGGCTTCTATAATCTTAACCGTAACAGGAATGCGCTTGAGATACAACATGTTGTGATGTACAGATTCAGTGGCAATCTTTTCTTTGCAAATGTGTCTACATTTTTACAGGATATAGAAAATGCGATAAAAGATGATACAAGAGTTGTTATAGTTGATGCAAGTGGTATAGGAAGCATAGACATAACTGCAGCCGACAGACTTGTTTCGTTTAATAAGATTCTTAAAGATAAAGGTCTACGTTTTATATAACAGAGCATGTTGGTAATGTTAACGATCAGCTAAGAAAGCTAGGTGCTGGATGTCTTGTGGAAGAGGGTGTCACACGAAGAACTATATCACTTGCGTTAAGAGATGCTGGCGTTGACAGACCTTATCCACTTGCAGGTACACTGGAACAGACAGAGGTACATAATGATTTTATAGAGGACAATGAAAGACTTGCAGAGATAGAGTGGGCATTGGCGAGGATGCATCGGAATGGCTTGATAAGTTTGCAGTGCAGATGACAGATGATATCACACATATGGACGAAAATAATGAGCATATTCCGGATAATGTACTTGCAGAGGCTGAAAGTAAGAATACATGGGGACGTATTGGTCTGTTTGATGAGGATGAGCTTCTTGAGAGAGTTGGGATGCATTTATCAGAGCTTACACAAAACAACAGCAATGCAGAAGCGTTAGAAGAAAGAATCGAAGAGCGAAGATTAAGACTTGAGGCAAAGATTGCAAAGCTTAATCCGGATGCACTTGCACACCTAAGACACCACAGAAGAGAGGTTATGCTGCATTTTAAGGAGAATAATCCTGAGGCATATAAGCATATGATGGAACGCAGAATGGAGCATATAAGTAAGCTTGAGAAGGAAAATCCGGAGCTGGCTGCCAAGATGAAGAAACTGTATAAGCTGGATGATATTGCAGGTGATTACAGTAGTGTTAAAGAAAGGTAATTGTTGTGAATATATTAAATGTAGAAAAAGTGAGTAAAACATTTGGCGAGAAGGTACTACTTGATAAGGTTACACTTGGAATAAACAAGGGTGATAAGGTGGGTGTCATAGGTGTCAATGGTACTGGAAAGTCAACATTGCTTAAGATAATAGCTGGTATTGAAGAGCCTGATGAAGGAAATGTTATAAAGGGAAGGAATGTTACAGTAACATACCTTGCACAGTCACCTGACCATGCGAAGGATGAGACGGTTCTTTCCTATGTGCTTAGAGGAAAAGCTAATGCAAGTGAGGCCAAGGCAAAGGAGATTCTTAACAAGCTTGGGATAGGAGCATTTGATGCTTCTATGGATATGCTTTCAGGAGGACAGAAGAAAAGAGTGGCGCTTGCAAAGGCATTGGTTGAACCTACAGAGGTGCTTATACTTGATGAGCCGACTAACCATCTTGATAATGATATGGTTGTGTGGCTTGAGCAGTATATAAAGGCTTTCAAGGGCGAACTTCTTATGGTAACGCATGACAGATATTTCCTTGACAATGTAACTAACAAGATAGTTGAGATAGACCATGCGGCGCTTTATAGTTATGATTCCAACTATTCAGGATTTCTTGAATTAAAGACTGAAAGAGAACAGATGGAAAGAGCTACAGAGGCTAAAAGACAGAATACATTAAGAAGAGAACTTGAGTGGATAAGAAGAGGATGCCAGGCGCGTTCAACAAAACAGCAGGCAAGAATAGACCGTTTTGAGGATATGAAGGAAGCTTCCCGTGAGGCAAGGGCTAAATTTGACAAGAGCCTTATGGATATGAGCTCTGTAAGCACAAGATTAGGTAAAAAGACGATAGAGCTTAACAACATAACCAAAGCATATGACGGTCATACTTATATCAATGATTTTTCATACATTTTTCTAAGAGATGACCGTATAGGTATAATAGGAAGCAATGGATGTGGTAAGTCAACACTTATGAAGATAATAACAGGACAGATACAGCCTGATAGTGGAAGCGTTGAGATAGGTGACACTGTACATATAGGTTATTTTATGCAGGAAAATGAACCGCTGGATGAGAATCAGACAGTGCTTGAGTTTGTAAGAAGCATAGGTGAGTATGTGCAGACAGTAGATGGCAAGGCAACAGCGAGCCAGATGTGTGAAAAGTTTCTTTTTTCACCAAAACAGCAGTGGACACCAATAAGAAAGCTGTCCGGAGGAGAAAAGAGAAGACTGTATCTTTTAAGTGTGCTTATGAGTGCGCCTAATGTACTTATACTTGATGAGCCTACCAATGATCTTGATATTGAAACACTTGAAGTACTTGAGGATTATCTGGATGGATTTGCAGGGATTATCATAACAGTTTCACATGACAGATACTTTCTTGACAGAACGGTTGACAGAATATTTGCATTTGAGGCGGGGGGTCACCTTACCCAGTATGAAGGAGGCTATTCAGACTACAAAGAAAAATGCGTTTCTTCTATATATAATGTGCCAGGAAATGGAATATCTAAAGGTACAGCATTATCAGGTAATGGTCTGGTATCAGGCAGCGGTGTGGCAGCAGGAAGTAACGATGATAAATCAGCAGATGGTACACAGAAGGTTACAGCGGGTAATAAGACACTTACAAGTAAGGAATATAATAAATCAAGAAGTGAGCGCCTTAAGTTTACTTACAAGGAACAGAAAGAATATGAGAGTATTGATGATGATATAGCTGCATTAGAAAGCGATATAGAAAGAATAGACAGTGAAATGGCTAAGTGTGCAACTGACTATGGTAAGTTAAATGACCTGTCTAAGGAAAAGGCTGAAAAAGAAAAACAGCTTGAGGAAAAGATGGACAGGTGGGTATATCTTAACGACCTTGCGGAAAGAATAGCAAACCAGTAAAGATGTGTGCAAACAAAGCAGAAATGTTTATAAATATTCATCAAATAATGCATATTTGTGGATAAATAATAACAAAAATGGATAATAATTAAACCAGAGAAATATTACAGAATTGTACTTAAAAAAATACAATAAAATAATATTTTTCTGGTTGATTTTATATTAAGTGTAGTGTATATTAATACTTGCTGTGACATTGATAGCGTAGAAGCGTGAGGTTGCTGCTCATAAGAGCAGGTTTTCCGTGGAGCGAATGTCAAGGCCGGTAAGAGACCGGCGAAGAATCTGGCGACAAGTCACTGTACCTAATATCATCTGCAAGATGCAGAAATGACACGTTGGTAATCGGGATAATCCAACAGGTGATTCTCGATACACGTGGGAGTGTGTACAGTCACCGCTTGTCGTACTTAAACAATAAAGTGCGAAGGAGGCGACTTTTTTTTATGGCAAATCAGGTAATAAGAATTACACTGAAAGCTTATGATCATCAGTTAATCGATCAGTCAGCTAAGAAAATCATCGAAACTGCTAAGAAGACAGGAGCAAATGTGAGTGGTCCAGTACCTCTTCCAACAAAGAAGGAAGTGGTTACAATCCTTAGAGCTGTTCACAAGTATAAGGATTCAAGAGAACAGTTTGAACAGAGAACTCACAAGAGACTCATCGATGTATTATCACCATCACAGAAGACTGTAGATGCATTATCTAAGTTAGAGATGCCAGCTGGTGTATTCATCAACCTTAAGGTAATGAACTAATCATTACACAATTTTTCATTATTATTTAAGAGCAATAATCCTAAGGGTTTAATATAGAAGTAACGTACACAAAAGTGTAGCACAGTGGTGCAGGTTCCACTTATATTAGCTGTTCTAGGATGACAGGATGCGCTTATGACGTATGATTTTATAAAGTAGAAAATTCCGGGCTGAAACCGGAAGAAATCCGTCAGGATTTTGCTTCCAGATGATTGCGCCGGAAACGGCATAATCATCTTGTCCGCTGTAGATTAAACAGGAGGAATATCAATGAAGAAGGCAATTTTAGCTACAAAAGTCGGAATGACTCAAATCTTCAACGAAGACGGTGTTTTAACACCTGTAACTGTTCTTCAGGCTGGTCCTTGTGTTGTTACACAAGTTAAGACAGTAGAAAACGACGGTTACGACGCAGTTCAGGTTGGTTTTGCTGACATTAGAGAAAAGTTAGTAAATAAGCCTGTTAAAGGACATTTTGATAAGGCAGAGGTTCCTTACAAGAGATTCTTAAGAGAATTCAAGTTTGAAAACGCTTCAGAATACTCAGTAAAGGATGAAATCAAAGCTGATATCTTCGCAGCAGGCGATAAGGTAGATGCAACTGCTATTTCAAAGGGTAAAGGTTTCCAGGCGCAATCAAGAGATTAGCCAGTCAAGAGGACCTATGGCTCATGGTTCTAAGTTCCACAGACATCAGGGTTCAAACGGATCAGCAACAACACCTGGTAGAGTATTCAAGGGAAAAGGAATGCCTGGACATATGGTTCTAAGAGAATCACAATCCAGAATCTTGAAGTAGTAAGAGTTGATGTTGAAAACAACGTAATCTTAGTTAAGGGTGCTGTACCTGGACCTAAGAAATCATTAGTAACACTGAAAGAAACAGTAAAGGCTAGCAAGTAGTTTTTGCTAAGGAAGGAGGACCACACAGATGGCAAACGTATCTGTTTACAATATTGAAGGCAAGGAAGTTGGCTCAATCGAATTAAACGATGCAGTGTTTGGTGTTGAAGTTAATGAACATCTTGTACACATGGCAGTAGTTAACCAGCTTGCAAATAATCGTCAGGGAACACAGAGCGCTAAGACACGTTCAGAAGTTTCTGGTGGCGGAAGAAAACCTTGGAGACAGAAGGGAACTGGTCATGCAAGACAGGGTTCTACAAGAGCTCCACAGTGGACAGGCGGCGGTATCGTATTCGCACCAAAGCAAGAGATTATTCATTCAAGATGAATAAGAAAGAAAAGAGAATCGCTCTTCTTTCTGCTTTATCTTCAAAGGTTGCAGAAAGCAAGATCGTTGTACTTGACGAGTTCAAGTTAGATGAAATCAAGACAAAGAAGTTCGTAGAAGTTATGAACAACTTAAAGGTTGAAAATGCATTAGTAGTTCTTGAAGGCGAGAATAAGAACGTAGTTCTTTCAGGAAGAAACATTCCTTCAGTTAAGGTTACAGCTACTAACGAAATCAACACATATGATGTTCTTAAGTATACAACATTAGTTGTTACTAAGGCAGCTGTAGAGAAATTAGAGGAGGTGTATGCATAATGGCAAACGTACAGTATTATGATGTAATCCTCAAACCAGTTATAACAGAAAAGTCAATGGCAGATATGCAGATAAGAAGTATACATTCTTAGTTCATACAGAAGCTAACAAGACTATGATTAAAGAAGCTGTTGAAAAAATGTTCGAAGGAACAAAGGTTGCTAGCGTTAACACAATGAACAGTGTTGGCAAGAAGAAGAGAAGAGGAAGAGCTGTTGGTACAACTGCTAAGACTAAGAAGGCAATCGTTCAGTTAACAGCAGACAGCAAAGATATCGAAATCTTTGAAGGACTTTAAGATTTAGCAACATTTAGAAGTGTAGAAAACAATATTACACAGGCTCGAAAGGAGAGAATATAATGGGAATCAGGACTTATAACCCATATACACCTTCCAGAAGAAACATGACTGGATCAGATTTCTCAGAGATCACAAAGACAACTCCTGAGAAGTCATTACTCGCTAAGAAGAGTAAGACTGCTGGTCGTAACAACCAGGGTAAGATCACTGTTAGACATCATGGTGGTGGAAACAGACAGAAATATAGATTAATAGATTTCAAGAGAAATAAAGAAGGCGTTCCTGCTAAGGTTATCGGTATTGAATACGATCCAAACAGAACAGCTAATATCGCACTTATCTGCTACGCAGATGGCGAAAAGTCATATATCCTTGCTCCTCAGGGATTAACAGATGGCATGACAGTACAGAATGGTGCTGGTGCTGAAGTAAGAGTAGGTAACTGCTTACCACTTACAGATATTCCTGTAGGTACACAGGTACACAACATTGAGTTATATCCAGGTAAGGGTGGACAGCTTGTTCGTTCTGCTGGTAACTCTGCTCAGTTAATGGCTAAGGAAGGCAAGTATGCAACATTAAGACTTCCTTCTGGCGAAATGAGAATGGTACCAATTATCTGCCGCGCAACAATCGGTGTTGTAGGTAATGGAGATCACAACCTTATTAATCTTGGTAAGGCTGGACGTAAGAGACATATGGTATCAGACCTACAGTTCGTGGTTCTGTTATGAACCCTAACGACCATCCACACGGTGGTGGTGAAGGTAGAGCACCAGTTGGTCGTCCAAGCCCAATGACACCTTGGGGCAAGCCTGCTATGGGACTTAAGACTCGTAAGAAGAAGAAGTCTTCTAACAAGCTTATCGTAAGAAGAAGAGATGGAAAGGCTATTAAGTAATTAATAGCCTCCGGTATTACAAGAAATATTAGACTAAGATTTGATAGATTATAAGGAGGTTTCAACCTATGGCTCGTTCACTTAAAAAAGGACCATTCGCGGACGAAAGCTTACTTAAGAAGGTAGATGCATTAAACGCATCAAACGACAAGCAGGTTATCAAGACATGGTCACGTCGTTCAACAATTTTCCCTTCATTCGTAGGCCATACAATTGCAGTTCATGACGGAAGAAGCATGTTCCTGTATATGTTACAGAGGATATGGTTGGTCATAAGCTCGGTGAGTTCGTTGCTACAAGAACTTACAGAGGACACGGCAAAGACGAAAAGAAGAGTAGATAATTTGTATTATTTGAAAGGAGGTTTAATCGATGGCTAAAGGACATAGATCCCAGATTAAACGTGAAAGAAACGCTGTTAAGGACACAAGACCAAGCGCAAAGTTATCTTACGCAAGAGTATCTGTTCAGAAGGCTTGTTTCGTATTAGATGCTATTAGAGGCAAGAGCTTGAAGAAGCACTTGGTATCGTTATGTACAATCCAAGATATGCTTCATCACTTATAGAGAAGTTATTAAAGTCAGCTGCAGCTAATGCAGAGAACAATAACGGTATGGACCCAAGCAAGTTATATGTAGAAGAATGCTACGCTAACAAGGGACCAACAATGAAGAGAGTCCATCCAAGAGCACAGGGTAGAGCTTACAGAATCGAAAAGAGAATGAGCCATATCACTGTAATATTAAATGAAAGATAATTACATTTCCTAAAGAATAGAAAGGAGATTTATGGACAGAAAGTTAATCCTACATGGTTTAAGAGTCGGCGTTATCAAAGACTGGGACTCT
>ENA-OQIG01001450-OQIG01001450.1-human-gut-metagenome-genome-assembly--contig:-NODE-1450-length-9964-cov-1.987395_pt1 | contig 9964 bp, 13 predicted proteins | sample MGYA00242576_ERZ504741 | MGnify/ENA primary metagenome ERZ504741 (study PRJEB26092, sample SAMD00036436) | human gut metagenome | host: Homo sapiens | study: EMG produced TPA metagenomics assembly of... | reverse complement strand
CACTGTAATATGCCTTTTTTCACGCCACAGGAAATATCGTTACCTTTTCCTGTTTATTTCGCGATTTCCTCGATACCCTGAGTTGCTACCCAGTCCTCAAGTCCCAGAGAGTACATACCATCTACATAAGCCTGCCAGTCAGCATCGTTGTCAATGTCAAGCTCGCCGCATACGAACTGCGCCTGCTGCTGCTCAAAGAAATCTTTGATTGCTGTGTTCGTATCAGAGAAGGTATCAATTTTATCCAAGTCAATCCAGTAGGACGGAATAATTTCTTTGGTCAGATTTGCCTCATAAGCTTCCTCTGTTGCTTTTTTCTCATCATACATCGGATGCTCTTCTACAAACTCGAAGTCTACCGGCAGATATTTCGGCAGAGACTGCGGCCACAGATTGCCCCAGGAATATTTTTCCTGATCTTCCTCAGACAGTGTGGTGGTGTCAATCGCATGGTATCCGTCATCCTCTTTGTTTACAATCACACCAACCGGTCCTCTGTTGCAGCCGATGCCGTTCTCCAGTGCGAATGCATTGTCAAACCAGCGGCAGATGATTTCCGGATGCTCTGCCTTGTTTGTGATGACAGCCTGGGTTCTGTATACGCTGAAGCCTTCCGTATCGCGCAGCCAGATTCCGTCTTTGTCTGTGTTCAGAACAGGCATGGAGTCGAAATCGCCTCTTTCCTCTGCAGCCGGGATTCCGGTAAACTCGTTGCTTCCGTATGCGATGGAAACGCCGTACAGGTCCTGATTTCCTTTACCTTCCCATGTGGAGCTGTCCTGTGTGTAAAGCTCTACGTCTACGAGTCCTTCTGCATACAGTTTGTGGAACCAGGAAAGGAACTCACGGTATGTATCGCTGACACCGCCGTAAACAACCTTTTCATTCTGGATTGCAATACCAAGTTTGTTCATCGGAAGTCCGAAGTAACCGGCCATAGCCTCGATATGTTTGTTGTTCGGGTCGGTAGAGAACGGGATTTCATCGGAAGCGTCACCGTTGCCGTTTGCATCCTGCTCTTTGAAGGCTTTCAAGACTGCCTCAAACTCGTCTGTAGTGGTCGGCATGCTCATGCAACATTCTCCAGCCATTTCGTATTGATGTATGGGCTGTATCCAACGGTTGTATCGGTACATACGTACGGAATTGTGTAGATGTGTCCGTCCGGTGCTGTCATTTTTTCTCTTACACCCGGCAGATCCAGGATCGCAGAAATGTTCGGGCAATATTTCTCAAAATAATCTTCCAGCGGAATGAATACGCCCTGGTTTACACCATAGGTGAGGATTGCATTATCGCTTAAGGTCCATCCGCCGATCACATCCGCGTAATCTCCGGAGTTCAGATCCAGATTCAGTCTCTCCGTTGCTGTTTCGTATGGATAAATTTTCAGGTCAACGTCTACATTGGTCTGTTTTTTGAACTCATCGAGCATGATAAACTCGCCGGATTCGCTGGAATCATCGCAGAAGATGGAGAAGGTGTAATCTCCCTCGTCTACCAGCGGAAGACCTTCCTGATACATAATGCCGTTTACTTTTCCGTCCTCATCCACGGTGTCGTTTGCTGCGGATGCTGCGGATGCTGCAGAAGCACTCTTTGCCGAGCTGCTTCCATTATCACTTCCACATCCGGTAAACATAGATGCCACCATTACTGCAGTTAAAACTGCTGCGACTGCTTTTCTTTTCATGATTTTTCCCTCCTGTGTTGTTCCGGCGGCATTTTCCCGCCGGAAGCGCTTTTGCCTGTCCGTTGTCCGGACTCTTTATTTACATACCGCCGTTTCCCGTGCGGCAGATAAATCGTTAAAAAAACTTCTTCTTGTAAATCAACCCTTCATGGATCCGATCATAACACCCTTTACAAAGTGCTTCTGCACCAGTGGTACATAACCAGAACCGGGATACTGCTGATGATGATCAGCGAGTATTTCATAACGTCGATCAGCTGCTGTTTTTCCTGCAGTGCTGCTCTGCTGCCGCAGTTGTTGCTGTCTGGGACAGCGCGGTCTGGTTCGTGATCAGGATGTTACGCAGAACCAGCTGCAACGGATACTTTGCTTTGTCCGAAATATAAACGAGTGCTGAGAAGTATGAGTTCCAGTGACCGACACCATAGTACAGAACCAGAATTGCGATGATCGCTTTGGAAAGCGGAAGTGCAATCTGGAAAAAGAATCTCGCCTGGGTGCAGCCGTCAATTTCAGCTGCCTCATACAGCTCTTCCGAAATGTTCGACTTGAAGAAGGTTCTTGCCACGATCATGTTGTATACGCTTAAGCATCCCGGAAGAATCAGTGCCAGATCGTGTTCAGCATCTGCAGTCTCTGAATAACCAGATAGGTAGGGATCAGACCGCCGCCGAAGAACATGGTGATCAGGTAAAAAATGGTGATCGGTTTCTTTCCGGAGAAATTGCTTCTGGAAAGTGCATATGATGTCGGAAGCGTTACGATCAGGTTGACCATGACACCGCAGAAGGTGATGATCAGGGAGTTTAAAAAGCCTCTCATAACCTGGTCGTTTTTAAATACTTCTGCGTAGCCCTTCAGGGTAAATCCGATCGGGTGAAGCAGTACTTTACCACTCGATACGGCGCTTGGCGCACTGATGGATGAAATGATAACCCAGTACAGCGGATATGCCACAACAAACAGAACCAGCGTCAGGATAATGAAGCAGGCTGCGTCAAAAACGACGTCCTCTTTGCAGCGTTTTATTTTCTTTTTTGTCACTGCGGTATTTTCTTTACTCATGTTTTTGTTTCCTCCTACCACAGGCTGTTGCCCGAAAGTTTATCAGATATCGTATTGACAATGATCAGCATAACCATGTTTACGATGGTGTTGAACAGACCGATTGCTGAAGAATACGACATATCGTTGTTGATCAGACCGACCTTATAGACGTAGGTGGAAATGATCTCGGATACACTGGCATTCAGGTTGTTCTGCAGAAGGAAGCTTTTTCGAAGCCGACGGAAAGAATGCTTCCGCAGTTCATAATCAGAAGAATGGTCGCGGTCGGCATGATCAGCGGAAGGTCGATGTGACGGATCAGCTGTAATTTCGTTGCGCCGTCTACCTTTGCCGCCTCATGCAGCTCCGGCTGATGCCGGCGAGTGCTGCGAAGTAAATAACAGAGCTCCATCCTGTACTCTGCCATACGCCGGTCCACACATAAATGTGTCTCCAGTAGGCTTTTTTCGCCATGAAGTTGACCGCCGGAATTCCGATTGCTTCCAGTACGTGGTTGATAACACCGACGGACGGAGACAGGAACAGAATGATCATACCGCACATAACTACGGTAGAAATGAAGTTCGGCGCGTAGGTGACGGTCTGGATCACTTTCCGGTATCTCTTATGGCGGAAGGAGTTCAGCATCAGTGCAGGATGATCGGAATCGGGAATGATACGACCAGTCCGTACAGACTCAGGATCAACGTGTTCTTGATGGTGGATGCAAAGTATGGAGAGTTGAAGAATCTCTCAAAGTAGTACATGCCTACCCACGGGCTCTTAGTGATTCCGGCCGTCGCATTGAAGCGGCGGAACGCGATCTGTACACCATACATCGGAATGTAGCTGAAGATGAATGTCAGGATCACGCCCGGAACACAGAAAAGCCAAAGCGAGATGTCTCTCTTAAAGGCGCGGATGGTACGGCCTTTTTTTCTTTGCTTTTGTTGGTTTCTCTTTCATTTCTCTCTTTCCTCCCTTTTAAAGGTTTCGTGTTTTCCTTGATTGTCGCATTTCCGGTCGTAAACATTTTGAACATTTTGCTTTCGCATCATCCTCGCGTGTTCCTTCTTTTTTGTGCAACTGCTACAATCAAATCTGTGATTTAAGATTTATCCAACACTGTTTTGTTGAATTTATTTTACCTTTTGTTACCTTATTTGTCAACCATTAATTGAACATATATACCAGTTTGTTACTTTTACGCAATTTAAGCAGGCGTTTTTTAGGCACTTTTCCTATATTTCGACGCGTTTTTCGGTTTTTCTGTCCCTTGCGGCCGTGATCCATGTTATCTTTTTTCGTATTTTCGTCCATTTCAAAGAAACAAAAAGGGAGAAAATACGTCGTTTTGTTTCGCAACATATTTTCTCCCTTTGTTCAGTTTTATTACTTTTTATATTATCTTCCGTCAAGCCTTACATTTCAGTTACATTTCCGCTCCACCATTTCTCTGCTCCATCCTCGAGCATCAGCTCATAGTCATGGCAGATCACTTCCGGTTTTCCCGGAATCTGGACAAAGTTCATCTCCTCTTTGGAAAGCTGGAACGAAACTTCTTTTTTCTCACCCGGTGCAAGAGAAATTCTGGTAAAAGCTTTCAGCTCTTTGATTCTCGCTACCACACCGCCGGAACGTTTCCGCACATACAGACACGGAACGGAGGTTCCTGCCATGGCACCGGTGTTCTCTACGGTAAACGAAACGGCAGCACCGTTTTCTTCTTTGTTCACGGAAACATCGCTGCACGCAAACGTCGTGTAGGATTTTCCCTCACCGAACGTATGCAGCGGCTGGCTCGTCATATCGCAGTATGCCGGAACGACGGAGGTACGGTAATTGTAGCACACCGGAATCTGACCGGCGTGGCGCGGCATGGATACCGGGAGACGGCCGGACGGATTCGTGGTTCCGTAGAGCATCTCTGCAACGGCCTTGCCGCCCATCGGACCCGGATAAAACGCATACAGAAGGGCATTCGAAGCATTTTCGATATCCTCGATGCAGTATGCTCTTCCTGCGATCACAACGGTTACCATCGGCTTGCCAAGCGGGCAAGCTCTGCAACCAGTTCTTCCTGTGCTGCCGGGATGTGAACCTTTGCGGTGTCCATTCCCTCGCCGCAGTCCATCGAACGGCTGCCGGTTCCCTTGGATGCTGCACCGTTTGCATCGAACACAGCTCCGCCGAAACGGGAAGAAGAACCGCCGACAACAGCTACGATCACATCGCTCTTTGCTGCAAGTGCCAGTGCTTTTGCTTTCTCGTCCTCGTCAGCCTCTGAAAATTCACTTCCCATTGCATAGGAAACTTCCACGCCCTCCGGTGCTTCCTGTTTCATGCCCTGAAGGACGGTGACGCACTCGCTTTCCGGAACCGGCGGGGTGTAGTCGCCGAGCATGCAATAACGGTCTGCTGCGTGATAGCCGATCACAGCTACTTTTTTGTACTTCTTAGCAAGCGGCAGCACACTCTCCTCGTTTTTCAGAAGAACAGCGGACTCCCGTGCCAGGGAAAGAGATACTTCCGGGATCCCGGCTTCTTCCGGGGTGAGCATGTTTTCTTCCATATAAGGATGTTCAAACAGACCCTTTTCAAATTTCAGCTTCAGAACTTTGAGAACAGACTCGTCGATCTCGCTCTCATCGAGAAGTCCCTGCTCTACGGCCTCGCCGAGACGGCTGAACGCTTCATCCCAGAGGCTCACATCCACACCGGCTTTTCTCGCTGCAACGCCTGCATGCAGAGTATCACCCTCGGTATTCTTAAGGAAATCTACAGCCAAACCATCTGCCATCACAATGCCGTCAAAGCCCATTTCACCGCGCAGAACATCGCGGAGCAGCCATGCGTTTCTGTGGCAGTACACGCCGTCGATCTCGTTGTATGCCGCCATGATGCCTTCCACGCCTGCTTCACAGCACGCTTTTGCCGATGGAAAATGGATTTCCCGCAGCTCCCGCTCGCCGATTCTTGCAGCACTCGCGTTCACACCTCCGGTTGTCTCGCCCTGTGCGCAGAAGTGTTTTGCCACACTGCCGACACCGGTGGACTGCATACCGGTGACTGCCGCTTTTGCCATGGATGCGGCAAGGCACGGGTCTCAGAGTAGCACTCCTCACTTCTTCCCCATCTCGGGTCGCGCGCCATATCGAGCGCCGACATCAGCGCCAGATCCACATGACCGCTCTTTAACTGTTTTCCGCATGCCTTGTAGCCTTCGGAAAGAAGTTCCGGGTCGAATGTTGCGCCTGCTGCCAGGTTGACCGGAAGCAGACCGCCGCCGAGCGCTGATGGCCTGCGGGCACTCGGTGCTCATCATCATCGGGATGCCGAGGCGGGAATGATCGATCACATATTTCTGTACTATATTATAGGCTTTTGCGGAAAGTTCCAGCACAATGCCGGTCTTCTCATCTTTATCTGCCCACGGATCGGCACGGTACAGGCCGTACAGGACGCCAAGCCCTCCCATGCGCTCTACTTCCTCTTTAAATTCCTCTGTCAGTGTAAACTCCTCACCCTGTCTCTCGTAAATCCGGAATCCGTACAGACGCTGATTTAACTGTCCTACTTTTTCCTGCAGCGTCATTTTTCCGAGCAGGTCTTTTGCGCGCTCTTCCGGGGAAAGGGCCGCATTCTGATTATGCTTCCATTGTTTTTGTTTTCCTCCTTGTCCTTCTCCTTATTTCAAGTGGCTTTATTGTACCGCATTCTTTTCATTTTGTCCACAGTAAGTTATCTTTCGTTCATTTTTGTTCATTTTAATGTTGAATTTTATTACTTCTGGTGTTATGATACCTTTTGTCGACACGTTTTCCGCGTGTTTTCTAAAAAAGCTTAACAGTAAATATTTGAAAGGGAGATTTTTACTATGAGTACAAACATCACAATTCCGGTTCCGGCAGTCCCGTTCGCACCGCCGGTTTACACCTGCCACCGCGCAAAAAAGCCGTTCGAGTTAGACGGAAACATCAACAAACCATTCTGGGAAGATGCCCCGTATACCGACGAATTTCTCGATATCGAAGGAAGCCACATGCCGCTTCCGCGCTTTGTCACCCGTGCAAAAATGCTCTGGGATGACGAGAACCTTTACGTAGCAGCCGTGCTTGACGGCGATGAAATCTGGGGACACCAGACCGAGCGCGACTCCGTCATTTTCCTCGACAACGATTTTGAAATCTTCGTTGACCCGGATTCTGATACGTACCATTACTATGAGTTCGAAATGAACGTTCTGAACACGGTATGGGATCTGTTTCTTTCCGAGCCATACCGTGACGGCGGAAGCGGCCTCAATGGCTACGACATGCACGGTCTGCGCACCGCTGTTCATGTAGATGGCTCCATCAACGATCCATCCGCAGAAAACAAGTGCTGGAGCGTTGAGGTTGTCATTCCGTTCGCTGCTCTCTATGAGTATCAGAAAGAACGCCGCGCACCGAAAAACGGAGAATTCTACCGTATGAACTTCTCCCGTGTTCAGTGGAAAGTGGACATCAAGGACAACACTTATGTAAAACGTACCAATGAAGCCGGAAACGTTCTCCCGGAGGACAACTGGGTATGGGCTCCGACCGGTGTCATCAACATTCATTACCCGGAACTCTGGTCTTTCGTTTTCTTCTCTGACGACCGCGACGACGCACCGTGTGACATCACGATTCCGGAGGACGAATACCGCAAATGGGAACTCCGCAAGCTGTATTACGCAGAAAACATTCTGTTTGAGACAACCGGTTCCTACAGCGACAGTCTTACCGTCTTACAGGAGACCCTTGCCGCTTACGCTCCAAATGACTTCAACAAAACCGTCAAAGCTCTTGACTACACCATTGAGACCACAAGCCACTCTTACCTGATCACCTGCCCGAGTGCCGACGGAGCACATTTACTCCTTCTGTCTTCCAATGGAAAGGTTGAAAAAGTTACACGTTAAGTGTATAATATGTGTTAGCACTCAAAATTTGTAACAGGATCGGTTTAAACTATGAAAAAGTAACGTTACAGGAAATCGCGAACTCCCTGGGCATCTCCCGGACTACGGTCTGGAAGGTGTTCAGCGGACACGAAGCGTCTCCGATTCCCTGCGCACCAAGGTCATCGCCAAAGCCCAGGAACCTCGGCTATGCCATCCCGGAGGATTTTCAGTATCCGCAGAGCGCAGAGGAGACCACGCCGGTCAACATTGCAGTTGCCGTCTGCAGACCGGAAACCTCACTTTTCTGGATGACCATCATCCACCAAATTGCAAAAGTATTTTCGACACACAATGTCAATCTCGTTTACACGTATCTTCCGACTTCGGCGGATAAAACGTATTTTCTCCCGCCGACTCTTACAAACGGAAATGTTCACGGCATCATCGTTCTGAATGTGTACAACGAGCGTCTTCTGCGCCTGCTCGCAGAGACACAGATTCCGAAAGTGTTCCTGGACACTTCCTCTCTTGTTGCCCCGGATGAGCTGAACGGCGACCTGCTTCTCATGGAGAGCCGCACCAGTGTCCGCCGCATCACCTGCCATCTGCTCGAGCAGGGACGCACCCTTCCGGCTTCATCGGTGATATCAGCTACGCACAGTCCAACCGCGAACGATATGAAGGTTTCTGCCAGGCTCTGGCGGATGCCGGTAAAAAGGTGGATTCTTCTCTCTGCCTGACGACACCGCTCGGCATCGATACGTACCGTGAAGAAATCGATACCTTCCTTTCTTCCCTGTCCCGCATGCCGGACGCTTTCGTCTGCGCCAGCGACTACGTTGCCTGCATTCTGATGCAGCTTCTCGAAAAACGGGGCTTACGCGTACCGGAGGACGTTGCAGTATCCGGCTTCGACAACAATACAGAGGATCTTCTGGCAGAACATCTGACGACCGTTCAGGTCTTCAACGAAGAACTCGGCGCACGTCTGGCACTCCAGATTCTGTACCGGATCAAATATCCGAACACGCCGCATGAAATTACGTATCTCGGCACCAACGTGCTGTACCGCGATTCCACCGGTGACTGATTTTATTTTTCATCTGTTTTCAAAAAAGACACCGTCTTCCCTTCCGGGACACGGTGTCTTTTTCTGTTGCTCGGCATATCAACAATTGGTCCAGTGGACCAATTTTGATTATTATATCCTTGCACAGAAAACAGATTTGAGATAAAATGTTTAAAAGGTTTAAAAATAAACCGATTGTTCAAACTAGAACTATAAAAACCGTTGTAGATGAACAGACAGGGGGCTTCTACATGAATGTAAAATCCATAGATATCGCCAGGGCACTTGGCATCTCTAAATCCACTGTATCTCTGGCATTGAATGGAAAACCGGGCGTGAGTGAACAGACACGGCAGGAAGTCCTCGCATGTAAGAAACAGCTGGAAGAGCATGGGGTAGTGCCGCCGGGAATGTTTTCGAGACAGCCGGAACAAAGAAAAAGACAGCAGATCAAGATTGTCAAAATTACAAATGGAATGAAAAATATACAGGGAGCTGAGCTGGATCTCTGGACAGATGTGAATCAGGTATTTGAGAAAAATCTGCAAGCAAATGGATATTCGCTTGGATTACTGTATGCAGATTTCAGGGAGGAAGATCAGTCCCGCATGATTGCCGAATGTAATGCGGATGATGTGGCGGGTGTAATTATTTTCGGAACGGAATTAAAACAGGAAAAACAGTCCGTTGCTTGACGGAATCCGAAAACCGCTGGTGATTTACGATGCGGCGCCGGACATTGAAAAATATCCGGTGATTCTGATCGATAACCGTCAGGGAGTAGAACTTGCGGTGAACGAACTTCTGGCGAAAGGAAATACAGATATTCAGTATCTGTGTAATCCATTACCGATGTATAATTATCTGAGCCGGCGCAGAGGTTTTCAGGAAATTATGAAACAGAAGGGGCTGGGAGATGCTTCTGATCGTATCATCAATACGGGAAGCAGTATAGAAGAAGTTCATCAGATGATGCGAGAGTATCTAAAAACAGCAAAGCTGCCTCAGGCATATATTATGGAGAGTTATCATGTTTCCATGGGAACGATTATGGCAATGAATGAATTGAATATTCGTATTCCGGAAGATGTGAGTCTGATCGGTATTGATGCTCTGCCAAGTTTTCTCACCGGAGGCATTGATATGACAAGTATCCGTGTCCCCCATACAGAAAGAGCATACTGGGCAATACAGTTGTTATTGAAGGAAATAGAACACCCGGTAAAAG
>ENA-OQIG01001449-OQIG01001449.1-human-gut-metagenome-genome-assembly--contig:-NODE-1449-length-9972-cov-1.279330_pt1 | contig 9972 bp, 14 predicted proteins | sample MGYA00242576_ERZ504741 | MGnify/ENA primary metagenome ERZ504741 (study PRJEB26092, sample SAMD00036436) | human gut metagenome | host: Homo sapiens | study: EMG produced TPA metagenomics assembly of... | reverse complement strand
AATCTTCTTTTTTTGCCGTTGCTTTCTTTGCAGCAGGTTTCTTCGCAGCGGCCTTTTTAGGTGCAGCTTTGGGTTCGGCCTTTACTGTTTTTGCAGCCTTTTCCGCTTTTGCCTGCAACCTATCAACTCCTTATGTAATTCGGCGATCTCTTCTCCCTGGTTCTTGATAGTTGTCAACAATTGAATTCAACTCTTCATTATCGATATCCTCAGGATAGAGAGAATTTACAATACGTTTAACTGAAATCCCCCAATGATATTCCATAATATGATTAGTACACAGCCATATCTGACCATCTCCTTCTGACTTTCTGATAACAAGCTCCTTGTCTATCATTCCAGCCTTTCTTACACCTTTATATTCTTCCTCTATTACATCAAGCACATTACCAAGTATGTCTGCTGCCTTATCGTAATCTCCTGACTTAAACACCTCTTCATAATTGCCATATCTTTTTTTTTAGCTCATTAAGCTTATTGTAATCCATGAAATCTATCTGACCTTTCATTTTTTGTTTTTAGATGCTTTTTTCTTCACATCCATAGTTAGTTTTTCTTTCCGGATACTCTCCAATAAGAACCGCCATGCTCCTTGGAGGCATAACAACTTTTCTCTTTTCACCATCAATATATATATTTTCCTTTTTATCACAGGACTTTAAGACAACCTCAAAACCATTCCTGCCCTCAATCTTAGGCAGTGCTAATGCATAGTTTTCCCAATGCATATTATATGCAACATATATAAGCTTTCTTGATTCTTTGTCAGAATACGTATCAGAATACATTATTCCTATCTGTCTGCAATAATTATACATATCTGCATACCATGCGTTAAGTCCATGAAACGATACATCCGGATAACCAGACGACAAACTGTCACTTTGTGTCAGTCTGTATCTGCTGTGCAGTATTCCGTATTTTTTCCTTATACTTATAAGCTGCTTTGTCCAGTTTAATATCTCTGCTGAATCATTGTTATTCTTCCAGTTCACCCATGATATTTCGTTATCTATACAATACGGGTTGTTATTACCCTGCTGACTGTTTGTAAACTCATCGCCTGCAAGTATAAGCGGAGTTCCCTGTGCAAGAAGAATCATTGCAAGAGCATTTTTCATCTGTCTGATCCTTAACTGTCTTACTCTTTGTTTTCTTGTTGTTCCCTCTTCACCACAGTTCCAGCTATAGTTAAAATTCTCACCATCCCTGTTATTCTCACCATTTGCTTCGTTATGCTTCCTGTCATAACATACAAGATCATACAAGGTAAAACCGTTATTTGTCGTTACGTAATTAATTATTGCGGCATTATCAGGGTTGTTAAGCTGCATATCTGCAAATGCTTTCAACATATCCTCATCGCCTTTAAGATAACGTCTTATAATATTCTGGACATCATTGTTGTAGCTTGCCATATGCCTGTATACACCTTTATTTTTATTCCAGTATATAGTCATAATCTTTGTATCAGCCAGCTGTGCATCATTTGCAAGTGCATTAAGCGATACCTCATCGCAATATATGTGAACCCCGTCTATATGGTATTCCTTAACCCAGTATCTTATACATTCTAATATATACGCTGTTGTGACATCCTTAAAAAAGAACTCCATAACAACTTCTATTCCCATACTATGAAGAGATTTAACCATATCTTTAAATTCAGTAGTATAATCCACATATTCACCCGCATTTCTTTCAGCTTTATAACTATAAGCTGCTTTAGGTGCAAAATAAAACCCGTTAGTATACCCCCAGTAGTTAACCTTAACTTCTCTATCATATATATTCTTAACATATGTACTATGTTTCATATATATGTATCGTGATAAAGTCTCCTTATCCATAAACTGTGTGAATCTGCCCATCTCATCATATTCGTAAGCTGGCATAAGCTCTATCGTTGGTTATTTCCCAGCGTTTTAAGTATACTCTGCTTTTTCAACAATTCCGGCAAATGTTCCCTTTGCTTTTACCTTTGAGGTTTTGCTTTTTGTATAACCTCTCACATTAAGCTTGTACATAATACATTCATCATAAGGAATATGCAGCTGTCTGTCATCTTCCCAGTTGTAATCAGCAAGCTTAACTGGACTTGTATGTATAGTATCTTTTTTTCTATGCCAAATATTTCACATTCTGTTACCGCTTTAGCATATGGATCAACTATATATTCTTCATTTTCTTTAAAACAATAAAAGCAGTCATCTATATTAATACCTGTTATGAATATCGAATAAACTATCCCCATCGTTTTGTGTAATTCAAGTTCATAAAAAGGCTCTGTATCATTCCTTTTAAAGATACATACATACACTGCTGTATCACTATGCATTGCTGCATAGCTGCTGGCATATGCGAAATTATATCCACCGTTAACTATATTGCAGCCCATCATACACGGGCTGCCTATTTCATATTTCATAAACTCCTCCTGTTTAAAAAAAGAAAATATAGTTTATATCATATAAGACCTGTAAAATCAAAATCAGGAATAAAGCTTTCCTTTGCTGTATCCCCTTCCTGGATAAACCCATTAGTTACTCCTATATCTATAGCGTAATCCACGACTTCATCATACTCTTTATGAGTTACTTTTCTATACAATTCTTTATATTCCTTTACATGTTCAAGTGGCGTATACTGGTTCATAATGCTTATGTATATATCATCCTTATAGGTATCATAAAGATAACCTATAACCGCTTTAGAGTCCTTAGTACAGCCCGGAAGTACAAGATGTCTTACTATAACCCTCTTTTCATAACTCCGTCTTCAACATAGCACTCTGTACAAGCTCATCCTCATCACTATACATACAATGGCTTCCAACCTGTCTTACCATCTCATTCAACGCGCTTTTGCCACCTCCGGGTAATCCTCTGCATGAGAATATTTCAAAGCAAGACTACTGTCCATATACTTAAAATCCGGAAGATAAACATCAACAAGTCCATCCAGTCTTTTAAGAGTTTCTATATTCTCATATGCACTTGTATTGTATACAACCGGTATTCTAAGCCCATTATCCCTCGCCTTAGTAAGCGCCTGTGCTATATGTAAGCATAATGTGTTGGTGTAACAGATTAATGTTGTTAGCATTGTTTATCCTGTAATACTTAACATAAATCTTCAGCTAAATTCCGTTCTACTGTTATTATATTTTCCAACTGCTGCCGCAGCTATTTTATAGTTCTGACAGAACACACACCTTAATGTACATCCGCTAAAGAATATAGCACCACTTCCATGTTCACCGGATATACATGGCTCCTCCCACATATGCAGTGCAGCCCTTGCCACCTTTATCCTGTCTGGCATCAGGCAATATCCCATCCCCGTATGTCTGTTTACCTGACACATACGGGGACACAATTGGCAGCTTATATTATCAGCCGTATACTTTTTTATTTCTTCTGTGTTCATAATAATCTCCATTCATATATCCGGTTTATTTACATCATACTTTTAAGCTTACTAAAAGCTTCCTTTATTCCACCAGTTTCATTTATCAGTCCTATTTTTACAGCCTCTTTTCCTACTAGTATTGTTCCAAGATCCTTTGTCAGCATTTTAGTATTCATCATCATGGCTTCTATGTCAGCTTCACCTGTTTTACTATGATGTGCTATAAACGACACTATCCTTTTCTGTATCCTTTCAAAATAATCATATGTCTGTCTTGCCCCTATAATATTACCACTCATGCGTACAGGATGTATTATCATAGTTGCTGTAGGCACTATAAATGAATAGTCTGCACTAACTGCAAGTGGAACGGCTATACTATGTGAATCTCCAATAACAAGCGATACTGTCGGCTTACTCATGGATGCTATCATCTCTGCAAGCGCAAGTCCTGCACTGACATCGCTACCTACTGTATTCATAAGAAATAATACACCACTTATACTATCATCATTCTCAATAGCTGCCAGCTGTGGAAGAATATGCTCATACTTGGTAGTTTTACTTGTCGCTGGAAGAATATCATGTCCTTCTATCTCACCTATTATTGTTATAAGTTTAATCGCATTTCCATCATTATCCCCCTTAAGTGTCACCTGTCCGTCACACATATCTGTCTTGACATTTTCATCATCGTTCATATCATACCATCCTTTTGATAAGTTTCTACAGAATATCTGTATACCTTATAGTCTGCTGATATTAACCATATTATTCATCATAATCACTTTATCACTATCTGGAATCTATCCACCTTACGTCCATATATTCCTGCATATCCATCCTGTCCGTCATTTCTTTCATTATCTGTCTGATATGGAAAATAGTCATTTCCTGTTGTACTTACCCTGTAATATGCGTATTTGTAACCATTCTCTGTAAATGCCTGGTAATGGGTGGCTTCATTATATAACAGCGTGTCTGGTGTGTAATAATATACTTCAACCGCTTCTATACTATATCCGTTTCCGGCATAACCATTATAATAATCTGAAATATCTGAATTGCGGCTATCAACATAAGCAAGCCATCTTCCATTAGAATATACTCTGTATACTGCATATCCTATATCTGTTGATAAATGTTATTCCTGTTATATTTCTGCCTCTTATTCCAGCATAGTCTTCATCGTTAATCACCTGCGGAAGCCAGTAATCTCCGTCTATCTGTGCCTGATATATCACATTAACCTTTCTTCCTGCCTGTGCACTGGTTTCTATATAAGCATCTTTATATGGCGATGAATAATCTGCATAATATATATTTCCATCAATTCATGATCACCTATCCTGTATGCTCCAAACTGCCACATCATGCAGTCCATATCCGGCTCTTCTACATCCCAATGTGCAAGCCACATGTTAAAGCCTCAGTCATATAAAGACGATTAGTATCCAGTACATTTTTATAATAGTCATAATTAGCATATACGCCTGTTATATAACCTCTTGAATGCATTTCCTCTATGAATCTTATACAGATATCTGTAAGCAGTGTCCTGTCTTCTTCACTATATACATCCATTCCGTGATTTTTCTTGTATTCATCCGCATCCTCCATATCAAACCATACACCACGAACCGGGTTACGTCCTTTAAGCATCCGCAATGTGTGGGATATTTCAGACTCTGTTTCCTGCATCGTCATTGCATAACTATATATATATACTCCATATGGAATACCAAGCCTTTCACATTCATCCATGTTTTGTACAGCCTGCTTATCATCCTGATATGCATAATCATCACCATATCCAATGCGTATTATCACACCCTCTATGTGTTCCTTTGCACTATCCCAGTCAATAAGGCCATCATGACCACTTACATCAATAACAACAGCCATAGCTGCATTATTCATTGTAACCGCCATTATACAGCTAAGGATAATCACGAAAAACATTTTTAATATGCTTTTATATTTATATTTACCACGCACCATCAAACCTCCTTTTTAGAATTAAAGAATATAAGCATTGTTACAATGTCTGGGAAACAATGATATATTCTTAATTTATCTTATTCTAAAAAGCAGGCTTATGTTCTATATATTCACTCCTGACCCTTATTATTCTCATGTATGCGCCCAAGCAGATATAAAAGCTGTTTAAATATATCCTCATTATTCAGTACTATTATACACAGCTGTTCTCTGGCTCTTGTGACAACCTGATAAAAAACTTTTCAATTATGTCATCGTTATCCCCTTCATAATCTGCACACAACTCACCATATTCATTATAACTGAATTTGCCGTCTATGACCGTTAACACTTTATCAAACTCTTTTTCCTATAACCTTTGTATGTTATTAAATTTCCTTTGTTTTTATACATTGGTGCTGGCATTTTTATAGGATTTCTCATAGTTTATGTATATATACTGTTTAGCCTTATAGTATGCCTTAAGCTTTTTAAACTCGTTTATGCTGTTAGCATAGCATATAGTTACACAATCATATCTATAACCTTTTCCTCGCTTGGTAAGATCAAACATATTTCTTATAAACTCTGATAATTCAGGATTCGTTCTTATCCTGTCCGAAAGAAAATACTTTTCATCAGCTATATCTTCTATTCTTTTATCCATAGCCCGTTTCTGCTCCTGACGGGACAATATCTGTTCGCAGTCATAAAACATCACTATTTTGGTATTAATACAGCTGTCTGCAGCTTTCATATCCAGATTCACAGCCGCACTTTCTATAATCCACTCAAACTGGTCATCATGTATACGCTGTGTTTCATCAACAAGTATATAAGAATATCCACTAAGTATATCCTTACTTATCAGATCTTTAGAAGTTATTATATCTGTACATGGTATAGCATGCTCTAGTATATCTATGTTAGGCGTACGTCTTCCGAAATGTATTACACATTTACGTACATTTTCCGGCAGTTTTCTTACAGTGTCATATAAAAGCAGGGTTTTTCCAGTTCCAGCCTCGCCTTTAACTGAATAATACTTTTTATCATCATCTCTTAAAAGTCCTGCAAGAAGTTTCCTGCTCATAGCCTCCTGCTGATTAGTAAGAAAGTACTGATGCCTTGCAAACCTTTCAGGTGAGTTTACAGGAGAAATAAGATAATCCTTTGCTTTAAAAAGACTTTCTATATTATTTTTCATGCATTTTTTAAAGCTTCTAATATCCTGTGCAATGCTTGAAAAATCAGATACATATAGTTTATTATCCGTATCAAGCTTATATACTGTATTCGTATCAAGAATATAGGTATATGAAATAATATCTGTTGTGACCGGACTAAGATAATATCTGTTTCTTACAAGCTGCTGTTTTATTCTTTCTTCACCAACATCCTCACTTTTAAGTTCAATATTCAATATTCTTTTCCTGTTCGATGACACTTTAAGCAGATCAAACTCTTTACTGATATGTGCTATCGTATATGAATAAAAAAGTTATCCAGATCTTCTATCTGTACACCTGATTTCATAAGCTTTGTTACAAGCTGTACTAAGGACTCCTTTTCCCTTATCCTCGTCCTCTGAAAGACCTTTCTTTCTGACATGATATATTCATATTCTGCAAATCTGTCGTTATCTTCAATTCTTGTTAATGTATAAAGATTAATAGAATTCAACGTTAAACCTCCATACCAATCATAACCACCTGTTATTATACATCATAGCATAATTATAGTAAATATACTACATCTATATCAGCAAAACAAAAAGTAATATTAAAAAGACTTGTCAGCAAACATATAATAGACAATAATTATTATTTATTATATGTTCACTACAAGTCTTATTGCAATGTCTTAACGAATTCTTTTAATTTTTAATCCCTGTATCCATGTGGATTATGACTCTGCCAGTTCCATGAATCCCTGCACATATCCTCAAGTGTTTTAGATGCTTCCCAGCCAAGAATCTCCTTAGCCTTAGCAGCATCTGCCCATGAATCAGGAAGGTCTCCCGGACGTCTCTCACCTATCCTGTAGTTTAACTTAACGCCAGTAGACTTCTCAAAAGCATGCACTATCTCAAGTACACTATATGGTGTTCCTGTTCCTAAGTTAAATATCTCAACCCCTTTATGTGAATCTGCATATTCAACTGCCTTAACATGACCACATGCTAAATCAACAACATGTATATAGTCCCTTCTGCATGTTCCATCCGGTGTAGGATAATCCCCTCCGAATATAGTAAGCTGCTCTCTTACTCCAGCTGCAACCTGTGATACATATGCATAAGATTGTTAGGAATACCCTGTGGGTCTTCACCAATCTTGCCAGATGAATGTGCTCCGATTGGGTTAAAAGTAACGTAACAATACAACTGTGAGCTCTGGATCTGCCTTGGCACAGTCTGTAAGTATCTGCTCCATCATAGACTTTGTCCAGCCATATGGATTAGAACATTCTCCCTTAGGCATAGTTTCTACATAAGGTGGCTTCTGGTCACCATATACTGTTGCAGAAGACGAGAATACTATCTTTGTAACACCAGCTTCTTTCATACACTCTATAAGTGAAAGAGTAGTATCAATGTTGTTACGATAATACTTTGCTGGAAGTCTTGTAGACTCTCCAACTGCCTTAAGTCCTGCGAAATGTATCACGCAGTCTATATCATTCTCTGCAAATATCTTACGGAGTGCAGCTTTATCCTTAACATCTGCTTCATAAGATACTATGCTTTTTCCTGTTATTTCTTCAACTCTCTTTATAGATTCAGGACAGCTGTTACTATAGTCATCTACGATGACAACTTCATGACCTGCATTAATAAGCTCTACTGCTGTATGTGAGCCAATATATCCGGCTCCGCCTGCTAATAAAACAACCATATTTTCCTCCATATACTATAATTCAACTAATCTTTACACTCTTAGAATTCAATTCCATTAACCTTAAGAAGTTCCCTTGCACTTTCCAGCGAGTCCTTTCCAGTCTTGTTCTTTATAGGTGCGAATTCATAGCTTCTTTCAACCTCATATGGTACACAGTCATCCATCATCTCTACCATATCAAGTACAAGTGTTTCAAACTTATATCCGTTAGGAGTTTCTGGCTTGATATAGTTATCGTTCTCATCTATATATGGAATCTTCTTCTCTACTATATGTAAAGGAAGATTCCTGTTAGATATCTCTACAAGCTTCTTAAAGCTGAAAAGATAGTTAAGAATAACACCAAAGCCATAAGTAAGCTCTCCATCTTCTCTTCTTAAGCTGGCAAGCTCTTCTGACATCTCATAATACTCGATGATAGATGGATGTCCGTTTACCCTGCACATAACACCAACCTTTTCTTCCGGCTCACATTTTCTTACTACCTTTGAACCACACTCAGCCCCTGCAAGTATAGTTGCTCCTATAAAGGCTGGATCAGTCTATTCTTTGTAATATATTATCAACTGCAAATACGTTAACGTATTCAACACCCTTATCCTGCATATCCTTGTCAAGTCCAGCTGCTATTAATGATAAGAACCAGCCTCCGTTACCATTTGGTGACATAGCAAGACTGTCTGTGCTCTCCATATATAACTTTCCGTTGTAATCAACTGATGGAACCATGCTCTGTATGAAGAATTTAACATAGTCCTTATCATATCCAAAATAATTATGTTCTTCAAAGAACTCTACTGTATCTTTATTGTTTTTATCACTTGTCATGATATAAAGTGGAACCCATGCTCCTGTCTGGTTAACAACATCCATAAGATTATGTATGAGCTGTCCAAAAAGGAATAAATCCTTATTAACTCCCACATTAAGAGTTCCCTTAGGCTTATCAAGTCCTAATCTTGTTCCCTGTCCACCTGCAAGAAGCACTGCTGCTACCTTGCCATTTTTTATAGCCTCTACACCTTTTGCAGTATACTTTTCCTTATTATTCTTTATATCGTTAATCTCTACTGCAGCTAATGGCTCAATCTTCTTAGCCTCTCCTTTATCCTCTGCCTTATCATTAATGCTCTCTACTACCTTCCAGTCAATCATGGCAACCTGTGATATAAGCTTTTAGTCTGCATCTATCTCCTAATGCTCTAATCTTTTAATAACATGCTCCTGATTATGCTCCTTTAAAATACTTATTGCTTCCTGCTTATTCATATTTCTTTCTCCTAATTGTTATTCGTTGCTACATTATACACCCTTTTTTTACCAATAACAATCACATTCTTAGTAATCATCCATGATGATTTTCTTTTATATAAGTTTAAATTCCTAGACCTATATAAAAAGGCCATGATCCTGACTTTTGCCAGAATCACAGCCTGATTAGCATTATGCTGCACCAAGTGTAACATCAAATATCTTTATTAAATATTTTGTTGTTCATCATCATAAAATGTATCAGCATCACTCTTTTGCTTTGCACTTAACCATATCCACAACAGCTTCCATAGCATATAAATACCCTTTAAGTCCAAGTCCTACAACCTGTCCATTGCATACAGGAACAGTAACAGATGTATGTCTGAAACTCTTCTCTTGTATGTACATTATAGTATGTGCACCTCTA
>ENA-OQIG01001448-OQIG01001448.1-human-gut-metagenome-genome-assembly--contig:-NODE-1448-length-9973-cov-1.491773_pt1 | contig 9973 bp, 16 predicted proteins | sample MGYA00242576_ERZ504741 | MGnify/ENA primary metagenome ERZ504741 (study PRJEB26092, sample SAMD00036436) | human gut metagenome | host: Homo sapiens | study: EMG produced TPA metagenomics assembly of... | reverse complement strand
CTCAGTTTTCGTCACTATGCACAATTCACAGTTCCCTGCGTTTAATCGCTGCAATATCTGCTTCCATCTGGCTTTTCAGCTCTTCCACAGAGGCAAACTTGCGCTCCGGCCGCACAAACGAGAGCAGTTCTACTTGAATGGTCTGTCCGTAGGTTTCTCTGTCGAACGAAAAAACATTGACTTCTAAAATCAGTTTTCCATCCGCATCCACAGTCGCTTATTGCCAAGGTTCCCAATCCCTTGATAATAGTTCCCATCAATCCGCACACGGCACGCATAGACGCCGTTTGGCGGCGCCAGCTTTCCGATATCCGGAGTGATATTCATCGTCGGAATCCCAAGCTTTCTCCCAAGCTTTCTGCCATGCTCCACCACACCACTCATTGCATACGGATATCCAAGCAATTCTCTTGTCACTTCCATATGCCCGGCGCGGACTTCTTCTTTGATATAAGTACTGCTGATTTCCCTGCCCTGATACAGTTCTTTGTCCACGACTTCCAGTTCGTATCCATATATCCCTGCATACTGCTTCAGCATATGAATATCTCCGCGTTTCTCATGTCCAAATGAAAGTCTGTCCCGACCGCAATATACGCTGCATGGAACTGATCCACCAGCACTTCTTTGATGAACGTCTCTGCTTCCATGCCGGATATCTCCTCCGTAAACGGACAGTCAATCAGATAATCTGTCTGTCCATCGAGATGCTCATACCGTTCTTTCCCGGTCATCAGACTTTTCTTCTGTTTGCCAGTCGTTCATAGAGCGGAGCCATGTCAAATGCAAAGACAACACTTACCACCTCTTTGGATGCATGTTCCTTCACACGGCTGACCAGTTTCTGATGGCCTCTGTGCAGGCCGTCAAATTTCCCCAGTGTCACTGCAGCTTTTCTCTGTTCCTGATAGCATTCTAGTTCTCTTACATACTGCATGTCATTTCCTCTTCTATCCTTATCCGTATTGTGAGATTTTACTTTTCGTAGAACATCTTCTCGAGCCGGAACATTCTTTTCCTCCTGACGGTAACGATAAATTCCGACAAACACTCCCTGCGCATCGTACACCCGCACCCGTTCTTCCGCTCATACTTCTCTCTTTTCTTTACAAAAGAAAGGGAAAATGGATTGCCGTTGTACAGATACTGATTTCCAGCCTCTTTCACATCCACACTCCTGCATTCTGGAAACATGGCATCGATGGGAATGATTGCCTCCATCAGCGTCCCGTCCTGCTTCTTCTTTTCAATCTCACCTAACGTCAGGCTATCTTCCAACTCAAAACGACTTACTTTTGTCCGAAGCAGTGATTCCATACAAGCCCCACATCCAAGTTTTTCCCCAATGTCATGACAAAGTGTGCGAATGTAAGTCCCCTTTGAGCAAGATACTTCCATCGTCACTCGAGGCAGATCGATCTCCATGATCTCAATGCTGTGGATCTGACCGGTCTCGCCTTCCGCTCAACTGTCTTTCCTTCCCTTGCCAGTTCATAAAGCTTCTTTCCCCCGACTTCAATGCGGAATACATCGGCGGAACCTGCTCATAATTCCCGACAAACTTCTGAATACATGCAGTTACCTCTTCGACTGTAAGCGATGCGGTATCTTTTTTCTCCAACACTTCTCCGGAACTATCCTGTGTATCTGTGACAGTCCCAAGCAGCATCACTGCCCGGTATGTCTTATCCTTATCCGTCAACAGATCACAGAGTTTTGTCCCTTTCCCAAGGCATACCGGCAGAACTCCTGTCGCATCCGGATCGAGTGTCCCGGTATGACCGATCTTTTTCTGCCCTAAAATCCCTCTGAGCTTTGCCACGACGTCGTGAGAAGTAAACCCTTTTTCTTTATATACATTGATCACTCCGTGTATCATTCTGTCTTCTGCCTTTCTTTTCTCCATTTTCTTTTGTCTGTTTCTAGAGCTGATTTTGGATTTCTTCTACCAACCGGGAAAGAATTTCTTCTGCGCTTCCTTTCATGGTAACACCTGCCGCTTTCTTATGACCACCACCGCCAAATTGCTGTGCGATCCGGCTGACATCCACTTCACCCGTTGCCCGCAGACTGACTTTAAACTCATGATGAGATAATTCATAGAGAAAAATCGCCACTTCAACCCCTTTCGTCACGCGAAGCTGACTGACGATCCCATCCAATTCTTTTGGTTTTACTCCATAAACATCCATCTCTTCTTTTGTCAAAAAGGATGCGATACATTTCCCATCAAGAAGCAGTTTGCTGTCCAGCAGTGCCTTTCCAAGCACTTGATTCTGTACATAAGATTTCTGATAAAAAGTACGGTCAATGATTCCGGAGTAGTCAATGCCTTTCCGCATCAGTTCGGCTGCCGCCTCCATCGTCTCCGGCGCAGTGCAGGAATACTGAAATACCCCAGTGTCATGCACAATCCCAAGGTACAGACATTCTGCGATCTCCTTTGTAATCTTTTCTTTGTCTAACAGACGATACACCAACTCCGAAGTAGAACTTGCATCCGGGTCGATCTCATTTTCATCAGCGAATGCCTGATTGCTGATGTGGTGGTCGATGCACGCTGTCCGTCCTGCCTGCTCATAGAGCATTTTGGAAAATCCAAGACGATCCGAATCGCCGCAGTCCAAAAGAAATGAAAAGATCATAGGTTTCTGTCTCTGTGACTTCCGAACGGATATCTGCTGCCGCACCGAATAAACCGAAAAGAATCCGGCACCGGCTCCAAGTAAACATCCACCGTGATCTCCGGGTAATTTTTCTGAAGATACTGATACAATCCGAGTGTAGAACCGACACAGTCCCCATCCGGGCGGACATGTCCGCCTAGCGCCACACGGCGGACTCCCTGCAATAATCTTTCTAATTCCATATTTTCGCTTCCCTCTATTTGATATCCTTTGTCACTTCGTCGATTTTCTTAGACATGCTCACGCCATATTCAATGGACTGATCCAGAACAAATTTGACTTCCGGCGTATTTCTCATATTGAGACGATGTGCCAACTCTCTGCGGATGTATCCTTCTGCGCTCTGAAGTCCTGCAACAGTATCCTGCTGTGCCTTCTCATCCCCAAGAACGCTGATATAAGCTTTACATGTCTTCAGATCCGGTGCTACTTCCACAGCAACAACCGATGTCATCGGTGCCACTCTAGGATCTTTGATCCCGTCACGAAAGATACTGCTTAATTCTCTCTGTACTTCCATGTTGACTCTTGTATTCTTAATACTGTTCTTTCTCATCGTTGTTCTCCTTTCCATGCTTAGATGTGCCGGAAACTGCGATTTCCAGACTATATCTCTCGGACATTGATCAACCTCCTTAGTCTGAAAATGCAGTTTCCCCAACTTCTCTATCTTATTTTTTGCCTATCTTGGCACTTCTACCATCTTGAATGCTTCAACCTGGTCTTCTTCTTTGACATCGTTAAACTTCTCAAATACAAGACCACATTCATATCCGGCTCTAACTTCCTTGACATCGTCTTTGAAACGTTTCAGCGAAGCAAGAGCACCCTCGAAGATCACAACACCATCTCTCGATACTCTGACAGAACATCCTCTCTCAAATGTACCATCAAGCACATAGGAACCTGCGATTGTTCCAACACCAGATGCCTTGAATGTCTGGCGCACTTCCGCATGTCCGAGCACTTTCTCCTCAAATACCGGATCCAGCATTCCCTTCATCGCTGCCTGCACATCTTCGATCGCATCGTAAATGACACGGTACAGACGAAGATCAACACCTTCGCGCTCAGCGATTTCTTTTGCGGTCGCATCCGGACGGACATTAAATCCGATGATGATCGCATTGGATGCGGATGCAAGATTGACATCAGATTCATTGATCGCACCGACACCGCCGTGGATGATCTTAATGACAACTTCCTCGTTAGACAGCTTCAGAAGACTCTGTTTTACCGCCTCCACAGATCCCTGTACATCGGCTTTTACAATGATTCCAAGTTCTTTTAAGTTTCCTGCCTGGATCTGGCTGAACAGATCGTCTAAGGACATTCTTGATTTTGTCTCTTCAAGCATTCTCACACGGTTCTGAGAGATAAATGTCTCTGCAAAGCTTCTTGCTTCTTTATCAGACTCACATCCAACAAAGATCTCACCAGCATTTGGAACATCATTTAATCCGAGGATCTCCACCGGCATAGACGGTCCTGCTTCTTTGACACGTCTTCCTTTGTCATCCATCATCGCTCTTACTTTCCCGTATGCAGATCCTGCTGCGATCGGATCTCCTACATGAAGTGTTCCTTTCTGCACAAGAACTGTTGCCACAGAACCTTTTCCTTTGTCAAGCTGCGCTTCGATGACAATTCCTCTTGCACGGCGATTCGGATTAGCCTTCAGCTCAGATACTTCTGCTGTCAGAAGAATCATCTCCAGCAGTTCATCGATTCCTTCATGTGTATGTGCAGATACCGGAACAAAGATTGTGCTTCCGCCCCAGTCTTCTGCGATCAAGCCGTATTCTGTCAATTCTTGTTTGACTCTCTCTACATTTGCACTTGGCTTATCAATCTTATTTACTGCAACGATGATCTCGATGCCTGCCGCTTTCGCATGGTTGATCGCTTCTACCGTCTGCGGCATCACACCGTCATCCGCTGCAACAACAAGGATCGCGATATCTGTTGAGCTCGCTCCACGCATACGCATCGCTGTAAATGCTTCATGTCCCGGTGTATCAAGGAATGTAATGTTCTCTCCATTGATCGTTGCCACATATGCACCGATGTGCTGTGTGATTCCACCCGCTTCACGATCGATCACATTTGTGTTACGGATCGCATCGAGAAGAGAAGTCTTTCCATGGTCTACATGTCCCATGACACATACAACCGGAGGACGTTTCACCATTGTGCTTTCATCCTCTTCGTCTTCTTTTAATAATTCCTCGATCACATCGACAACTTCTTCTTTTTCCACAAGGCATTCAAATTCCATTGCGATCTCTTCGGCAGTGTCAAAGTCTACTTCCTGGTTCACTGTCACGATCTTGCCCTGCATGAATAATTTTTTGACAATTACCGATGGCTGGATCTTCATCTTATCTGCAAGTTCCTGAATAGTAAGTGTCTCTGGAATTGTGATCATTTTGATCTTTCTTCCTCTTTTTCCACCGGCTTTGGCTGTGGTTTTACCGGCTGTGACATCGGTTTTTGTTTCTTCCCTTTTGGAAGTCTTTCTTCTCTGTCGTCATCCCGGTAATCTTTCTTTTTATAGTTCTCCTTGCCCTTCTGGCGCTGTGGTTTCTGCTCCGGAACAATTGGTGCAGGAATGGACGGAGAAGTTCCTCTTCCATTCTCCTGTCTTCTGTCATCTCTTCTTCCGTTATTTCTTCTGTTGTCCTGTCCGCGGTCATCTCTTCTTCCTGACCGGAGAATCCGCCTTTCTGACCCTGGCGATCTCCTCTTCCATCCGGACGATTGTCTCCACGGTTATTGTAGTTTCTGTTCTCACCACGATTCTCCCCGGAGCGCTCTCCTCTGTTAAACGGACGGTTTCCGGAACGTTCTCCTCTGTTATCGCCATTTCTGGATCCTTGATTATTGTTGTTTCCACGGCTGTTTGTGCCATTTCCGGAACGGTAATTGCTGTTCTGACGATCCTTTTGTCCTGTACCGTTTCCTCTCTGATTATTGCCGCCATTGTTCGATCTTTGTCCGCCCTGACGCTTTCCATTCTGTGTATTCTGCGGCCGGAATACCTGCACGATATTTTTCTTTTTTGGTGTCTCCTCGGACGATGCTTCCTTCTTTCCTCCAAAAGCATCTTTCACCATGTTTTCCTGTTCATCTGTAAGGGAACTCATGTGGCTTTTCACCTTCTACTTTCTTCTCTTGTAAAAAATCTAAAATTTCTTTGTTTGACTTGTTTAACTCTTTTGCCAGTTCATGTACCCGGACTTTTGTCATACGCTCTACCTCCTCTATGCCATTGTCTGCCTCTCATCCTCTATCTGCTTCTTAATTCCCTTTGCAAATCCTGCATCCAGCACGGCAAGCGATGCCCGGAATTCTTTTCCCATTGCATGCCCCAACGTATCTTTATCCTTATAAAATAAATTGGTACTTCATAGAAATCACACATGTTCTGAAACTTCTTTTTTGTATTGTCAGAAGCATCCTCTGCCACAATGACAAGTTCTGCTCTTCCTGACTTTGTCTCTTTCTCTGTTGAAAACTCTCCGCTTACTGTCTTTCCCGCCTTGGTCGCCAGACTGATCAGCGAAAGTGCTTTACTTTGTTTCAATCGCATCCATCTCCTCTTTTAAATGTTCATATACCTCTGCCGGAATGGATTGTTTGAAAGATCTCTCAAGCCCTCTGTTTTTCACTGCCTTTTCCAGACATTCCCGTGAAAAGCAAAGGTATGCCCCGCGACCGTTTTTCTTGCCGGTCGCATCCAGAATGAATTTCGTTTTCTGACGTTTTCAGTACGCGCATCATCTCTTTTTTACTTTTCATTTCACCACATCCTACGCACTTCCGCATAGGAATCTTCTTTACGCTGCCCAAACAATCACTCCGTTTCTATTCTTCATCTCGCCAGATAGTCCTCTGTCTGCTCCGGCTCATCCACTTCTGCTGCTTCCATCGCCATATCCATATAGTTTTCCGGAAGATCTCCTGCCTCAATGGCCTGTGTCTCGCTCTTAATGTCAATCTTATAGCCAGTCAGACGCGCTGCAAGTCTTGCGTTCTGCCCTTCTTTTCCGATTGCAAGAGAAAGCTGGTAATCTGGAACGATCACACTTGCTGTCTTCTCATCCGGATCTGCCATAACAGAAATAACTTTTGCCGGGCTTAATGCATTCTCAATTAAGATTGCCGGATTCTCACTCCAGTTGATGATATCGATCTTCTCCCCGCGCAGTTCGTTGACAATCGCATTGACTCTTGCACCGTTCATTCCGACGCATGCTCCAACTGGATCAACATCTGGATCATTGGACCATACGGCGATCTTTGTACGAGAACCTGCTTCTCTGGAAATACTCTTGATCTCTACTGTTCCGTCTTTGACTTCTGCCACTTCTGACTCAAACAGACGCTTTACAAGTTCTGGATGTGTACGAGAAACTAAGATCTTCGGTCCTTTTGTCGTATTCTTTACTTCTACCACGTACAGTTTGATACGCTCTGTCGGCTTAAATACCTCTCCTTTGACCTGTTCATTCTCTGTCAGCATCGCATCTGCCTTACCAAGGTTAATACTTACATTTTTGCCAACATATCTCTGAACGATACCTGTAACGATATCTTTTTCTTTTTCAAAATACTGGTCATAAACCACTTTTCTTTCTTCCTCGCGGATTTTCTGGAGGATCAGGTTTTTTGCATTCTGTGTGGCGATTCTTCCGAATTCCTTTGATTCTACCGGAATCTGACAATGTCGCCAAGTTCAAATTTTGAATCGATCATCTTTGCATCTGCAAGGCTGATCTCCATCACCTCATCTTCTACTTCCTCCACAACGACTTTCTCCGCAAATACGGAATAATCGCATGTCTCCCTGTTCATGATGATCTTAATGTTATCTGCTTTTCCAAAATGGTTCTTGCAGGCATTCATCAATGAATTCTCAATTGCATCTAACATGGTCTCTTTGCTGATGTCTTTTTCCTCTTCTAAGATCGTCAGCGCTTCTAATAACTCAGTGTTCATTTCTATTTCCTCCTAACTGTTTAAAAATCAAGTGCAAGACGGATCAATGCGATCTCGCTTCTCTCAAATGTCTTCGGTTCACCATCTTCATATTCGATAGTGACAGTGTCTTTGTCATACGATTTTAAAATACCGGTAAATTCCTTCTGTCTGTCGATCGCACGGTACGTTCTGATCTCCACTTCTTCTCCCAGACTGCGTTTAAAATCTTTCTCTTTCTTTAGCGGTCTTCCAAGTCCCGGAGAGCTGACTTCAAAAATATAAGTATCCTCGATATAATCCTCCCGGTCCAGAATCTCTGAAAATGCACGGCTGACTACTTCACAGTCATCTACTGCAATTCCTCCCGGTTTATCGATATAAGCGCGCAGGTACCAGTTGCTTCCTTCCTTTACATACTCCACATCTACCAGCTCAAATCCATTGCCCTCCACGATCGGCAGAATCAGTTCTTCTGTTTTCTGTTCATACACTTCTCTTTTTGACAAATCATCTCTTCCTTTCTGTTCTTGTTCTTTCGTCTCTGACAAATCTGCATGATACAAAGAAGAGTGGACGTCTTGCCCACTCTTCTGTCAGTTACATATCAATCTATTAAAGAGCATAGCACAACTCTCTGGGAAAAGCAAGCGCTTTTTGCCGCTTTCGCTTTATAATCGTGTCTTCGTCCCTTTTCCATCCCGCTTATTTAACTTAAGCCGGTTTAAGGAAACTTCTTTTTCCTGATAACTTCCCTTTGTGTCAACCCCGTCGGCAAACAGATAAATCTGCTCAATCCGGTCACTCTTTTGCAGCTTCATTCCGCGCACACCGACTGCGCCTTTTTTCTTCTCCGGCACCTCCGAAAGAAGAAACCGCAGGAAATATCCTCCTTCCGTCTGAAGCACGATATTCTGCTCTTCCAAAACCTTTATAATCGCAACGACTTCGTCCGCTTCCTGAAGCTTCGTTGCCGCAGTCGTCCGCTTTGATACAAGAAACTCTTCTCCGGCCACTTGTTTTAGCATACTTTGCCTTGTCACAAATAGCAGTTTCGCATCTTTTAATTCTTCTTCGCCACAGAGATATACGATCTCTTCCTGCGCACTGTCGTAGTTCCCCAGATTATCGATTGGAACACTCTTATCTCGAAACTTTCCATATGGAATATCTGAGACTTTTACCTGATGCATCTTTCCGGTATTCGTAAAATACAAACTTTTCCAGTATTTTTACAAGGAACGATGTGCTTGTTCTCGCTGTCTGCGGCTTCTTTATTCCGCTCATACGTTGCTACATCCACAGTCTTTGCATATCCGAAGCGATCCAGAAGCAGGATCACATCCTGTTCTTCCACCTTGTTCTCTTCATAGATTGCCTTCTTTTCCATTCTCGATCACAGTGCGGCGTTCTCTTGCATAAGCCTTTTTTGTATCCTTCTAATTCGTCAATGATCACATTTGTCATCGAATCATAATTGTTCAGGATATCTTCATACTTTTCAATGTTTTTCAACGTCTCTTCATGTTCCTTCATGAGCGCTTCGATTTCCAGACCGATCAGTTTATAGAGGCGCATCTCCAGAATCGCTGTTGCCTGCTTCTCGGTAAAACACAGTTTTGCTGCCTTTTTCTTGGATGCCGCTGTCTTAAACGTAATATTCTCCACAGTTCCGTGGATCAGGCATTCCTTCGCATCTTTGATCGACTTGCTGCCTCTTAAGATCTCAATGATCAAGTCAATGACGTCACACGCCTTGATCAGACCTTCCTGAATCTCTTTTTTCGCAAGTTCTTTTGCAAGCAATGTCTTATATTTTCTCGTCATCAGTTCAAACTGAAAATCTACGTGGTGTTCGATGATCTGACGGAGCCCCATCGTCTCCGGTCTTCCATCGGCAACTGCAAGCATGTTCACCCCAAACGTATCTTCCAGACGCGTCTTCTTATAGAGCATGTTTTTCAGGTTTTCAATATCCGCATCTTTTTTCAGTTCGAGAACAATACGGATCCCTTCTTTGGAAGACTGATTCGAGATGTCTACGATATCATTTGTCTTCTTTGCCTCCACCAGTGCACAGACATCGTTCAAAAACTTTCCGATCCCTGCGCCGATCATCGTATAAGGAATCTCAGAGATGACCAGACGTTTCTTTCCGCCTTTTCCATTCTCTACCTCTACTTTTCCGCGAAGTTTGATCTTTCCTGTACCGGTCTCATAGATGGATGGCAGATCATCTTTGTTGACTACGATGCCCCCGGTCGGGAAATCCGGCCCCTTCAGATATGTCAGAAGTTCTTCCGTTG
>ENA-OQIG01001446-OQIG01001446.1-human-gut-metagenome-genome-assembly--contig:-NODE-1446-length-9981-cov-3.409377_pt1 | contig 9981 bp, 11 predicted proteins | sample MGYA00242576_ERZ504741 | MGnify/ENA primary metagenome ERZ504741 (study PRJEB26092, sample SAMD00036436) | human gut metagenome | host: Homo sapiens | study: EMG produced TPA metagenomics assembly of... | reverse complement strand
CGTAGATCATTTACCTTCTTTGATGGCGGGAAAGAAGGATGCGGTTGAGCATATCAGACGTCATGAAAAAGCTATATTATCTGATAAACAGAGGGATAGATACACAAGATAATATATCAGGCAGCACCTAACAATCTGCACAAAAGAGAGTCGCATTTTACAGAAAAATGCGGCTCTTTTTATCTAAAGTGCTGAAAATTAGTGTGAAATTAATTTTCTCAAAGAACACCATTGACGAAAAAGAAAAATCATATTATAGTAAAGCCATAAGGATAAGAAATAAAATTTCTTAAAAGTAAGGAGAAGTGACGTATGATTTACACGGTAACTTTTAATCCGGCACTGGACTATGTGATCTCTGTGGATCATTTTACTCCAGGTAAGATCAACCGGACCGTATCAGAAAACATGATCTGCGGGGGAAAAGGGATCAATGTATCGGCTCTTTTAGCAAATCTGGGTTATGAGAGTACAGCACTGGCTTTGTAGCAGGTTTTACAGGAGCTGAGATTGAAAAACGGGCAAAAGAGTTGGGGTTTGCATCAGATTTCATTTATGTAAAGAAGGGCATGTCCCGTATCAATGTGAAGATGAAATCGGATGAAGAGACAGAGATCAATGGCATGGGACCAGATATCCAGCCGGAAGATGTGGATGCTTTGTTTGAGAAGCTGGATGGCCTGAAAGATGGGGATGTGCTGGTACTTTCCGGAAGTATTCCTTCTATGATCAGTCATCATATTTATGAGGAGATCATGAAGCGGCTGGAGGACAGAGGTGTACGTATGGTTGTGGATGCGGAAAAGGATCTGCTGTTGGATGTACTGCCTTTGAAGCCATTTCTTATTAAGCCAAATAATCATGAACTGGGTCAGATGTTTGGAAGAAAATTGAAGACGGAAGATGAGATCATAGAGTGCGCAAAGGAACTGCAGGACCGGGGTGCTGTAAATGTCCTGGTTTCTATGGCAGGAGACGGCGCATTGCTGGTTGCAGAAGATGGACATATTTATAAGGAAGGTGTCTGCAGGGGAACAGTGAAAAACTCCGTAGGTGCCGGTGACTCTATGGTAGCGGGATTTTTAGCCGGTTATCTGGAAAAAGGAGATTATGAGTACGCTTTGAAGCTGGGAACAGCCAGTGGCGGCGCAACCGCATTTTCCTATGGTATTGGTACAAAGGAACTGATCATGGAGTTGTTAGGACAGTTACAGTAAGCTTACGATGAAATAAAATATGGGCATGAAAAAGCAGATTGAAATATAGAAGGAGGTATACACATGCGTATTACAGAGCTGTTGAAAAAGGAAAGCATTGAACTGGGCGTGAAAGTGGCAGACAAGAACGCAGCCATTGACAAACTGATCTCACTGATGGATGCTGGTGGACGGCTTAACAGTACACAGGGATATAAGGAAGGAATTTTAGCAAGAGAGGCACTTGGAAGTACAGCCATTGGTGAAGGAATTGCCATCCCACACGCAAAGGTAGAGGCAGTAAAAGAACCGGGACTTGCAGCAATGGTAGTTCCGGAAGGCGTGGATTATGAGGCATTTGACGGCTCCCTGGCAAATCTGATCTTTATGATCGCAGCACCGGCAGCAGGAGATGATGTGCATTTACAGGCATTATCCAGACTGTCTACCTTATTGATGAACCCGGGATTTAAGGAGAGCCTGATCGCTGCAAAGGATACAGATGAGTTTTAGATATCATCGACAAGGCGGAAAATGAGCAGCTTTGGCGAAGAAGAGAGGAAAACAGAGGCAGCTGCAGAAAATGTGACAGAGGATAAGGCTGTGGAACAGAAGGTAGATGATGGGGCAGAAAAGAGTGCTTCGGCGGTTAATGCACATTACCGGGTGTTAGCTGTAACTGCCTGCCCTACAGGTATTGCCCATACGTACATGGCAGCGGAAAATCTGGAAAATACAGGAAAGAAGCTGGGGATTTCCTTGAAGGCTGAGACAGATGGCTCCGGCGGTGCCCAGAATGTGCTGACAAAAGAGGAGATTGCGGCAGCAGAGGCGATCATCGTAGCAGCGGATAAGAACGTGGAAATGGCCCGTTTTGACGGAAAGCCGGTGATCATGGTTCCTGTAGCAGATGGTATCCACAAGGCAGAGGCTCTGATCAACCAGGCAGTAAGCGGAACCGTACCGATCTATCATTACTCAGGAGACGCTTCCGGCGCAGCTTCTGAAGGGGAGAATGACAGCGTAGGAAGACAGATCTACAAGCATCTGATGAACGGTGTATCCCACATGCTTCCATTTGTGATCGGCGGCGGTATCCTGATCGCACTGGCATTCTTACTGGATGATTATTCTATTGATCCATCCAATTTTGGTAAGAACACACCTCTTGCAGCTTACTTAAAGACCATTGGTGAGCAGGCATTTGGCATGATGCTTCCGATCCTTGCAGGCTTTATTGCCATGAGTATTGCAGACCGTCCTGGTCTTGCAGTTGGTCTGGTAGCAGGTCTGATCGCTAAAATGGGTTCTACTTTTGCAAATCCGGCTGGCGGAGATGTAAACGCAGGTTTCCTTGGCGCATTATTTGCAGGTTTTGCAGGTGGTTACATTGTATTAGGACTGAAGAAACTGTTTTCCAAACTTCCAAAGTCACTGGAAGGTATCAAACCTGTGTTATTGTATCCAGTGATCGGTATTTTCCTTGCAGCAGTCGTTACTACCTTTATCAATCCATATATGGGCATGATCAATGATGGACTGACCCACTTCTTAAATGGAATGGGCGGAACCAGCCGTGTCGTTTTAGGTATGATCCTTGGCGGCATGATGTCTATTGATATGGGTGGTCCTTTCAACAAAGCAGCTTATGTATTCGGAACAGCGCAGTTAGCAGAAGGAAATTTTGAAGTAATGGCAGCGGTAATGGCAGGTGGTATGGTGCCTCCGATCGCGATCGCTCTTTGCACTACTTTCTTTAAGAAGAAATTTACGGAAAAAGAGCGTCAGTCCGGTGTTGTAAACTACGTAATGGGTCTTTCCTTCATTACAGAAGGCGCTATTCCATTTGCAGCGCAGGATCCTCTTCGTGTAATCCCGTCCTGTCTCATCGGTTCTGCCATTGCAGGTGGTCTGTCCATGGCATTTGGCTGTACGTTAAGAGCACCTCACGGCGGATTATTCGTACTGCTACCATCGGCAATCCGGTGATGTATCTGGCAGCAGTTGTGATCGGAGCTGTTGTAGGTTGCTTAATCCTGGGAATTCTGAAAAAGAACGTGGAAGAATAAAATATTGCATCTTCCCTACATCGCAGGGGAAAGCAGATATATACTTAAGGGAGTATTTTACAGCAGCCCGGCCAAGGGGAGAAACGGCCGGGCTGTTTTTGCGCCAGGACACATTCTTTGTATATGAAAAAGCCATGAAAATAAATGGAAAAATAATTTTCAAAAAGTGTTGACAATTCCTACAATTTGAATTATACTATTCAAGCAATCGCATTTGAGACAAATGTGAAAGCGGATACGGGGTCTTAGCTCAGCTGGGAGAGCATCTGCCTTACAAGCAGAGGGTCACAGGTTCGAGCCCTGTAGGCCCCATCCAATAACTAAATATGGCGAGATAGCTCAGTTGGCTAGAGCACGCGGTTCATACCCGCGGTGTCGAGGGTTCGAATCCCCCTCTCGCTATGAAAAAAGCAATTTGCGTAGTGCAGATTGCTTTTTTGCTATATACAAATATACATTGGCAGGTCACTGGACGAGCAGTTCATAGACGGTGACATAAGGGGCATTTTTAATAGAAATTTTCGATGCGTTTTATATTCTTTTCGGTACCATTATGCTATAATAAAATGAGCACAGAAAAACAAGAAAGGACACCCTGTTTGCCTATGTACCATTTTATCATTAACCCAAACGCAGGCTCCGGCAGAGGATGGAAAGTATGGAGAGCTATTGCCGGTTATATGGACCGGCACAATATTGAATATGAAGCGGTTCTGACAAATGGGATCGGCGAAGCCAGAGACGCTGCCAGAGAGCTGACAAAGGAAGCAGGAAAGCCATGCTTCCTTATTGTTGTAGGCGGAGATGGCACGATGAACGAGGTATTAGATGGTGCATCCTTTCATGGTCCTTTAAATCTTGGCTATATTCCGGCTGGAACAGGAAATGATCTGTGGCGAAGTCTGCACATGCCGGCAAGCCCGGTGAAGTGCCTGAAAAAGCAGCTTCAGCCAAGACATTTTTCCATGATCGATTATGGTGTCCTTTCCTATGGAAAAGGAGAACCTTTTCACAGACGTTTCTTAGTCAGTGCCGGGATCGGCTTTGACGCTGCAGTCTGTCAGGCAGCCCTTGACTCCCGGCTTCGCAGCCGTTTAGGACATATGGGTTTTCGCAGGCTTTCCTATCTGCTCCTTGGGATCGGCCAGTTTTTTAAATGTAGGTCTTCCAGAGGATATATTGTTTTAGATGGTGTAAAACGGGTAGAATTTAATAATATCCTGTTTATATCTTGTCATATCCAGCCTTCAGAAGGCGGCGGCTTTGTTTTTGCGCCAAAGGCAGACGGAAAAGACGGCTGATGAACATATGCGTAGTCAGTCATTCTAACCGGATGAAACTGATCCCTCTTCTTTTGGGAGCCATGACCGGCAGGAAAAAGCGTTATAAAGGAACCAGAACCTATGAGTGCAGGGAAGTGAAGATACACACAGATGCCCCGCTTCCAGTTCATGTGGACGGAGAAGTGTGTGGAAATGTAAACGATATACAGGCAGAATGTATTCCGCGGAAAGTACGGATGATGTTCTGATCACAGGGTCTGCCAGACAGAATTTTATAAATCAGTTATAAAGGAGACATAAAATAAATGAGGATTGGACAGGGATATGACGTACACAAACTGGTAGAAGGAAGAAAACTGATCCTTGGCGGTGTGGAGATTCCTTACGAAAAGGGACTGTTAGGCCATTCTGATGCAGATGTGCTTGTACACGCTGTAATGGATGCTCTTTTAGGCGCAGCTGCTTTAGGGGATATCGGACAGCATTTTCCTGATACGGATCCAAGATATGAAGGGATATCCAGTATAGAACTGCTGAAAAAAGTAGGGGAATTACTGGAAGAAAAAGGCTATGTAGTGGAAAATATCGATGCCACCATCATTGCCCAGCGTCCCAAACTTTTAAATTACCGTCCAAAGATGGCAGAAAACATTGCCCAGGCGCTGCATCTGGATGTATCCAGAGTCAGTGTAAAAGCCACTACAGAAGAGGGGCTTGGCTTTACAGGAACCGGGGAAGGAATTTCCTCCCAGGCAATTACATTATTGACGGAAGTAGCTGATTACTGCTATGATAATAAGATAGTAAATGATAGCTGCACAGGCTGTGGAGGCTGCTGCGGCTCTCAAAAATAAAACTGGGGATAAATATGTAAGTTTGTAAAGCTTACAGAAATGAGGAGAATGACTATGAAGATCTTTAATACTCTCACAAGAAGAAAAGAAGAATTTGTCCCATTAACACCGGGACAGGTAAAAATGTATGTATGCGGACCTACTGTTTACAATCTGATCCACATTGGAAATGCAAGACCTATGATCGTATTTGATACAGTACGCCGTTATTTTGAGTACAAGGGCTATGATGTACAGTATGTATCCAACTTCACTGACGTAGATGACAAGATCATCAAGAAGGCAAATGAAGAAGGCGTAGATGCAGAAGTGATCTCCAAGCGCTATATTGAAGAGTGCAAAAAGGATATGGCAGCGTTAAATGTAAAGCCTGCAACTGTAAATCCACAGGCAACCCAGGAGATCCAGGGCATGCTTACCATGATCCAGACCCTGATCGATAAGGGACATGCTTATGTAGCAGATGACGGAACTGTATACTTCAAGGTTAAATCATTTAAAGAATACGGAAAACTGTCCCATAAGAACTTGGACGAACTTCAGTCCGGTTTCCGTGAATTAAAGGTAAGCGGTGAAGAAGTAAAGGAAGATCCAAACGACTTCGTATTATGGAAGCCGAAAAAAGAAGGAGAGCCTTACTGGGAGTCTCCGTGGTGCCAGGGCCGTCCGGGCTGGCATATTGAGTGCTCTGTTATGGCAAAGCACTATCTTGGCGACCAGATCGATATCCACGCAGGCGGCGAGGACCTGATCTTCCCACACCATGAAAATGAGATCGCGCAGAGTGAGTGTGCAAATGATAAGACATTTGCAAATTACTGGATGCACAATGGTTTCTTAAATATTGACAATAAGAAGATGTCCAAATCCCTTGGAAACTTCTTTACTGTACGTGATATTGCTGAGAAATATGATCTGCAGGTACTGCGTTTCTTCATGTTAAGCGCACACTACAGAAGCCCGATCAACTTCAGCGCAGAGTTAATGGAAGCTTCCAAGAACGGCTTAGAGCGTATCCTTACAGCAGTAGACCGCTTAAAAGAACTGGATGCAAAGGCAGAAGGTGCGGCAGAGACCTGTGCAGAGCAGGAAAAGATGGTGGAAGTACAGAAGCTGCGTGAAAAATTCGAGGCAGCTATGGAAGATGACTTTAACACAGCAGATGCTGTTTCTGCTATCTTCGAGCTGGTTAAACTGGCTAACTCCACAGCAGATGCTTCCAGCACCAAGTCCTATGTTTCCTGCCTGTTAAAGGAGATCGAACAGTTATGTGATGTTTTAGGCATTATCACAGAGAGAAAGACAGAAGTTCTTGACAGCGAGATCGAGGAAATGATCGCAGCAAGACAGCAGGCAAGAAAAGACAGAAACTTTGCTCTTGCAGATGAGATCAGAGGAAAACTTCTGGATATGGGTATTGTTCTGGAAGATACCAGAGAGGGCGTAAAGTGGAAGAGAGCATAACTTTAAAGGACTTTCTGGGATTTTATAAAAAGACAATGGAAATGGGCCCTGTAGACGCAGGGACCTATTCTCCGCTGGTGCTGGCATATATTGGGGATGCAGTCTATGAAGTGATGATCCGCGCAAAAGTGATCAATAAAGGCAGCATCCAGGTAAATAAACTTCATAAAAGAAGCGCAGAACTTGTAAAGGCAGGTACCCAGCAGCGATGATCCGTCTTTTAGAAGAAGACCTGACAGAAGAGGAACATGCTGTTTATAAGAGAGGCCGCAATGCCAAATCAGCTACTATGCAAAACATGCCACGATGGTAGATTACCGTACAGCAACCGGTTTTGAGGCACTGGTAGCTGGCTGTTCCTTGAGGAGCGCTTTGACCGCCTTACAGAGCTTGTAAGCCTGGGCCTTACAAAGATCGGCGCAATGGAAACAAAAACAACACCGGCACCTGAACAAAAAGGAGAATAATAGATGAGATACGAAGAACTGACTATTGAAGGCCGCAATGCCGTATTAGAGGCATTCCGCTCCGGAAAAACCATTGACAAGCTGTTTGTATTAGACGACTGTAGGATGGTCCGGTGCGTACCATTGTCAGAGAAGCTAAAAAATACGATACCATTATCAATTATGTTGCAAAAGAGCGCTTGGACCAGATGTCTGAGACAGGAAAACACCAGGGTGTCATCGCCTATGCGGCTGCTTATGAATACGCAGAGGTAGAAGATATGTTAAAACTGGCAGAAGAAAAGGGCGAACCGCCATTTCTATTCCTTCTTGACGGGATCGAGGATCCTCACAATCTGGGAGCTATCATCCGTACTGCCAATCTGGCTGGTGCACATGGGGTCATTATCCAAAGCGACCGTGCAGTGGGTCTGACAGCTACCGTTGCGAAGACATCAGCCGGTGCGCTTAATTATACTCCGGTTGCAAAAGTTACAAACCTGACCGCTACCATGGAAGACTTAAAGAAGAGAGGTCTCTGGTTTGTATGTGCTGATATGGGTGGTGACGTGATGTATAAAATGAACCTTACCGGCCTATTGGACTTGTGATCGGAAATGAAGGGGAAGGCGTCAGCAAACTTGTAAAAGAACACTGCGATATGGTAGCATCCATTCCTATGAAGGGTGATATTGACTCCCTGAATGCTTCCGTTGCAGCAGGTGTATTAGCTTATGAGATCGTGCGTCAGCGTCTGGCAAAACAGTAGATGTGCGAAAGTACAAGGAGTTGAACAGGCAGTGAAAAAAACAAAGAAGATCCTATCCGTTTTACTGGCGGCAGCAATTATGATGACAGCAGGTCAGACCGGTCTGGTAACAGGACTGGCAGCAGAGGCCCATGTACTTACACCCATTGCCTCCGGTGCTACTGTATACAAAAATGATAAAGCAACCCTGGATGCGTCCAATACAGCGTCCGGTTATATCATGGTAAAATATACAGGCAGTGTGGGAAAGATCAAAGTACAGGTGTCAAAAAGCGGTTCAGAAACCTATACCTATGATCTGAACAGCAGCGGTACCTATGAGGTATTTCCGTTATCAGAGGGAAATGGAACCTATCAGGTAAAAGTATTTGAAAATATCCAGGGAACCCAGTATTCCCAGGCATTCAGCCAGAGCCTGAATGTGGATATCACAGATACTTTCGGACCGTTTCTGTATCCAAACCAGTATGTGAACTTTAATCCGGCCAGTGCAGCGGTCCAGAAAGGCGCAGAACTTTCAGCAGGGGCCGCAGACCAGATCGGAGTGGTTACTGCTATTTACAACTATGTGATCAATAACCTGACTTATGATACAGCAAAAGCACAGTCTGTACAGTCTGGTTATCTTCCAAATGTAGATGTGGTTCTTGCACAGCATACGGGGATCTGCTTTGATTATGCTGCCTTAATGACAGCCATGCTGCGTTCCCAGAATATACCAACCAAGCTGGTTGTGGGATATACAGGAAGCCTTTATCATGCATGGATCAATGTATATCTGGATGGCCAGGGATGGGTAGACAACGTGATCTATTTTGACGGACATGACTGGAACTGATGGATCCCACCTTTGCTTCTTCCGGAAAGCAGAGCCGGGAGATCATGCAGTATATTGGAAATGGTTCTAATTATAAGGCTAAATACAGCTATTAGACTGATCGCATTACAGTAGCGTCACAGAGGAAAGTAGGAAAGACAATGGCAGATCTTGAAAAGAAGGAAGAAAAAAGCAGACAGTGGAAGCCATATTCCTGCAGTGAACTGTCCGCTTTCTGCCTGCAGGTCTCTCTGCTTCTGGAAGCAGCAGTGCCTTTAGATGAAGGATTTTCTATTATGGCAGAGGATGCTGCAGATGAAAAAGAGCGGCAGATGCTTTTGTATATGTCAGAGGGAGCGGAACTGGGAGATCCCTGCTTTAAGATCTTTAAAGATACAGGAGTTTTTCCTGATTACGTGATCCGCATGGCAAAACTGGGACAGGAAACAGGTACCCTGGATCAGATGATGAAGTCGTTGTCTGATTACTATGAAAAAGAGGACCGCCTTATCAAGACACTGAAAAATGCAGTAAGGTATCCGGCTATGATGATCCTTATGCTGTTAGTGGTACTGTTTGTGCTGTTTGTAAAGGTAATGCCTATTTTTTCAAAAGTGTATGAACAGTTAGGGGCGGAGATGTCACCGGTAGCCCAGTCAGCTATCCGGCTGGGGGGTACATTCAGTGGTGCTGCACTGGTCCTGTCAGCCGTTATAGCTGTAGTTATGGCAGGGGTTGCTGCTGCTTCTAAAATGGGGATCCGCATCGGGATCGCTGATAAGATCACCACAGAGATCAAAAACCGCAGTAAGATTGCCCATGCGATTGCAAAAAGGCGTTTTACATCTGTCTTATCCCTTACTTTAAGAAGCGGACTTGAATTTGAAAAGGGTCTGGAACTGGCAGGAGAGCTGGCAGAAAATGATCGCATTGCAGAACAGGTAAAGAAATGCGAAGAAAAGCTGGAGCTGGGAGAAAGCTATTATGAGGCTTTAAAGGAAACAGGTATGTTTTCCGGTTTCTATATCCAGAATGATCAAAGTGGGAACCAGAAGCGGTCATCTTTGGACAGATTGATTGATT
>ENA-OQIG01001445-OQIG01001445.1-human-gut-metagenome-genome-assembly--contig:-NODE-1445-length-9982-cov-2.720244_pt1 | contig 9982 bp, 11 predicted proteins | sample MGYA00242576_ERZ504741 | MGnify/ENA primary metagenome ERZ504741 (study PRJEB26092, sample SAMD00036436) | human gut metagenome | host: Homo sapiens | study: EMG produced TPA metagenomics assembly of... | reverse complement strand
TACCAGTTTCTGACATAAAGCGATTGGCCTGTTCCTGGGTTTCTTTATTGATCATTTTGCATTCCTCCTGTAACTGTATACTGTTATTTTCTGGGATACGTTCCATCCCAAACGATGTGCCGATAATTTTCCTGATCCGTTGCTCCTTCCGTGCTGAAGAACAGGATGCGGGAATCCTGATCCAGCTGAAGCTGTTCCTTCAGAGAATGGAGTTCCGGATTCCGCAGGATTTCACTGACCGCCCCAAAGGCAGCGGCTCCGCTTTCCCCGGAAATCACCCGGGGATCCCCGCCTGCCGGATTGCCCAGGATCCGCATTCCCTGGGCGGCAGCATAATCCGGGCAGGAGAGAAAGAAATCTGCATAATCCTTCAGGACCTGCCAGCCGATGCTGCAGGGTTCCCCGCAGGCCAGTCCGGCCATGATTGTCCGCATGGATCCGGTGACCGGATGGAGTTTCCGTCATGAGCCGGGCGGTCCGGAAAAGACAATCGGCCGCATTGGGTTCCACAATGGCAATGATGGGTTTTTCCGATCCATACAGAGAGGAAAACAGTCCGGTAATAGCGCCTGCCATGGATCCGACCCCTGCCTGGAGAAAGATATGGGTGGGCTTTTCCGGCAGTTGCTCATAGGCTTCCAGTCCCATGGTCCCGTACCCCTGCATAATCCAGCGGGGGATGGATTCATACCCTTCCCAGGCCGTATCCTGGACCATGACCCAGCCCTTTTCCTCGGCCTGCCGGTTGGCCAGGCGGACTGCATCATCGTAATTCAGATCTGTAATGGAAGCCTCTGCCCCTTCAGCCCGGATATTCTCCAAGCGTTCCCGGGCGCTCCCTTCCGGCATATAGACCACCGACTTCTGCCGGAGCTGCCGTGCCGTCCAGGCTACCCCCCGGCCATGGTTTCCGTCCGTAGCCGTCACAAAGGTAATGTCTCCCAGTGCTTTGCGGGAAGCTTCCGCAGTCAGGAACCTGTAATCCACTTCCTCCATGGGTTTTCCCAGCCGGTCTGCCAGATAATGGCCCATGGCATAGCTTCCGCCCAGAACCTTGAACGCATTCAGCCCGAACCGGTAGGATTCATCTTTTACATAAATATTTCCTACCCCCAGTTCCCTGGCGGTTTCCTGAAGACAGGCCAGAGGCGTTTCCTGATAGACAGGAAAACTCTGATGGTAAGCTTTGACCTTTTCTTCCACCGGCTTGCTGAGAAAGGTCAGATCTGTTTTCTGTGTTCCATGGTCCAAAGCGACCATGGCAAATTTCTGTTCCATATGACGACCCCTTTCTGTTGATTCGCCTTTATATATTGCAAATACCGTGCCAACTTTTTTTCGTTTTTTCTCCACACAGAAAAAGCACAGATAAATTCCGGGATCTCCCCCGTTTTTATCTGTGCCAGATGCAATTTTCACCCCGCCTGTCACTCTGCAGGCGTTTTATTTTTATCATTTTGATAAGCATTTCTTCTCGTTTTGAGAAAATTTCTCATTATAAGAATTTCTATTTTACAGTCCGTACTGCTGGATCTTCCGGTACAGGGTTGCCATCCCGATACCCAGTTTCCTGGCCGCCATGGCTTTCCCGGCCGTATGGTTCCCGCATTGGAGAAGGGCCTGCCGGATGGCATTCTTTTCCAATTCCCGCAGAGAAAGGATCTGTCCCGCCCCGGTTTGTTTTCCAGGACCATTTTCTGTCGGCGCCGCTGCTTCCCGGCTCCCGGTACGGATATCTTCCGGCAGCATGGAGACATCCAGCGTCCCATCCTCGCCCATGAGATTCACCATGTATTCCACCGCATTTTCCAGTTCCCGGACATTCCCCGGCCACCGGTACCCCTTCAGGCATCCATGACCTCTTCCGTGAGACGAGGTGCCTTTTTCCCGAATTTCCGGGCAAACCGCTGACTGTAGAAAAGGGTCAGATCTTCGATATCTTCCAACCGTTCCCGCAGAGGAGCCACCCGCAAAGGGATCACATCCAGACGATAGTACAGGTCTTCCCGGAACCGCTTCTCCCGGACCATTTTCTTCAGATCCTTGTTGGTGGCCGCGATGACCCGCACATCGATATCCATCAGCTGATTGGATCCGATCCGTACAATCTTCCGTTCCTGGAGCACCCGCAGCAGTTTGGACTGGAGATACAGGGGCATGTCCCCGATTTCATCCAGGAAGATGACCCCTTCATTGGCCAGTTCGAATTTTCCCATCCGTCCATTGGGATCCGCTCCGGTAAAGGCCCCCTTCACATAGCCGAACAATTCACTTTCCATAATGGATTCCGGGATGGCCGCACAGTTCAGGGCAATGAACCGCTTGTCCCGCCGGTCGCTTTCCCGCCAGATGGACGTGGCCACCATTTCCTTCCCGGTACCGCTTTCGCCGGTGATCAGCACCGTAGAGGTACTGCGGGCCACCTTGCTGATTTCTTCCTTCAGTTTCAGGGTAGCCGGACTGGAGCCCAGAATGCTGGTTTTGTCCACCGCCGGCAGTGCTGCTGTTTCAAAATACCGCTCTTTGATTTCCCTGCTGCGGTAAAAAATCAGGACGCTCTGGTAATCCCGGGTTGGCTGCGGCACCGCAGATAGTCCCCATGAGCCGGTACTGCGTCCCAGGGCCGTCAGGCTGTATTCCGTATATTTGGCCAGATTATCCCCGGTGGCTTCCAGAAAAATCCGCTCGCCGGCCAGGTTGGGCGTTTCCAGTTGTTCCATGGCAGCCCGGTTGCAATCCGTCACCCGAAAATCCTTCCCCAGGATCAGGATTCCCTGCTGGATATGCTCCAGGGTGGCATTCAGGGTACTCAGCAGTGCTTCCCGCTGAAGAGCCCGTTCCCGCTCCATGGCTTTGACGGAAATGAAGTCGGCAATCTGTTCGATCAGTTCCAGGAACAGCATTTCATTTTCCAGGATATGCAGTTTCTGTTCCCGGCTTCTTCCCACCAGGCCGATGACCCCGATGGGATGGCCTTCCGCCAGGATCGGCATGGCCAGTTCGATTTCTTCCGGACAGTTAAGGAAATTGGGACAGCCCTGGCAGACCAGTTCTTCCCCGGGCTGGTAAATGACCCTGCGTTTCCCGGTTTCCAGTACCTTCCGGTACACATGGCCTTCCTGGGCCATACTGGCATCCACCCCTGCCGCGAACATACCGGTCCCGGCGACCCGGTACAGGTTGTCGTCCACCACTTCCACATCCACCCCGGCGATTTTCGAAATGATCCCCGCGTAAGAAGCCACCGTCCGCTGGATGTTCCGGAGCCTGGACCGGATTTCGTCCCCTGCTTTTTCCATAGAGAATACGCTCCCTTCTCTTTCGCTGCCCTTATTCTACTGTTTTTTCTCAAAAAGAGAAAGGGTGCTGCTGCACCGCCCCCCGCTTTGTAAAATTTGCGTAATGTTTTTGTGAAATATATGTAAATCTCTTTCTCTTTTTCGTGTATAATAATTTTTATACACAAAAACTTTAGGAGGAGACTCATCATGTGGAAAAAATACCAAAGTATACCGTTGATCTACAAAATGGTAACAGGCATGGTGCTGGGCATCCTGGCCGGCTGGTCCATGGGACCTGATGCCGTCTGGTTCCAGCCGCTGGGGAAATTTTTCCTCACCTGTCTCAAATGCATCGCCATGCCGCTGGTCATCGTAAACCTGATCGCCGGCATTTCCAATCTGGACAGTCCGGAATCTTTCGGTCGTATCGGCGGACGGATCATCTTCTATTACATTGCCACCAGTGCCGTGGCCATGGTGGTGGGTATGGTCATTTCCCTGATCATCCAGCCCGGCGTCAACCTGCCTCTGGAAGGGACCTACAAAGGGGTCGTGGGTGAACTGCCCACCATCAGTTCCACTCTGCTGGCCCTGATTCCCGGCAACGTGTTCAAAGCCATGATGGAAGGCCGGTTCGACCAGATTGTCTTCGTCAGTGCCGTCACCGGCATCGCTCTCCTTCTGCTGCCGGAAGCTCCCCGGAAACGGCTGGCCACTTCTTCCAGGATATGTCCGACCTGATGGGAAAGGTGGTATCCATTGTGATGATCCTGGCCCCCTATGGGATTTTTGCTCTCATTGCCGTTTCCGTCGGCAAATACGGCAGCAAGATCTTCGGCACCCTGGCCAAATATATCGGCAGTGTGTACCTGGGGATCTTTGCCATGTGTTGTCTGTATGCCACCCTGGTATTCCTGTTCACCCGGATTACACCCCGGGAATTCTTCCGGAAAGCCAGCCGGATCATGGTCACCGCTTTCAGCACCTGTTCCAGCACCAGTTCCATCCCCATCAACATGGCCTGTGCGGAAAGCCTGGGCGCCCCTAAAAAAGTGTACTCCTTCACCATTCCTCTGGGTGCACAGATCAATAAAGACGGAACCTGCGTCTGCCTGACCACAGTATTTATTATGACGGCCCAGGCCATTGGTGCTCCGCTGGATCTGGGACTGATGCTGAAAGTGCTGATCCTGGGCCTGATCCTCACCACCGGCAGCGGCGCCGTGCCCAGCGGTATGCTGGTCATCCTGGCCATCCTGTTGGAAAGCCTGGGATTCCCGTTGGAATCGTGGGTCTTGTAGCCGGTGTCCACGCTTTCAACGATATGGGCATGACCATGATCAACTGCCTGGGAGACCTGGCTGGAACGGTGATCGTAGGGAATGCGGAAAAGAAACGGATAAGTGCCTGAGAAAATGAACGGCCACAAAACAACACCATCCTGTTTGCCAATCAGGCAGACAGGATGGTGTTGTTTTGTCTGTATTATTTTGTAGAAGCCTTGATCAAAGCCTTAAAGAAGCCCATGCAGATTTCTGTATCACAGAATTTCTCTTTGTCCATGATGAATATAAAGAAGATCTTGCATACTTTTCCTACCATTTCCCTTACAATTTTCACTCACTTCACCATATGTTATACTTTATTCAGAATCTTCAATTTTATCTTCAGGAGGTCAAGCCATGCCATTTATTACAACCAATGACAATGTTTCCATTTACTACGAAATCCATGGAGAAGGAAAACCCTTATTCATGCTGCCCGGATGGACCTGTTCCACCAAATTCTGGAAATACAATGTGGACGCACTTGCCCGTCATTTCCAGATTGTCCTGATGGATATGCGGGGCCATGGGGAATCGGAAAAAGTGCTCCACAGCCATCGCATTTCCCGGTATGCCATGGACGTAAAGAACCTGCTGGATACTCTGGACTTAAAAAGTGTTACGGTATTGGGCTGGTCCATGGGGGCTTCCATCCTCTGGAGCTATATCGAATTGTTTGGGAACTACCGGATTGACAGCCTCATCTGCGTAGATCAGTCCCCAGCCCAATATGTGAAACCCGATTAGTCCTGGGGCCAGAAAGCCTGTTTTGATGTGGAAACCTTCATGGAAACCTGTTTTGCGGCCAAAGGCGATCCACGGGGAGCCGCCGAAGGGCTTGTCAATGCCTACCTGAAACATGCACCATCAGCAGAAGACCGCAAAATGCTGGTAGATGAAATCTGCAAATGCCCTCCCTATGTGCGGATTGAAATCATGCGGGACCACACCAACCTGGACTGGCGGGATTTCCTGCCCCATATCAACAGCCCCACTCTGGTCTGCTGCGCCCGGGAAAGCAAGGTTTTCGATGTACACGGAAGTGCCTGGGTCGGAGAAAACATCCCCGGTGCCCAAACCGTAATCTTTGAGGACTGCAGTCATATGCTGTTCTGGGAAAAACCGAAACGGTTCAATCAGTGTGTTATCAGCTTCATAAAAAGGCTACGGAAATGAGATTTAGCTTTCAATCTAAAAAAGCCTAACATTTCGGGTACTGGGTCCCACAAGAAAGGCTGTGGAAGATATCGCTTCTGTTCATCTGCGTTTCTTTCACAGTCTTTTTGTATGGGCCAATATATTTTTATGTCAGTAGTAAATTACTTATGACAGCAAAAGTCACAGCTAGTTCCCATAAAATTACCACTAGAAAAATGCTCCAGGAAAGATTTGAATTTATAATCAGTAACTGGTATCCTTAAAAGAAAAAGATAAGAGAGACCCATTATGACAGAATCATTGCATGAAAAAATCTATAATGAATTACTGCATAAGATCAAAACTCATTTTTATGAGGAAGGGGCCCAGCTTCCCACAGAAGCTGAATTAGCTCTGCAGTACAATTCCAGTAAGGCTCCAGTACGTCAGGCACTGGATTATCTGCAGCAGGAAGCTTCATTTGCGGCGCCCGGGCAAAGGTACATTCATTGCAGGCCGAAGAGAATGGCCCCATTTGAACCTTGGAGGGTTCGAACAGGATTTCGAAGAAAATAATCAATATCTTTACTGTAAAACACTCTCTGTGCAGGATCTACCTTTACCAAAAGACATTGCAAAAGCCGTGGGAATCCCTGCCGGAACTCCGGCAGTAAGTGTTCAGCGCATCCGGTATTTCAAAGATAAACCTCTCTATTATCTCCATCACTTTATCTTTGGAATGGAGAGCGCTCTCATCAAAAAAGAAGGGAATTTTTCCTCGCTCCTGGCCATTTATGATCAATACCATATTCCTATCGTCCGTACAGAAGATGAACTGCAGGCCGTTCCTGCACCTCAAAAGATAGCTGAACTCTTAAGAGTCCCTCCCCATACAGCGGTAATGCTCATCAATAGAAAAACCTATAGAGAAAAAGGCAGACTCCTGGAATTTGTTCGTTTTTATGTTTTAACAGAAGAATGGAAATACAGAGTCCAATACCAGGAAAAATAATTTGGCCCAGAACAAGTTGGCTGCCCGTCCCAAAATACAAGCCCCACAAAACAAGCTGATAAAAGCTGTTCTGTGGGGCTTGTGAAATTTAGTAATTAAATTGGAAATATGTCAAGCATCCAGATAGGAGAGAGCCACTGCACTCAGTGCTTTGACTCCTGACAGCAGGGCTTTCTCATCAAATCGAATTGCCGGATTATGAAGCCCCAACTGCGTCTGTGGATCTTCACTCCCTGTCCCCAAACGGAACAGAATACCGGGAACTTCCTGTTGGTAGGCAGAAAAATCTTCACTGCCCAAAGAAACCTCTTTCAAATCCTCGGTCCTTTCTGCACCCAGAATCTCTGCTGCTGCCTTTTTGGCCAGTGTGTTCAGTTTTTCTTCATTGATAACAGCAGCTACTCCTTTTGTATAGTTGACTTCTGCTTCACAATGATAGCCTTTTGCAATAGTGCCAGCCAGGTTCTGAATCATGGCAGGCATTTTATCCCGTACGACATTGCTGATGGTCCGCACAGTTCCTCTCAGCGTTACATCCGGTGCAATCACATTCCGAGCCTTCCCTCCCTGGATCATACTGATGGTCAGGACAGTAGAATCCGTCGGCTTTATTTCCCGGGAAACGATAGTCTGCAGGCCGAAATCACAGCAGCAGCAGCAACAATCGGATCAGCACATTGATCCGGATGAGCAGCATGGCCTGATTTCCCAATAATTTTTAAATCGATGTCATCGGAAGAAGCCATAAAAGCCCCCGCCCGAAAGCCTACACTGCCAGCATCTACAGCCGGCCAGGTGTGCATGGCAAAGATGGCTTGGCATCCGGATTCTTTAAAACACCTCTTTCAATCATGGTTTCAGAACCACCCAGTTTTTCTTCCCCTGGCTGAAAAATAAATTTTACCGTCCCATTATACAGTTCCGGATGATGACTCAAAATCCGAGCCACTCCAATCAACACGGACATATGCAAATCATGGCCGCAGCAGTGAGCCGCTCCTGATTGCTCAGAAAGAAAAGGAAGCCTGATTTTTCTTCCAGAGGAAGGGCATCGATATCCGCCCGCAGTGCCACTACCTTACCAGCTTTTTCTCCATGAAGTACTCCCAACACTCCGGTTTCCCTTCCCAAGTTGTCACTTCCATACCGGGACATTTGCGCAATTCTTCGGCAAGAGTCCGAGTAGTTTCAAATTCTTGGAAACTCAGTTCCGGATGACGATGGAAGCTTCTTCTAAGCTCTCTGATATATTCCTGATCTTCTTCTGCAAGCTGGCTCAGTAAGGCAATCTTCTTTTCCATTCCGGTCACGCTTTCTCAAAGTATTTATAATTTCCGTTGATATGAGGCAGGCTCTCTCCTGCATCAATCCGTTTTTTCGTTGCCGGTTCTCCATTTTGTTTGGCAACAGCCCGTTCGCCATATTCTTTGGCAAACTCTGGATCTACTACAAAGATTCCATCATCATCTGCAACCACCAGATCACCCGGTTTGATGACCACATTATCGATGGCAATGGTACATTGATCATTCCTTCAATGCCTACACTTCTGGTCGTAAGGGCACTGACCCCACGGCAGAAGATAGGCAGATCCATAGCCTGTAAAGCTTTGACATCCGTGATGCATCCATCAATAATAATGCCTGCCACTCCTTTTTTCTTGTAGGAATACCCTACCAATTCTCCCAGCGGCGCTCTGTCATATTCATTGCAGGTATTGACACAAAGCACATCCCCAGGCTGTACTACATCAATAGCCTTATGGATTGCAATAGAGTCCATGTGAGGCAATTGGACGGTCACTGCATTTCCTACAAAGTGGAAATCCTTTTGAAAAGGTTTCAGGCTTGTGATGAACCCAAAATCCGTCATATGGCCAATGCTGGAAGGACAAACCGCTTGGTACAATTCCCGTAATTCATCCGTTACACCTTGGACACGTTCTTTCATCAAAAACATAACAAAGACCTCCTCGGAAATAAGCCCTTTTTATTTGGCAAATTCGTAAAAATACCAGATAATCGTTGAAGATACAAGCCATGCCATTACCAGGAGTGGCAGGCCCGTCTTAAAATAATCTTTGATTTCATATCCGCCCGGTTTCCAGACCAACAAGTTGGGGCCCGTGCCAAAAGGTGTACAAAAAGCCAAAGAAGAAGCAACGGCAATGGCCATAACCACACCCCGGGGATCCAAATGCAGAGACTGAGCATAAACGATTCCCATGGGAAGCATAATGGCCGACAAAGAAGTTCCCATCATGAACTGGGTCAAAAAAGCAGTCAGACCGGAAATCATCAAGATGGCCGCATAAGGCTGACCGATGTTGCATATTGAGACGTAAAATCAATGATCATCTTGGTAACACCAGTTTTGGCCATGGCTCCGCTCAGCGGAAATACACCGGCAACCAGAAACAGGGTAGGCATGCTGAAAGAATCCAGTGCATCATTTACTGTAATGCAGCGGGTCACCACTACAATCATAGCGCCCAAGACAGCTGCCAGATGGAACGGCATGATTTTCGTGGCAAGAGCAATTACCAAAATCACAAAAACAATGGATGTAATAATCATCCCTCGTTTGTCTTTATGAGCAACGGGAGGGACCTGATCATAACTTGTTTCCACTTCCGGCAGAGTATGATAACCAATAAAGTACATATAAATCAGCCTATGAGGGTAATCGGCAGTCCCACTTTCGAAAATTCAAAGAACCCATACCCCTGGTATCCAGCTTTTTCCAACAGACCACCAGCTATAATATGAGGCGTCGTCCCGATTAACGTGATGGTTCCACCCATGGAAGCAAAGAAAGCCAGCGTCATATAAATCTTGGAAAGCTTAACCTGGGCCTTTTGTGCCATAGCTCCAACAATAGGCATCAGGCAGCCAGTGGTTCCTGTATCATTCAAGAAGGCACTCATTCCTGCTGCAACTACAGCCACACTCAAGGTCAGGCGTTTTTCTGTTTTCCCGATTAAATTTATAATCGTGCTCCCGATAGTATCTGCAAGTCCTGTTTTCATGATTGCTCGGCCAATGACAAACATACTCATGAAGAACATACAGGTTGAATTAGAAAAATCCGAAAATGCAGTAGCCGGTTTCAGTATGCCAGCCAGTGCCAGAATTGTTGGAATAGAAATTCCCACAATTACTGGATCAGCGATTTTCCAATTCAACGCAATGAAAATCCAGAAAACAACGCAATAACCAAAATCATCT
>ENA-OQIG01001443-OQIG01001443.1-human-gut-metagenome-genome-assembly--contig:-NODE-1443-length-10001-cov-2.235467_pt1 | contig 10001 bp, 13 predicted proteins | sample MGYA00242576_ERZ504741 | MGnify/ENA primary metagenome ERZ504741 (study PRJEB26092, sample SAMD00036436) | human gut metagenome | host: Homo sapiens | study: EMG produced TPA metagenomics assembly of... | reverse complement strand
CTCGGAAATTAACGAGCTATAAATGAACAAGTACATATTGGTTGAGTTGAAACCTTATAGGCGTAGACTTCCCCATAATGTATTGTGGCTTGTGGTGGAGCCAAGAAGGCGTATGGGTGATAGTCTGCGCTTTCTTGTATACTTGTATGCGTGGTTATCGCCAAATGTGGCGAGGATTTATTTCTAATATTAACCATAATTTATAAGTTTATGAAAAAGTTCTTTAGTATTACGCTGTTACTTACAGCTATGTTTTTAACGCTCTCTGCGTGTTCAAGCGATGACGACGAAGAGATAGAGATAGCAGATACAATCTACATGTTCACTTATACTGGTGAAAATCCTCCCGATGGTGTTTATTTGAATGTTACATTGTTTGAATACAATGAACTTGGAGAAAAGATAGCGCAAAATCACTACAATCGCTGCCGAAAAGGATATTACCACGGTTATATTGCAAATAAAAACTCCGTAAAGGTGAAGGTTTATCTTGAAACAACTAATGGTTCTAAGTCCGATGCTAATTGGGTACAACAAGTTTTCTATCTTGAAAAAGGTAATAGAATAGAAATTACTGTTACAGGAGAAAGTAGAATAGGAAAAACAGAACCTTAATTTTTTCAATTATGACGTTAATTATCTGTCTGTGTATATGGGGAGTTTGCATGATATTTGCAGGATTAACCAAGAAATAATTGTAATGCAAAATGTTATTGGCACTGTCCATCATTTTGTGTAAATAGAAAACTTCCGGATAAAGGGCAAGATTTTTCGTCATGAGGTTACTACAATTATGGAATATCCTCCCTGTCGCTTTCTTATAATACTCCAAGGCCTTAGATATTAAAGCGATAGAATCACGTTGGAGATCTTTTTCCGATTCGGATAATGTGTCCAGTTGTTTATACAAATCAGAGATATAATCATTCTTTATTTTTAGAACAGCCCTTCTTATTGTTTCAGGTTTATTTCCCTTCATCGCTTTTTCCTTCTCCAATTGCAATTTAGCTATTTGAAGAGTCTGTTCATTCTGAGTTAATATACGATCAACATCTAAACGCGCTATGTAGTTTAAAGCACGGCGACATCGTCCATCAAAAATCTGAAAAGTTTTAAGCCATGCATGTACCATTGGTTTTAACTCAGCCTTTTTCAAGCTATCTGTTGTTTCTCTATACATATTCCTTAGTCGATGCCACTCCATCTTCGCCAACAAACGATCATCTGCAGCTTCCTTATATAATGCTCTCCACTGTTCCAAATCGTTTATTTGACACTTGGGTAGTTTTTCTCCCCAGAGACAAACGATTGGTACTATATTGACTCTGCATTACCTTCAATTTTCTATCCCACTTTTCAACTTTCACTTTCTGTTCCTTCAAAGAAGGTTGAGCATTTATTGCTATACAGCCGAATATACAAGCAAGCATCCATACAATAACAGTCTTTCTATAAAAGTAGATCATAACTTTCAACTATTCTGAAACATTTAATTATGACAACTTTGGCTTATATCATACAAGAGCCGAATATGTCTCAAACTTTCAACACATACTCAGCTCTTTTTTATATTTTTTACTTAATGAAATATGGACAGCTTATTTGTCATAATCACGCCATTCCAAATCTTTCGTATAATCTCCTAAGAACATACCACGCCATACCACTTTTTTACTCTCTGCTTCATACGAGCTAGCCACACCATCCAATTTAGAAGTCTTAAATTTCTGATCACGTGTCGTTTCAGTTGGGAAAGGAACTCCCATCCATTCCAGGACGGCAGGCACTGGTAATACACTTTCCATCATTCTTCCATCGGCTAACATCGTCTGATATAGCGTATTAGGCATAGTCATATACCGCAATATATCACCTTCCTCTTTTTTAATATTGGTATAATAACTCCTACCATCGGCACCTACTATTTTCTTCCGCAAACGAATACCCTCCGTCGGTATATCCCTATACTCATATTCTACCACTTCTTTGCCATCAGCACCTATTGTACGGCTTTTACAAATCGTTTCTTCACTGTCTTTATCTGATTGACAACAATCGAATCATCTTGTATATATTGTCCATTATCGCCCTTATAAAACTGCCAATAACCAATAAGATGTTTATAATTAGGATCTGAAGCCGTCAACTTCAGTTTATTACTGTAACTCACAACCTCCTCCGGTGCAAACTCTTTATTCCAAATACGAATTTCTAGAATGTAACGGCATGAATTTCTCATTCCTCCATTAATTTCCAAATTGAAATTATCTATAAAAGACCTACTTTCCTTATCAACCTCCTTTTCTATAACAGTAGCAGATGCCGTTTTTTTTATCCCATCATAATAATTATATAAAGCCAGTTTTCCTCTTCGCTTAGAAATATACCTTGTATATGGAGGAGTTATATTCCCCCATTGATCACCACCCACATAATTACCATCCTTGTCATATTCATTACCAGTCTCTTCTTTCGTCTCGATATATGCTTCTGAATTATAAAGTTTCATGGTAGAAGTCAATGTGTGAACCATAGGATTCAGAAAATTAGCAGCACCGTTTTGTGACATAGTCCCATCACTTTGTCCAAAAAAGGAAGCAGCTCCAGAAGTATAAGTATGATCTAATTTTACATACCAATTGCCTTTACTAAGAATATTTATCCCATCCTGATTCCAAGGAACATAGCTATGACTATTAGAAGGTCTTGCCGCCATTATGAATTCAACAGTCATTCCACCATCTAATGAATCGGGCGAATAAATCTGGCGCATAGTCGCAATATCTTTCAAGTCTGAAGTACGAGTTATGGAATCAATAACTGTCCCATAAAATGACTGATCAAAACACAATACATCTTCTACTACTCCCGGATTCATCTCTTTCGGCTGTGTAAAGTGATCATAATAAAAAACACCAAACATACTTCGTTCTTCCAAAGACACCCCTCCGTAAGTACCATTAGCCGTTCCGCCATGATTAGAAGTAACAACTACTAACCAATCTTCGTAATAATAATTCGGACGCGCCCTAACAGCGTCCAGCAACTGACCTATATAATCATCCATCTTCGACATAGCTTCCACATAAGCGGTATTTCCTGTATTCCATCCTCCTCCACTCACTGCAGCATCTAAAACACTTCGAAAAGAAAGATAAATTTACCCGGTTATTTTCTTCATCTATATTTTGTAAAGCTTTATTTAATGTTTCCTCATCCGAAGTAGATGTGAATGTTACGCTTGCTTCATCCAATAATTTATCATTCAGTGTTTTCCATGGTGTAATAGCTAATGTTTTCATTGATTTGTTATAATCAGTAATATACTGAAAAAAGCCAGGATAAGCTTTCAATGACTCGTCAAAATCCGGATCAAACACTTGTTCCGACTGATAAGTATTATCCGACATCCCATGTCTTAAAGGTATATTGCCAGTCAGCATCGAAGCGGATGCAATTGCATTTTCCGCTGTAGATGCATAACTCTCTCCTTCCACATGCTCCGCTTCCATCCCATTCCAAGAATAACGACTGTGAGAAAGCATTCCCTTTATAGTTCCATTCTCGGGAAAAGCATTTTTTGCCAAATCCCCTCCTCCAGCACCATCGAGATTAATCCATAGCACATACTTTTCAATAGAGCACGGCTTGCCGTTTTGCCCTCCTCTTCCACTTCCATAGGCGTATCATATTTGGTACATGCAGTCAGTACACTTCCCAATACCATTACTACCAAGAAGCCATATTTCCATATCTGTTGTGTTTTCATATTTATCAATCCTCCTTAAAATAAAATGTTCCAAACTCTGCAATCTTCTGTATACGGTTCAGGTATTTGTTAGCAAATTCCGGACGGTTAGGTTTCTCTTCAACCGGAAAATTTGCGGGACGATCTTTTGCCACGTGACTATCTGTATCCATAATAAGACGGATTCCTGTCACTCCGCTCTGTCTTGCAAATTCTACATAGAATGTATTGCGCCGATCCGGCCAAAACTGCTGCCCATTTACTTTCCCTCCTTTCGGATCATCTTTTGAATCATACACACGTTTCCACTGAATATCTTTAATATTGGTATACAACGTATCTATATCATCATAACTCAACTGATCATTCGTTACCTCCACCATAATATGTTGAGGATGGAAATCATATTTCTGAAAATCTTTCACATCACCATTATAATAGATGCTTCGGAATCATAATCACCAAACGCCACATAAACTCCATCTATATCTATTCCCGCATTTCCAGGCTGAACCACTAGAGAATAAGGGTAATCAGGGGTCTTGGCTTCATAATACAATTTGTCTACTTTAAAAGCATATTTCTGCTCTCCGTCAAACCACTTTACATCAGTATAAGGATCGTGATAAGAGGACCAAAGTGTAGCAGGATCATTATCAAAAAGATTATAGGGCGAACAATACGCCTCATTGTATTTATCAGGATTATCTTCTAAATTAGTCAAATGCTTGTTACCAGAGAAATTATAACTGTAATTTTTTGCCTTCAAGTTATCTCCTTCACCTGAATAGCAACTACAGCCCAGTCAGAACGTAAATGCAGGTACGGATATTTCCCTGACAATGTTTGAAATGCCTTTCCATCAAATACTGCAGTTTCATTTTTCTTTAATGGATTATAATCCATATACGTTTTTCCACATGCTTATACTTGGCAGCTTCTACACGCTGTGCATCTCCTACCATAATTCCCCAACGATCAAATAATTGAGAAAAATCGCGTTCAAAATAAGTAGTTAAACAAGTCAACATAGCATCCTGAATATTCAATCTTCGAGAGGTTGGAAACAGTTCACTCTGTTTTTTAAGAAAGCGATTGAGATAACCGAAGTATTTCCAACCATCTTTATCTGTATCAACTTGCTTATAACTCAATATAGCAGAGAAAAAAGAGAATACAGCAGGCCAAGTCTGTGCACTTCCATAATCTGACTTCACAGACTCCCCCACATTTTTATTAAATATTTTACAACTGTCCGCATTTGCAAAAGCCGCTAAATTTGTAAAGGCTGATGACATTAACTGATAAGAAGTACTAGCCATAACATTGGTTCCTTGTTTCCTACCTGAAAACAGTTTAGAAGTATTTGTCTCTCCCCACCAATTATTTTTATATAGAAAATAATAGTTAGGCATCAGTAGATACATATCTTTAAAACTTACCAAAGTACTTACTGGGAAAGAAGTTGGGGTATACATATCTGTCTGTACCCATCCCATAATATGACAAATATTCATTGCATTTTGCTTAATCTGTTTGGGATCAGTAATAGCATCAATTACTTCTTCAGAAGACAACAGTTCAACATTGGTCGTACTGTAATATGAGAAACGTTCAGTCAGTAAATGCGCATCCAGCACCTCTCTAAATGGAAATCCTAATACAGGAAAGTCCGGATAGTTTTCCATATCTTCTCCATCAAGCCCGTAAAATTCGTTATAACAAAGCATCCAGTCATTCCACATGCGAAGAGCCTCTTCCATTTGAGAAACAAATGCTTTGCCTTTTTGCACTTTTTGCTTCATATATTTTACAGGGACTGAAAAAGCCATCTGCTCTCCCCGCAATTCTATCCATGGTACTGTTGTCTCATTTATTTTCTGTATCCACTCGTCCGCATCAGTTTCCCCCTGTATATAGTCAGGAGCTGCATACGCTCCTTTTACTTTCACAGCAATCGTTGGGGCATCAGGATTATTAGCTCCGGTACGCTTGATCCAAATATATCCACCATAAGGATTACGAATCTCATTTGTTCCCTGGAACAATGGCATAGCTGATGTTATTTTTGCATCACGTTCTAAATACGCAGTTCCTACCAAAGAAGAAAGGTCACGTGTATGAACACCAATCTGCACAATCAATCCTTTCACATCATCATCCAATGTCAATGTTATTTTTTCACCCGCTCCCGCATATAACCCAGTACTATAAATAGCGGGAGCCACTGCTTTCAAGTTCACTTTATCTGAAGCTATCGAATTACGGGACAAATCTATTTTTACAATAGCCTCTTCAAGCCGTCTTTCCTTCAGCGTATCAACCAACCCGGGAAAAGCACGCGCACGATCATAATGACTAACATCAATGCCTCCTCCTTCGTAATAATCGCCTCCAGTATCAGACACATAATCATCTGTATTGGAGATAATTCCCTCAAAGTCTTTATCTTCGCACGCTATCGCTCCCCACACAAGTCCTATGGTCAGAAGCACATAAACTATCTTATCTTTCATTTTCTGTAAAATTTAAGCATTAATTGTTTTCGTCTGAAAGTTGAGTATAAGTTAACTTCCAAGCTTTTCCTTCCATATTCCAATCCCATCGCACAGTCTTTCCGAGCCAAGACAATACTTGACGCGAAACGTCTACTGTATTAAATGTTTTACTATAGTATGTTATGTCTGATTCGGGAATAGGATGCATACCTGAGGATATTTCACTACCCGATATCCAAGCATTAGCTACACCACGATCTATGATAAAATCATCAGAATCGTCGTTTTCTTTATTATCTTTAGCGTAATTCTTCATAATTGGCTCCAACTGATCTTCTTCCAAATCACAAGGCCAATACCCCACCAGATTATTCCAAAGTGGATATGCATCCGCCAATTTATGTAGCTGATTCTTTCCGGCATATAATTCCACCTCCTCTGCAGACAAAGCTTTATCATAAATCTGGAGATTTGACAGATACATATAATTTTTTGCTTGCTGTCCTTTAGTATTCCTTTGGGTGTTTTGAGAATCCCTGTTCTCAGTACCTCCGATGCGTGAACGGTGCCTGTTTGGATGTTGCCAGACTAGGAGTTGCAGCATACCATTTCACCATGTTAGCATTTGTCTGGCTGCTAGAGTTATTAAGTTTTCCATCCAAATATATACTCAACAATGTATTCACCTTCTTTTTAGGATCAGGCTCCAATGTCAATGTAACGACGTGCCATTCTCTCCAATCAAGCTCAAGAACATCTTCATTCTGAGTCTGAAAAATTGCTCTTTTATCCCCGAATCCAAAACAAATACGTCTATTACTTTTATCCTGATTAAAATGAAAAAACCATCCATTAGCTTCCTTATTATCTTCATTCATATCAGTACTCTTAGACAAAATAATATATTTCTGGGACCCTAAAGTACTTGCTCTCAAAAAAATTGAATCGTAATAGGAGCTATTTCTTTCGTCGTTGGATCAAAGACGAATTCTCCCATTTCCAAATTCCCCAATCGAGCTGATTCTGCATACGTTGCAGGATTCGGATATCGGTTATCGTATGAATAAACAGGAGTATAAAAAGTATAAGCAAGTGCAGAGTTACCCGGAGTAACTTGTACGGTGGATTCCAAATCAGGATTATACATCAACGTAAACGTATTTCTTGTTCTATCTTCATAATGGGTAGCAGGAGATTCTATAGATGAATAACTCCCCCCATAATTAGAGGTAACTATAATCAGCCATCTTTCCCGAATATAGCCGGGACGCTCTTTCAATGCATTCCAAAATTCCCCAATATAACTATCCAACTTTCCAATAGCATTTGATACATCTTCTGTCGGATCTCCATTATCTTTATAAAAAGTTCCGTCAGCCGCATCAACTACCCCTTTGAATTGTGCAACAACCAAATCGGAGGTTTGTGGTAATTGTAGTTCTTCCAAAACATGTTCTCTTACAGCCTCATCTCCTCCTACCAATGCAGGAGCATTCATATCATCTGAACTAAAAGATGCGTGAAACTGATTGCTTGCTGCATACATACTGACAGAAGCACCAGCATCCACCAGTCTTGACAAAAAATTATCCACTGTTCCGGCTTGCTCCAATTGTGTCTCTGTCTTTATGCCATGTGCAGTGCTACCTGTCATCAAATTAGCCCATCCACGTGCTCCTGTCATTTGTTCATCATTAAGCAATTTATTGGTTCCATCTGCCAATCCATAATCAGTATACATCGCGTGAGCATCATCGTTTTCAGATTTGGAGTCTTATCCGCATTTCTGGCTGACTGTACCGAACGCCCGGCAGCACCATCCATCACTACGAGTAATACGTGTCCCGAATCATAATTGGAGCCTGATGCCGGATAATTATAGCGCAACGAATCTTCCATTGTACCGTCACAACTTACGGTAGACAGTAACAACATTCCCGCGATACTCCTACATACCACTTTTTTTATCGTTTTGTAGTTCATTGTTTTCATATTATTCCTCTTCATTTTAAGGTTACTCATTCATACCTCTATTTACTACATTCTTCACATCCACTTTCAACATCACAATATTATTCATCCGTTTACCATCAAAAGAAGTGAAGTCACCAGTCAACAATAATCCGTTAGCGTAATCTGACGTTAAGGAATATTGCACATCGTACAGCTCTCCATAGAATCTGCCGGGTACATTAAATTCCTGAATGGCATTACCTTTCATATCTAAAATCAAGAATCCCTGACGAGTAATTCCTGCATATTTATTAAATGTTCCGGAAATAACAAGATGTGGTTTATGTATGTCTGAATAAGGTGTCAAATCAACTATTTTCGCAAAATTAGTCTTCCGCCTTCCATTGCTTTTAGTTCGAATTCCATATCAAAAGTACCATCAACATTCAATACCGCTAATCCTGGAACTGATTTTCCATTAAAAGTAGTAAAAGCACCCACAATCACAATACGCTCTTGTGCAATTCCTTCTCCATCAACATAAGAGGTATAAGTTATTTTATTTATCTCTCCGTCAGCACCTGCACCTACATTCGCACTGAAAGTATCATCCATTATTCCATCCTTATCCAACTTTACAATATTATTAATAGCTTTACCATCAAATGCCGTCAAATCACCGACAATAATGATCGACTCATCATTTGTCATACATGCATCTTTTATTTCTCCATCGGCTCCCGGCAATGCTTCTTCTTCTGGATTAACGCTACTCCGACGATATTCCAATCCAAAGTACCATATTCATCCATCCTCATCACGGATTTAATTTTTGTATATATCTCGGCCGGAATAATAGCCTTACCGTTCGCGCTACAGGTCGTATTTTCATAGTCCGTGTATACATGCCACCTAGAATTAGTAACAGCTATTATTTTTCCATCTGTTGTACTGAAAGCACGTATAATTCCATTTAACATGTCTGTACCTCCATTAAAAACCGGAATATTGATCTCTTTCATATTACCATCAGGATCTGGAAATTTTCTCTTCTCCGTCAGAACTGTCATATCGCTATTTACTAAAAGCACATTTCTAAAATTAAATCCATCCAACGTCACAGAGGACCATCTTTCATAATCATTAAACCAACCATATAACAATGCTTTTGGTGATTCTTTATCTGCTTTCCAAGAATCCATACCACTCAACTTAGCAGCATAAGAAGAAGTCGTATTTCCATCATTAACATATATACGCCTATATATTCCATATTTAAGCGCAAACTTATTAGCTGTACCAAAATTCACTAATCCTTTTTCATTATTGACCATCAAAAGTCCAGCATACCAGCTATTTTTACTTTGCTCAAAATCACCACACAGATAAAATTCTGTAGTTTGTTGTGTATTACCAGACCAAGGTACACAAGCAAAAATAGAGCCGTAACTAGGACCAGTCTTATAGTACTCAAATCCCTGATCAACAGATACGCTACCTGATACATTAAAATAAGGTCCGTAAAGATCTGATTCTCCAATACTAAATAAGTGGTTCCCGAGCTTACATTTTCCGGTATAATGATAGTTAATGTAGAATCAGTAGCAGCCGCAATCTCACATTGTTCATCAGATATATAAAATTCAAAATCGAATTTATTTTCATCCTTATTAGAATATTTAGCCAATCCTGCAGCTTTGAAAGTCACCTTCGTACCAGGTCCGGCAGTCTCCGGTTCAGGAGTTTCCGACAACAGTTTCACAGTCAACGGTTCACGCCCGCCCGAATATGGATTTTCCTTG
>ENA-OQIG01001442-OQIG01001442.1-human-gut-metagenome-genome-assembly--contig:-NODE-1442-length-10014-cov-4.970062_pt1 | contig 10014 bp, 13 predicted proteins | sample MGYA00242576_ERZ504741 | MGnify/ENA primary metagenome ERZ504741 (study PRJEB26092, sample SAMD00036436) | human gut metagenome | host: Homo sapiens | study: EMG produced TPA metagenomics assembly of... | reverse complement strand
AAGATGTTGGGTCTTATTAATTTTTGGTCTTTGCTTTAATTAGTTCACATGTCAAATGTAGACTTAATTTATTTGGTGAAGAAGAGTTATTTAGCGGAGATATAATCAACTACCAGAGGAAGCACGAATTCGTATTGTTGCCTATCTAGGTATTATGTTTGGAGCAGGCGGTTCATCTGCCTTAATTGCTAATGTATCTAAAACGGCCGGAAAAAATCTTGGGAAGAAAGTAGCACAACAAGCTTAACCAAGACTGCTTGGTTAAGGCTTGTTAAGAAAATAGGTAGCATCATAGGATTTAAAATTACGAAACAAAGTATCGGGAAATCAATTACTAAAGTAATTCCAGTAATTGGTGGAGTGATTTCTGGGGGTCTAACTTATATGACATTTAAACCAATGGGAAATAAATTAGTCGATACATTTGTAGGATTTATTGGACGAAAAATTTCAGAAGATTTTTCGGGAATGAATGAGTATAGAGGAGACTTTAGACAAAAGATGGCTAAAGACATAGAAGATATTGATGGATAATTTACAGAATTAGCTGGTGAATAAAAGTTATATTGTATTTTAATAATACCTAATCACTCAGTTTTTTACTGAGTGATTTTTTAATAAAATTCCTTTCCAAATTTTCTGAATATTTGTTATAATAATATACAATTAACTAATTTTGAATTGGAAGGAGTAGGGTGTTTGGCTTGGAAAGTCTTGGTATCAGGATTCTCCTAGGTCTTTAAAACGCTCTTGGTATCTTAAATATGACTGCACAAAAAATGACGGCTCAAGAAATTATCGCATTTATCGGAAATGCTGAGAAAAAAACAAATGTTAAAGTGACATTTGAAGGTGAATTAGCAGCAGCTGTTCCAGAAAGTGTCATTAAGCTTGGTAATGTGCTTTTTGGTGATTGGAAAGATATTGAGCCACTTTTGGCAAACTTGACTGAAAATAAAGATTATGTTGTTGAACAAGATGGTCGTAATTCAGCTGTGCCATTGCTTGATAAACGCTGTATTAACGCTCGTATCGAACCGGGGGCTATCATTCGTGACCAAGTGACAATCGAAGACAATGCGGTTGTTATGATGGGAGCTGTGATTAATATTGGTGCTGAAATCGGTGCAGGAACAATGATTGACATGGGTGCTGTTCTTGGTGGTCGTGCCATTGTTGGTAAAAATAGCCATATCGGTGCAGGTGCTGTTCTTGCAGGTGTAATTGAACCAGCTTCAGCTGACCCTGTGCGTATCGGAGACAACGTCCTCGTCGGTGCTAATGCGGTCGTTATCGAAGGGGTTCAAGTCGGTAATGGTTCTGTTGTTGCTGCGGGAGCTATTGTTACCAAAGATGTACCTGAAAATGTTGTTGTAGCAGGTGTTCCAGCGCGTGTCATCAAAGAAATTGATGCCAAAACACAACAAAAAACAGCACTCGAAGACGCTTTGCGTAATTTGTAATAAAGGAAGTAAAGGCTTGAGAACTTCTCTCAAGCTTTTAAAAATAAAGGAAAAAATATGACTTTAGATTTAGTTAATATCCGCCGTGATTTGCACCAGATTCCTGAAATTGGTTTGGAAGAATTTAAAACACAAGCTTATCTTTTGGAGCGTATTGCAGAAATTACGGCTGGAAAAGGTTTTGTAGAGCAACGTACTTGGCGAACTGGGATTCTTGTCTTTTTAAATGGCTTAGCTCCTGAAAAGACGATTGGTTGGCGAACAGATATTGATGCTTTGCCTATTGTAGAAGAAACTGGGTTGGCGTTTGCTAGCCAGCATGAGGGGCGTATGCATGCTTGCGGGCATGACATGCACATGACCGTTGCACTTGGTTTACTTAATGAATTGGTGCAAGTACAGCCTAAAAATAATTTACTCTTTCTTTTCCAACCAGCAGAGGAAAATGAAGCAGGCGGCATGCTCATGTATCAAGATAATGCCTTTGGTGATTGGAAACCAGATGAATTTTATGGACTTCATGTTCGCCCTGATTTCAAGGTTGGTGATATTGCGACCAATACCTCAACATTGTTTGCAGGAACTTGCGAAGTGCTGGTGACTTTTAAAGGAGAAGGAGGACATGCTGCTTTTCCACATGAAGCAAATGATGCTTTGGTTGCTGCGTCGTATTTTGTCACGCAAATTCAGACAATTGTCAGTCGAAATGTCGACCCGATTCAAGGTGGCGTCGTCACTTTTGGGTCATTTCATTCGGGGACAACGAATAATGTCATTGCAGAAACAGCGCAGCTGCACGGTACTATTCGTACTTTGACGCAAGACATGAGCCTTTTAATTCAAAAACGTATAACTGAGATTGCTAAAGGAGTAGCAGCAAGTTTTGGAATGGAAGTAGAGGTCAATTTGAAACAGGGCGGTTATCTCCCTGTGGAAAATAATCCCGAATTGGCGCGTGAGGCTATGGACTTCTTCAGAAATCGCGAAGCTGTACATCTGATTGACTGCTTACCAGCTATGACTGGAGAAGATTTTGGGTATTTGTTAAATAAAATTCCAGGAGTGATGTTCTGGTTAGGCGTTGAAACACCTTACGCTCTTCACCATCCTAAGATGAGTCCAAATGAAGCAGCCCTTTCGTTTGCGGTTAGTGAAATCTCAGCTTTCTTGAAAGAAAAAGTAAGTCATTAAAAAGGTAGCAAGTTTTTAGTCTTGCTCCCTTTTTTGTATTTGAAAAATAAAAAAAGCCGCTATTGGGAGCTAGCGGCTTAAAAAGGGAAGGACATGATTTTTCAATCATGTCCAGGAGATTTATGAAAAGGGAATAACTCCAAAAGAGCCAATTCCCAGCGGTTTGGGAGAACCGCTATTTAGGATAGATATAGTATATCTGAGAAACCTTAAAAAAACCTCAAAGTAAATTTTAAGGTTTTTGCTGAGTAAAATCTCGGTTTTGTGTTATCATAAAAGCATGGAAAAAGTAGCCTTACGAAAGAGTATCATTACTCATTTAAAATATCAAGATAGAAAAGAAAAAGCCTTGAAAGATAAGGCTTTATTAGATGATTTACTAGCATCTTCTGCTTATCAAAAAGCGGATACTATTGCAACTTATTTAGCTTTTGATTTTGAGTACAATACTGAATTGTTGATTAAACAAGCTCAAAAAGATGGCAAAACTATTTTAGTTCCAAAAACTCATCCACATGGCAAAATGATTTTTTGTCTTTATGATGTGGATAACTTGGTGAAAACCTCATTTGGTTTGTGGGAACCTGCTGGTGATCAAGCTGTGGATAAGTCAAAAATTGATTTGATTCATGTACCAGGTGTTGGTTTTAACCCAGATGGTTTTCGAATTGGATATGGAGCTGGCTATTATGACAGGTACTTAGCGGATTATAAAGGCAAAACGATCAGTACGATTTATGAGTGTCAGAAAGCAGAGTTTCAGCCAGACAGTCATGATGTCGCTGTTATGGAGGTATTTAGTCGATGAAAAACGTTATTAAAGAAAGTCCAGTGACGATTTTTTTGCTGGCTCTAACGACTTTGGTTTTTATAGCCATGCAGGTGATTTATTTTGGAAATGCCACATCTAACCAAGCTATTTTTAATACTGGCGGGATGTATGGTGCTTACGTTAGTTTATTTCCAAGTCAATTGTGGCGCTTAGTGACACCGATATTTGTCCATATCGGTTGGGAGCATTTCTTTTTCAATGCTTTAACGCTATATTTTGTTGGTCAAATAGCAGAGCAGATCTGGGGACATCACAAATTTTTAGCCTTGTATGTTCTATCAGGAATTGTTGGTAATATCTTTACGCTTTTCTTTACGCCAAACGTGATTGCTGCGGGTGCTTCAACGTCGCTTTTTGGTGTTTTTGCGGCGATTATGGTCGCAGGGTATTTTGGAAGAAATCCTTATTTGAAAGAACTTGGAAGAAATTATCAAGCTTTGATTATTGTGAATCTGATTTTTAATTTATTTACTCCAAGTATTGGGATTGCTGGTCATATTGGCGGTCTTGTTGGTGGTGTCTTATGTGCCATCTTTTTACCGACACTTGTGGAGAAAAACATGTTTAAACCGTGGCAACGTTGGTTGGCAGCAGCGACTTATGTTGGGTTAAGTCTTTTCTTGATTGTCTTGGCTTTACATTAAAGTTATAATAAAAAAGTTCCTCTAGACTTTGTCTAGAGGAACTTTTTATGTTATAGTATATTATTTAGATTCTTTTTTAGTTGATTCAGCTTCCAATTTTTTACCCAAATCGATAAGATATTGTTTCATGTTATCTTTGATTTGTGGGTGTTGAAGCGCATAGTCAATAGAAGTTTTCATGAAGCCGAATTTATCACCAACATCATAGCGATCACCGTTAAATTGACGTGCAAAAACACGTTGTGTTTTGTTCAAAGTGTCGATAGCATCTGTCAATTGGATTTCATTACCAGCTCCAGGTTTTTGTGCTTCAAGAATATTGAAGATTTCTGGAGTAAGAAGGTAGCGACCGATGATAGCAAGATCACTAGGTGCATCTTCAGGTGCTGGTTTTTCAACAAATGTTTCAACACTGTAAAGACCGTCTTTTCCTTCGCCTTGAGGTGCGATAACGCCGTAAGATGAAACATCTTCGTGTGGCACAGGCATAACAGCGATTGTTGATGCATGTGTGTTTTCGTAGTCGTTAATCAATTGTTTTGTAAGTGGTACAGCTTTATCGTTGTTGATATCCATAAGGTCATCACCAAGCATAACGACAAATGGTTCGTTGCCTACAAAAGCTTTGGCTTGAAGGACAGCATCACCAAGTCCACGAGGGTGACTTTGACGGATGAAGTGAAGATTAATGGCTGTAGTGTCATTAACGAGTTTAAGAAGATCAGTTTTCCCTTTGTGTTCCAAATTGTATTCTAATTCGAAGTTTGAGTCAAAGTGGTCTTCGATAGAACGTTTTGATTTACCAGTAACAACCAAGATTTCTTCAATACCTGATTTTAAGGCTTCTTCAACGATAAACTGAATGGTTGGTTTATCAACAATTGGAAGCATCTCTTTAGCGAGTGCTTTTGTAGCTGGCAAGAAACGAGTTCCAAGACCAGCTGCGGGAATAACAGCTTTTCTAACTTTTCTCATATTCATACGAGAACTCCTTTTCATAAATAAAACTATGCTGAATTAAATTATACTATAATTCTAATTTTAGTGCCATTCGTTTTCTGAACGGAAGTCGTTTGACATCATGCCAAGAATGCTATCACGAACATCAGCACCTTCGTAGATGACTTTGTAGATAGCAGTTGTGATTGGCATGTAGACATCCAATTCTTTAGCTAACTCATAGGCAACTTTAGTTGTTGAAATCCCTTCGATAACCATTCCCATATTTTTCTCGATGTCTTCGATTTTTTCACCGCGACCAAGAGCATCACCAGCTCGCCAGTTACGAGAGTGAACAGATGTTCCTGTTACGATAAGGTCACCAACACCAGAAAGGCCACTGTAAGTGAGTGGGTTAGCTCCCAATTTAACCCCGAGACGTGTGATTTCAGCAAGTCCACGTGTGATAACGGCTGCTTTAGCATTGTCACCGAAACCAAGACCGTGAAGTGCACCAGCTCCAACAGCGATGATGTTTTTAAGCGCACCAGCTGTTTCCACACCAATAACATCAGTATTAGTGTAAAGACGGAAGTAATTGTTGCTAAAGAGTTTTTGAACGTATTTAGCAGCTTCATGATCTTTAGAAGCGGCAGTGATCAAGGTAATGTCTCGAACAATTGTTTCTTCAGCGTGGCTTGGTCCAGAGACAACGACGATTTCAGAGCGCGATTCGGCAGGAATTTCTTCCTCAAGAATTGTTGAAAGACGTTCGTGTGTTCCAGGTTCAAGACCTTTAGAAGCGTGCATGATAACAGCTTTGTGATCAAGTGTTTCAGCGACTTGTTTAGCGACCAAACGTGTTACTTTTGTTGGGACAACAAATAAGATAGCATCAACGTCTGTAAGTGCTTCTTTCAAGTCAAGTGTCGCTTTGATATCTTCAGAGATTGTAATGTCTTTGAAGTAGCGAGTGTTAGTATGTTTCGTATTTAATTCTTCGATTTGTTCTGGGATATTTCCCCATAGACAAACTTCATGTCCATTGTCGTTTAATACTTGTGCAAGAGCGGTTCCCCAAGAACCAGGCCCTAAGACAGCAACTTTTTGTCTTGTCATTTTTACTCCTCTCTTAAACGAGCAAGATTACAATCTCCATTATATCATAAGACAGCTCTGTTTGTCTTTGTTTATAAAAAACAGGTGATAATTATCATTTTTGCTCTATTTTAATTAGAAATCTTTGTCATTTTTTTGAAAAATAACTTATGGTATAATGGGGTGACCTCATCAGTACTGGAAAGGAAGACTATTTTTGTGATTGATTTAGAAGAGATTTTATCACGAATGAATCCCAATCAAAAAATCAACTATGACCGTGTCATGCAACAAATGGCTAAACGTTGGGCGCAAGAAGAAGTAAGACCTAAAATTCTTGTTCACGTTTGTTGTGCGCCGTGTTCAACTTATACATTAGAATATTTGACGCAATACGCTGATGTGACGGTTTATTTTGCGAATTCTAATATTCACCCAAAGGATGAGTATCTTCGCCGTGCTTATGTGGTGCAAAAATTTATCTCAGAATTTAATGAAAAAACAGGAAATACGGTTGATTTCATCGAGGCACCTTATGACCCATCTGAATATTTTCAAAAGGTTCATGGCTTAGAAGAAGAGCCTGAAGGTGGGGAACGTTGTACGGCTTGTTTTGATTATCGTTTGGACAAGGCTGCGCAAAAAGCAGTTGAGCTTGGCTATGACTATTTTGCTAGTGCTTTAACAATCAGCCCGCACAAAAATTCCCAAGTCATTAACAGTGTCGGTGTCGAGGTCCAAAAGGTTTATGCGACTAAGTATTTGCCAAGTGATTTCAAGAAAAATAATGGCTACCGCCGTTCTGTTGAAATGTGTGAAGAGTATGACATTTACCGCCAATGTTATTGTGGCTGTGTTTTTGCGGCAAAAATGCAGGGTGTTGATTTAAATCAAATCAAAAAAGAAGCTAAGGAATTCATGGTAGGAAAAGACGGCGAAAAAGAATTTCCACACATTCGCTTTACCTTTGAAGGAAAAGAAATCTAATACGAATAGATAATTAAGGAGACAAAATGAGCAAAATTAGAGGATTTGAATTAGTTTCTCAATTCACAGACGAAACATTATTACCAAAACGTGAAACAGCGCATGCAGCTGGTTATGATTTGAAAGCAGCTGTCACAACAGAAATCGCACCAGGTGAAATCAAATTGGTGCCAACTGGTGTCAAAGCTTACATGCAAGCTAGCGAAGTGCTTTATCTCTTTGATCGTTCATCAAATCCACGTAAAAAAGGCTTGGTTTTGATTAATTCAGTAGGTGTTATCGATAGTGACTACTATGGCAATCCAGCCAATGAAGGTCACATCTTTGCGCAAATGAAAAATATTACAGATGAAACAGTTGTGGTTGAAGCTGGCGAACGCATTGTCCAAGGTGTTTTCATGCCTTTCTTGGTTGCTGATGGTGACGAAGCAGCTGGTGTGCGTACTGGTGGCTTTGGGTCAACAGGAAAATAAGGTTTAGAGTGAAAATATAAGGGAGGAAATGAGCTATCGCTAAGAAGAAAACAACATTTATTTGTCAGGAGTGTGGCTATCATTCTCCTAAGTATTTAGGGCGTTGCCCAAACTGTTCGTCATGGACGTCATTTGTTGAAGAAGTTGAGGTGCAAGAGGTTAAAAATGCGCGTGTCAGCTTGACAGGTGAAAAGAGCAAACCAACTAAGTTAAAAGATGTGAGCTCGATTAACTACTCACGCACGAAGACAGACATGGATGAATTTAACCGTGTGCTTGGTGGCGGTGTGGTGCCAGGTAGTTTGGTGCTTATCGGTGGTGACCCAGGTATCGGAAAATCAACCCTGCTTTTGCAAGTATCGATTCAGCTTGCTGACAAGGGAACGGTTCTTTACGTTTCTGGGGAAGAATCATCTGAGCAGATTAAACTACGTAGTGAACGTCTTGGCGATATTGACAATGAATTTTACCTTTATGCTGAGACTAATATGCAAGCCATTCGTGCGCAGATTGAGCAAATTCAGCCTGATTTCTTGATTATTGACTCGATTCAAACCATTATGAGCTGACATTTCTGGGGTTCAAGGGTCAGTATCACAAGTGCGTGAAGTGACAGCGGAGCTCATGCAACTAGCTAAGACTAATAATATTGCAACCTTTATCGTTGGTCATGTGACTAAGGAGGGGCAGCTTGCTGGGCCGCGTATGCTTGAGCATATGGTGGATACAGTACTCTATTTTGAAGGGGAACGTCACCATACTTTCCGTATTTTGCGTGCCGTGAAAAATCGTTTTGGCTCAACCAACGAAATTGGCATTTTTGAAATGCAATCAGGCGGGCTTGTTGAAGTACTTAATCCTAGCCAAGTTTTCTTAGAAGAACGTTTGGACGGTGCGACTGGCTCAGCTATCGTGGTTACTATGGAAGGAAGTCGTCCAATTTTAGCAGAAGTCCAAGCTTTGGTAACACCAACGGTTTTTGGAAATGCCAAACGCACAACGACAGGTCTTGATTTTAACCGAGTCAGCTTGATTATGGCGGTGCTTGAAAAACGTTGTGGGCTTTTGTTGCAAAATCAAGATGCTTATCTCAAGTCAGCTGGTGGGGTGAAACTTGATGAACCAGCCATTGACTTGGCAGTTGCGGTAGCGATTGCGTCAAGCTATAAAGAAAAGCCAACCAATCCCCAAGAAGCTTTTATTGGTGAAATTGGTTTGACGGGTGAGATTCGTCGTGTCACTCGTATTGAACAACGTATCAATGAAGCGGCAAAACTTGGCTTTACCAAAGTTTACTCGCCAAAGAATTCTTTGGCTGGTATTGATATTCCAGAAACGATTGAAGTGGTTGGGGTAACGACCGTCGGTGAAGTTCTTAAGAAAGTTTTTAAATAGATGTAGAGGAGAATGCTCCTCTGTTTTTTGTTGCTAAGTCTTTTTAAGCGACAAGCAATCCTAAAAATGATAAGATGATAAAAAACGCTCTCATGGCTATATTAGGAGGACTTTTATGTCTTATTTTGAAAAATTTTTAAAAACCAATCAAGCTTATGCTGACTTGCATGGCACGGCGCATTTGCCACAGAAACCTAAGACACATGTTGCGATTGTGACTTGTATGGACTCGCGCCTGCACGTGGCGCATGCCCTTGGATTGGCGCTTGGAGATGCTCATATTTTGCGAAATGCAGGTGGGCGTGTGACCGATGATACCATTCGATCTTTGGTAATTTCTGAGCAGCAATTGGGCACACGCGAAATTGTTGTTTTGCACCATACGGATTGTGGGATGAAAGGTCTTAATAATGATGCTTTCGCGGACCAATTGGCGCGTGATTTAGGTGTGTCGGTCCATGGAAAAGACTTTCTGCCATTTTCTGATGTTGAAGAAAGTGTCCGTGAGGATGTTAAAAAGCTGAGCGAGTCTCCGTTGATTCCTGATGATATCGTTATTTCAGGAGCTGTTTATGATGTTGATACAGGTCGCATCAGTGAAGTAACACTCTAGGTGTTTGATTTTGAAAAAGGAGAAAAAATGAGATATATCAAATTTGGCGAGCGCCAAAAGGAAGTTTCAGAAGTTGTTTTAGGATTAATGCGCATTTCAGAAATGACGGTTGATCAAGTTGAAGAGTTGATTGAGTCGGCTTTGGCAGTTGGGATTAATGCCTTTGATATTGCTGATTGTTATGGTCATGGAAAATGTGAACAGATCTTAGGAGAGGTGTTGAAATGTCGTCCTGATTTGCGTGAGAAGATGTGGATTCAATCAAAAATGTGGTATCCGCATGGAAGAATTTACTTATTTTGATTTTTCAAAAGAGCATATTTTAGAAGCTGTGGATGGCATTTTAGAGCGTCTTAATGTTGATTACATTGATTCTTTG
>ENA-OQIG01001441-OQIG01001441.1-human-gut-metagenome-genome-assembly--contig:-NODE-1441-length-10028-cov-3.380871_pt1 | contig 10028 bp, 9 predicted proteins | sample MGYA00242576_ERZ504741 | MGnify/ENA primary metagenome ERZ504741 (study PRJEB26092, sample SAMD00036436) | human gut metagenome | host: Homo sapiens | study: EMG produced TPA metagenomics assembly of... | reverse complement strand
ATAAACATACGTACGTCCTTTTACCCATTGCTTTTGGAAATCGACAATATCTTTTAGCGACATGTTCTGTATGTCGTTGTAGAGCTTGATGCGCGGGTCTACGTTTTGCCCTAAATCTTGTGCATTGATATAACTCCAGATAATGTCACCTTTGATGATACGTTCGGTGCGCAGACGGTTGGTTAATCCGTCTTTAGCCAGTTTGAAAGCAGCTTCGGATTCCGGCATATTATTGATGATGTCATTAAATGTAGTGACGGCATCAATCATTTTGTCGTTTTGCGTGGCAATCTGTGTACGTAGTACATAGGGATACTTCAAGTAGCTCGGCGGCATTATGCTAGCCCAGGCGGAATAAGCCAATCCACGTGTTTCACGCATTTCCTGGAAGACGATAGAGTTCATGCCCCTCCGAAGTATTCATCATATAATGCGCGGATAGGTTCAATGGCAGGATCATACTTCTTATCGAGATTGGATATCTGTGCCATGTATATTTGCTTGGCGTCATAAGGAGCTACTAGAACTTTAGTAACGGGAGTTTCGAGATAAGCATACTCGTTTCCGGCAGGAATATCCTTCAGGGTTGCCGGAACCTGATGATATTGGTTGATGGTAGCCAGTAAATCTTTGCTGCTGCTTGGGCCGTAGTATAAAATACGGTGCTTGTAGCTGTTCTGATTGTGAATCCGGTCTACCAGTTCCTGTGGATTCATATTTGTCAGTTCCGCCTCCGTCAGTAGATTGGTGGCAGGGGATTTGGGACCGTACATGGCAAAGCTCATCAAACGGGAGAAGTTCTGTCCCTGATTCAGTTTGGCGTCCGAACGGGCTTTCAGTATATCGCTGGTCATATTAGTATAGGCTTCCTTATTAACCTGCGCATCTGCCAGTAGCTTTTCGAATAATTGTACGGCAGCAGGCATATTCTCATTCAGTCCGGAAAGTACGACATACGTGCGTTCGTTACCCGGAGAAACATAGAAAGTACAAGCCAGGCGATAGAATTCACTTTTCAGTTCTTCCGGTGTCATGTCCGAAGTACCGAGATATTCGAGATAATCGAATGCTGTTCCCAAAGCTTTGTCATGGTTGTTTCCCATATCAAAGACATAAATCAATTGGAACAGGTCATTGGCTACATTCTGTTTGTAAAGAACCGGAATATCCGATTTTGCCTTTAATTGGCTCATATCCTTTTGATAGTCGAGGAACACAGGCTCAATCGGTTTGACTGCGCTTTCCTGTACCTCCACAAGGAACGGACTGGCTACATCACGATTGGTTATGATAGGAGTAATCTCCGGTTTCGTCATCTTCTTTTCGTTCGGGTCTTTTCCTTGCTTTTTGTAGATAACGGCATAATTATCTTCTTTCAGGTATTTGTTGGCGAACGCTACGATGTCTTCTTTGGTCAGTTTGGCCATACGGTCGATGGCAGTAACTTCATTTTTCCAGTCTGTGCCGTTAATAAATGAGTTGACAAACATATCGGCACGTCCTTCGTTGCTTTCCATGTTTTGCAGTTCACCGAGTTTGAAATTGTTGATGTTCGCTTCCAGCATTTTCTCGTCGAACTCTCCGGCACGGAGCTTCTTGATTTCGCTGAGTAGCAAGTCTTTTACCTCTTCCAGTGTTTGTCCTTGTTTAGGAAGTCCTCCTAACAGCAATGCAGAGTAATCTGCCAGTCCCATCGGGTAACCGTAACTATTCAAGACCTTCTGTTGCTGGTTCAGATCAAGGTCGATAAGTCCTGCCTTTCCATTGTACAATACTTGCGAAACGACTTGCAGGATTTCAAAGTCTTTGTCGGATACACCGGGGAATCTCCAAGCCAATGCAACGCTTTCGGCATCCGGACCTAACACCTCTTTTACAACAGGTTGCGTGATTGGCGCCTCTTTCGGAAGGTCCAGTTTCGGGAGTTCCGGATTGGGTTTCAATCCACCAAAATATTTATCGATTAATGCAATTGTTGCATCCGGGTCTAAATCGCCAGACATACAGATTGCCATATTGTTGGGCACATACCATTGTTTATAGTAGTTCTTGATATTCGTGATAGAAGGATTCTTTAGGTTCTCCTGTGTACCTAACACAGTCTGCGTTCCATAAGGATGCTTGGGAAAAAGAGAAGAAAAAATAGCTTCCTGCACTTTGCTGTTGTCACGGGTGAGTGACATATTTTTCTCTTCATATACAGCTTCCAATTCAGTATGGAAACCACGAATTACATTGTTTTCAAAACGATCTGCCTGAATCTTCGCCCAGTTTTCTATCTGGTTGGAAGGAATGTCTTCCTGATAGACCGTCTGGTCATACCAGGTATAAGCATTGCTGCCGGTAGATCCGATGGCTGCCATTAATTTGTCATATTCATTAGGGATAGCATACTTGGAAGCTTCGTAAGAAAGGCTGTCGATGGTGTGGTAGATCGCCTTACGTTCCGCTTCATCCGTAGTCTTACGATAAATTTCGAACTGTTGTTCGATTGCATCCAGCAGAGGCTTTTCGGCCGCGTAGTCTTGTGTGCCAAACTTGTCGGTGCCTTTAAACATGAGATGTTCGAAATAATGGGCAAGTCCCGTCGTTTCTGCCGGGTCATTCTTCCCGCCCACTCTTACTGCGATAAATGTTTGTATGCGCGGAGTTTCCTTGTTTACGGTGAGGTAAACCTTTAGTCCGTTGTCCAGTGTGTAAATGCGGGCTTTTAGCGGGTCATTGGGCACTGTTTCGTAGCTATACTTCTTTTGTGAGCTACAGCTGCAAATCACTAATGCCAGGAAGAGTGACAAGCAAGAAAGTTTCAATCGTTTGTTCATAATATGACAACATTTTAATAACAAAAACAAAGGTAGCAGAATTTTGCTTATCTTTGTCCCCGATATCTGAAATTTGTAAATAATAAAATTGTAAATCAAATGATTACTATTGAACAACTTAAAGACGTGAAAGAGCGCACTGATGCGCTGAGGAGGTATCTTTGACATCGACGGGAAGAAAATTCAAGTCGAAGAAGAGCAATTAAGAACACAAGCTCCGGGATTCTGGGATGACCAGAAGAGAGCCGAAGCTCAAATGAAACTGGTGAAAGACCTGCAAAAGTGGATTGAGGGTTACAACGAACTCAAAACGCTGGCAGACGAACTCGAACTGGCATTTGATTTCTATAAAGAAGAACTGGTGACTGAGGAAGATGTAGATGCTGCTTATGCAAAAGCCAGTGAGGCGGTAGAGGCACTCGAACTCAAAAATATGCTTCGTGATGAAGCCGACCAGATGGATTGTGTGCTGAAAATCAATTCAGGTGCCGGTGGTACGGAAAGTCAGGACTGGGCTTCCATGTTGATGCGTATGTATCTGCGTTATGCCGAGACGAATGGTTATAAAGCTACCATTGCCAACCTTCAGGAAGGGGATGAAGCCGGAATCAAGACCTGTACTATCAATATCGAAGGTGACTTTGCTTATGGTTATTTGAAAGGAGAGAACGGTGTGCACCGTTTGGTTCGTGTTTCTCCCTACAATGCGCAGGGTAAACGTATGACCTCTTTTGCTTCTGTGTTTGTTACTCCGTTGGTAGATGACAGTATTGAAGTTAATATTTTGCCTGCCAATATCTCTTGGGATACGTTCCGAAGCGGTGGTGCCGGTGGACAGAATGTGAATAAGGTGGAGTCCGGTGTCCGTTTGCGTTATCAGTATAAAGACCCTTATACCGGTGAGAAGAAGAAATCCTGATCGAGAATACCGAAACCCGTGACCAACCGAAGAATCGTGAGAATGCAATGCGTCAGTTACGTTCTATCTTATATGATAAGGAATTGCAGCACCGTATGGCAGAACAGGCGAAGGTGGAAGCCGGTAAGAAGAAAATCGAATGGGGTTCTCAAATCCGAAGCTACGTATTTGATGACCGTCGTGTGAAAGACCACCGTACCAACTATCAACCTCGGATGTGAACGGCGTGATGGATGGCAAAATAGATGGTTTTATCAAAGCTTATTTGATGGAGTTTTCTTCACAAGAATCATAAAAAATAAAATTAGCAAGAATTATTTTTGGAAAGTTAATAGATTTGTACTTACTTTGTTAGCGTTGAACTTTAAAGCTAACTATTATGGGTAAGGTGAAGAAAAAGTAGCAATTAGTAAGAAAGAAGAAGAACAAGCCCAGAAGGTTGTCAAAATAGTGTTCGTCTCATTAATTATTTTGGCATTGATTATGCTGATCGCATTTTCCTTTTTCGGCTGATAAGTTCGCCACAAATTATACGGTTAACCAGATTGTTTGGTTATTGATAGGATAAATATCAAATCCGATCTGTGTTAATCTGCGTAATTTGTGGCGAACTCTTTGTTTTGTAATGCATTTGTGTTCTCTGTAATATAAATGTAACTTTTCTGTCATTTTCCCGTAGTTAATTTGTCATCTCCGTGTATCCTCACAGTTGTACTTTTGCCGTGAATTTAGTAGCAGACAACTGAAATGAGTAGAATCAGAACAACCGTCGTTATGCTTTTGCTGGCGACAATGGCCTTTGGACAGGCAAAAGAAGATGCAGGGGATGGTAAGATGCTGGATAAACAGACCATGGAGTTTAAGGATTATCTGCCGGAGATTCACGGAACAATCCGGGGAAAGTACGAATATCAGACAGAAACAAGTGAAAGCCGTTTTGAAGTACGTAATGCACGCTTCAGTGTTTCGGGAAATGTGCATCCGATAGTTGCTTATAAAGCGGAAATCGACCTTTCCGATGAAGGCTCTATCAAGATGCTTGATGCGTATGCACGTGTTTTTCCGGTGAAAGACCTGAATTTTACGATTGGTCAGATGCGCGTTCCTTTCACAATAGACGCTCACCGCTCACCACATCAGCAGTATTTTGCCAACCGTTCATTCATTGCCAAGCAAGTAGGAAATGTGCGTGACGTTGGTTTTACGGCTGGCTATACGAATAAAGGTGGCTTCCCTTTTATCCTTGAAGGAGGATTATTCAACGGCTCCGGTTTGACCAATCAGAAAGAATGGCATAAAACGCTGAATTACTCCATAAAAGCACAGTTACTGCCTAATAAGAACTGGAATCTGACACTTAGCACCCAAATGATAAAACCGGAAAATGTACGGATTAATATGTACGATGCCGGTATCTATTATCAGAATGACCGTTTTCATATTGAGGCGGAATATTTATATAAAATGTACGGCCACGAAGCATTTAAAGATGTTCATGCGGTGAATAGTTTTATTAATTACGATTTACCATTAAAGAAAGTGTTCAATAAAATCTCTTTCCTGGCTCGCTATGATATGATGACCGATCATAGTGATGGCAAGATGGATGAAACGACAAAAGCTCTGATTATAAATGATTATGCCCGACATCGTGTGACGGGTGGAATCACGCTAAGTCTTTCCAAAGCTTTCATTGCCGACCTCCGATTGAACTTCGAGAAATATTTCTATAAGAACTCCGGCGTTCCAAAAGAATCGGAACGGGACAAAATCGTGATTGAGTTTATGACGAGATTCTGAAATAAATTGAGACTTGAAAATTGAGAATTAAGAATTGTAGTTTTCTGATACATGATGTGAGATGTCAAACTATCATTTTTTAATTCTCAATTTTCAATTTTTAATTTATCTTTGTGCCATGGCACAGGAAATAGAACGTAAATTTTTAGTTATCGGTGAATTCAAGTCTTCGGCTTTTGCGCAAGTCACATTGTGCAGGGGTATATCAGTAGTGCTCGCGGGCGTACTGTCCGGGTTCGTATTCGGGATGATAAAGGTTATCTGACAATAAAGGGAGCTTCTAATGCTTCCGGTACTAGTCGTTATGAATGGGAAAAGGAGCTGGCCTTATCAGAAGCAGAAGAATTGATGAGGCTTTGCGAACCGGGGATTATTGACAAGACCCGTTATTTGGTACGTAGTGGCAAACATGTATTTGAAGTCGACGAGTTTTATGGTGAGAATGAAGGACTTATTGTGGCAGAAGTAGAGCTGGAATCGGAAGATGAGGCTTTTGTAAAGCCCGACTTTATCGGTGAGGAGGTAACGGGCGACATACGCTACTATAACTCACAGCTAATGAAAAAACCGTATAAAACGTGGTGAGCGTTAACAAATAAACCGTATATTTGTTCTTATATAAAAAGAGAGCAGTATATGGATATGGAACAGTTGTACAGTTATGTGCCGCGTGAATTGGTTACTTTTGTTTTAGTAACCTTGTTTTCTTTATTAATCGGACTTTCGCAACGTCGAATCAGTCTGAAGCGTGAGGGGGAAACTACTCTTTTCGGAACCGACCGCACCTTTACCTTTATTGGTATACTGGGTTACTTGCTTTATATCTTAGACCCTACGGATATGCGTCTGTTTATGGGAGGTGGAGCGGTATTGGGATTGCTGTTGGGATTAAACTATTATGTAAAGCAATCACAATTTCATGTTTTTGGTGTAACTACCATCATTATTGCCCTGATTACTTATTGTATGGCTCCTATCGTAGCTACCCACCTTCCTGGTTTTATGTCATGGTAGTTGTGACTGTGCTCCTGCTGACTGAACTCAAACATACTTTTACAGAGTTTGCTCAACGGATGAAGAATGATGAAATGATTACGTTAGCCAAGTTCTTGGCTATCAGCGGTATCATATTACCGATGCTTCCGCATAAGAATCTGATTCCGGATATTAATCTTACTCCTTATTCTATCTGGTTGGCAACGGTAGTAGTATCCGGCATTTCCTATCTCTCTTACCTATTAAAGAGATATGTATTCCATGAATCCGGAACGTTAGTTTCTGGTATTATTGGTGGATTATACAGCAGTACGGCTACGATCTCGGTACTTGCCCGTAAAAGCCGGAAAGCCTCTGAACAGGAAGCGACTGATTATGTTGCTGCCATGCTGTTGGCTGTCAGCATGATGTTTCTACGATTTATGATACTGATACTTATTTTCAGTAGAGAAATCTTCCTGTCTATTTATCCGTATCTGTTGACTATGGCGGTGGTGGCGGCTATTGTTGCCTGGTTTATCCATTCCCGACAAAAACGACCGGAAGACCAGCCTGCTGAAACAGAAGAAGATGATAGTAGCAACCCGTTGGAATTTAAAGTTGCTTTGATTTTTGCCGTACTCTTTGTGATATTCACTTTCTTAACTCACTATACGTTAGTGTATGCGGGCACAGGCGGATTAAATCTCCTTTCTTTTGTATCCGGTTTTAGTGATATCACTCCTTTCATATTAAACTTGTTGCAAAATACAGGCAGTGTGGCTGCACTGATAATTACTGCTTGTAGTATGCAGGCTATTATTAGTAATATAATGGTAAATATGTTCTATGCTCTATTCTTTGCAGGAAAGGGGAGTAAACTTCGTCCTTGGATTTTGGGAGGATTCGGTGTGGTAATTACTTGTAATCTCGTTTTGTTGCTGTTCTTTTATATTTAAGAAAAGCGAGCAATTGATCGTTTTTCATTAATCCAATTCAAGTAATTTACTATTTTGTCGAATATAATCGATAAAATAGAGGTGTTTTTATCGACTATACTCGATAAAGTGAAATGGATAAAAATGAAGAGTAAATTTCATTAAAAAGGAAACTTACTCTTCATTTAAATTCAAAGTGAGATATTTGTTGAATATCTTTAAGTAGTGGTATGACTTGTTACCATTTCCAGTTGTCTTTACTCTTTTCTACCTCTTTTTCTATGTCTGAAGGAAGATTAGGGAAAAAATCAATATCCGTATTAGCTTCTAACTCGTCTATAGTAACCTCATATTTAGAAAAGGGTTCTTTACTATTATAAGATTTATGCTCAAACCAATACCCTATGGCAGAATATTTTCCATCTTTAAGGGATAACAGTGCCATAAAATAGTATTTGGGAACGGCTATATTATGAGAGCCATCAGATATATATTTTAGTATCTGGTCATCCCTAATTGTTCCCCCTTTTACTACATATAATGTATCTTTTGAATTAGTAATGCTATAGCCTTTACTTTGAACTTGTCTTTCTAAATTTAGCCAAATACCTCCGTTGAATCCATCTTGAATTTGTGGACTCATATTTGACATGTAGAATGTTTTTTTGTTGGCTGCTACTGAATATTGTCTGTCTTCGGAAGCTATTAAATGTCCTCTACTGTAGTTAGAACCAGAAAAAGCTTTTTCTCCAAGTCTGTATGCTGGAGGTAATGAAAGATCTTCTGTAAAGTTCTCATTTCTTCCTGCATCTTGGTCAGAAGTGGCGGTGCTAAAAGTGCATGCGACCCAACGAGAATGCATTTTGTTACAATCATACTCATAGCTATAAGTAATAATCTCTTTGTTATTCTCTTTAGTAGTGTGTGTGATGAACTTATACATATCTCCAGAACGCAAAGCTGGAATTTCAATCCTCCCTGCATATCCTGAAGGCTTTTCCGGGTCTGGATCTGGATCAGGATTAGAACCATTGCCTGCTAATTGTTTGAGTGTAAACTCTGCTTTTTCTTTCCCTGCTATGATTGTAATAATGACACTTCGTTCAGCTCCGGTATTTGCTTTCATATATCCACTGATAGAGCCATTTCCATTGCCGGATGTTCTACTCAATGTACACCAAGTCTCACTACTTGAAGCCTGCCATGTGCCATCAGCTTTTACACGAATGATAAATCCGCCTCCATTTGCATTGATTTGCGTTTGGTCAATAGAGGCAATTCCTTGATTGGTATTGCCCGGATTGTCCGGAAGTTCTGGAGAATCCTGTTCACTACATGAGATTACAGTGCTACAAGTTATGAACAGGATGAATAGTTTAAATAATGCTTTTGTCATTTCACTTCTTTAATTAGATAAATAATAGTAGGCAAGTGATCGCTATACCCATTTAGCCATACACCACCTGCTTGCGTCCGTTTAGGATAACCTTTGTATTTCCCTTCTTTTTGGAACATAAAATCACGGCGGAAGATTTCATGTTTATAGAATTTCAGTGTACTGCGATCAGTGCCCAATAAATTCCCGGTGAATACGATTTGATCGAACAAATTCCATTTGCCTTTGTACATCAGAGTTCCGTATCCTTTTTTCAAAGTATCCCACCAAGGATTGTACAAATCTGTAGGTCCTACATCAGCAGGCTTACGTTTAGCTCCAAGTGCTACGGCCATACTTTTATCCATCGGGTCGTCATTCATATCCCCCATGATAACAATTTTGGCTGCGGAGTCTTCCCTTAACAGTGAGTCTTTGATCGCTCTAACCTGCTCCCCTGCGCGTTCACGCGCCGGAGAAGCAGCTGCTCTCGAAGGCCAGTGATTGACGATAAAGTGCATTTTCTCACCTGCGATATTACCGCTGGCAATCAGGAAACCACGTGTCTTATGCACCGTATCATTGATATATACATAAGGTACGAGTTTACTATTTGTCAGTTCAAACAATTTGGGATTATAGAAGAAAGCACAGTCCACACCACGTTGGTCTGCTCCTTCGTAGTGAACATATTGGTACCCTCTGTCCGCTAAAGCAGGTTGTTTCAGTATGTCCTCCAATACTCTGTAATTTTCGATTTCAGAAACGCCGATAATGGCGGGACCCATTGGTAACTTGTCGGTACTTAACATACTTAATATTTCCGACATGTTTTTCAGCTTAGCCTTATACTTCATCGTATTCCACTGATTAGTACCGTTAGGAAGATACTCGTAGTCATTCTTACCTTCATCATGAATGGTGTCAAACAAATTCTCCATATTGTAGAACGCTACACTGTAGAGGGCAAATTTCTTTTCTTGTCCGTAGGCCATGAGGACAAAAAGAGCGAGTACACCTAAAGTCATTAAGCTTTTTTCATCTTTAAAATTGATTTTAAAAGTGGGTAATTTGTCATTTGTATGACAAATATCTAAAAAGAAAACGGAAAAACCACCCTTGCTAGTTACTTTTTTGCAAAAACATTGTTATATATAAAATTCTTGTTATTTTGCGTTAACACTAATATTTCTTTTATT
>ENA-OQIG01001438-OQIG01001438.1-human-gut-metagenome-genome-assembly--contig:-NODE-1438-length-10035-cov-2.708317_pt1 | contig 10035 bp, 13 predicted proteins | sample MGYA00242576_ERZ504741 | MGnify/ENA primary metagenome ERZ504741 (study PRJEB26092, sample SAMD00036436) | human gut metagenome | host: Homo sapiens | study: EMG produced TPA metagenomics assembly of... | reverse complement strand
ACGATTATAAATAGCAATTCTTCCGATAAGTTTGGCAATTTTTCCTTAGCCCCTCTCAACCATTTCTTTTTTTAGTTGTTCATTGGGCATTCACCTAAAACTTAACTGATAATGAAAACAAGCTTTAAAATGGTAGCTATGCTACTGGGGATAGAATTTTCCCCCTCTGTGCCTATGCACAACAGAAGGTAGTCATCGAAGATGAAGAACCGAACTCTATCATGTTTGTTTCGAAAAACAAAGCAGGAGATGAAATCATCCGAATCATGAACGACCGTTCGCAGATGCGTTTCCACGACCCGAATGCTCCCCGTTTCCTGCTAACCGACCAGAAAGGGAAATTTGCCCTGGGTATCGGAGGATATGTTCGTGCAACAGCAGAGTATGACTTTAACGGTATCGTAAATGATGTCGATTTCTATCCGGCATTGATTCCACAACGCGGAAGCGGCAATTTTGCCAAGAATCAATTCCAGATGGACATCACCACTTCTACCTATTCCTCAAACTGGTAGGACGTACGAAACATCTGGGAGACTTCGTTGTCTACACAGCCGGAAACTTCCGGGGTGACGGAAAAACCTTTGAATTGCAGAATGCTTATGCGCAATTCCTCGGTTTCACGATCGGATACAGCTACGGTTCGTTCATGGACCTCTCCGCACTGCTCCTACCATCGACTTTGCAGGTCCTAACGGATCAGCCTTTTACCGCACTACGCAATTGAGCTATATGTGCGATAAGTTGAAAAACTGGAAATTCGGTGTTTCGATGGAAATGCTTCAGTAGACGGTACAACCAACAATGACTTGTCTATCAACACCCAACGAATGCCGGACTTTGCCACTTCCGTACAGTATAACTGGAATAGTAGCAGTCACGTTAAATTAGGTGCCATTGTCCGTAGTATGACCTACTCAAGTAATGTACATGAGAAAGCCTATTCCGCCACCGGCTTCGGTCTGCAAGCATCTACAACCTTCAATATTACGAAGAAATTACAGGCATTCGGACAGTTTAATTATGGAAAAGGTATCGGATCTTACCTGAACGATTTAAGTAATCTGAACGTAGATATCGTTCCCGATCCTGATAATGAGGGAAAAATGCAGGTTCTCCCAATGCTGGATGGTATGCAGGGCTGCAATACAACCTTTGTCCGAGCATCTTTATATCCGGTACATATAGTTTATCCAGACTTTATTCTGAAAACGGATATCCAAGTGAAAATCCGGAATCCTATCGCAAAGGACAGTATTTAGTGGCTAATGCTTTCTGGAATGTAAGCAGTAATTTGCAAGTGGGCGTAGAATATTTAAGAGGATGGCGTACTGATTTCAGTTCTTCAACCCGCCCCGCCAACCGGTTGAATATGCTGGTACAATATTCTTTCTAAACTAACATAGAACAGTAAAACAAAAAAGCCGTCTCAACATCATGTCCGAGACGGCTTTTCTATACATATAAAGGATTAGAAATTTAGAACTTGTAGTTCACGCTCACGCCAAATACTTTATTGGTACGGCTATAAACGTCTTTATCAATAGATGCACCTAATCCACGTACATTTTCTTTAGTATAATCACTATACGTAGTCCAGAAATAAGCAACATCAAGGCTCAATGCCTGCGTGAAATTAATACGGCCTCCGAAACCAACTGAATAAGAATCACAAGAGAAACTTGTATCTGATTGGAAAGCATCGCTCAATCCGTAGTCTGTTTTCTGATAACCTCCACTGACTGTGAACAGTTTATTGATATCCCATTCAACACCGGCCAAGTACTCGTGTGTACCATGTTTCAGTGTCTTCTGTTTGCCATCCGCCATACCGGCATTCTTATCATCAAAGAAATGATATTCTACCGATGCTCTCAATGATGGCAAGATCTCATAACTTGCAGCTAAAGAAAGCATAGCAGGAAGATCACTCGGAGTGTTCACACCATTCTGATAAGGTGCCATAAAATCTGCGGCAGCATCCGGAGCAGTTATGTCATGTGTATCATTCTCAATATTCATATTGGCTTTGAACTCATACTTTGCAGCCAGATTCAATTTTCCGAACTTAGCATCAATACCAATAATCGGTGTCAATCCCCAACCTGTCTGATCGCAGTCTAATTTAAGTTTCGCATCATTCAGCTGCTGCGACTTTTGTAATGCTGCCTGTTGCGCCTGCTCTAAAGTCATACCGGCGGCCATTAGTTTTTTTACAATCTCAGCACCCAATTGTTCTGCTACACCCTCTTTCAAATTGATATCAAGGAAACCTTTATAGCCACCCGTAAAATAATTCATACGTGCACCAGCAAAAACTGCGAAGTGCTCATTAATTTTATAGCTTGCTCCTAATTGAAAACCATAAATATACTGACGACCTTCCATAGCCGAATTAATAGTATATTGATTAGGAGACAGCATCCCTTGACCGATTGTATTTACCAAACTAATAGCAGCCGCATCAAACATAGGTAAACCTTTGTCAAATGAAGCTTTTCCGCCACCACCTACAATGGCAAAGCTACCGGAAAACGCCCAATCGCCTTTTTTATATACAGCATGTATAGAAGGAATAACGGGAGCAGAAGCTTTTCCTTCATACTTACGTACAGTATTCTGTCCGTCCATGGTCCATAAAGGACTTGTTGCAGCAATATCACGGGTCTGATATGCACTTTGAATAGTAAGTGCTACTTGAAGACCATCTTTGGGAAGAAATGCCAGTCCGGCAGGATTACTATAAACTCCATCAACATCGATGGAAGCGCCGCGGGCTATCATGCGTAAGAAAGCAGCATTCTGATTCGTATTGGTTAGATAATCTCCGGCAAAAGTTGGAATTGAAACGATCAACATTGCAAGACCAATCAACGAAATTTTTCTCATCTAAATCTTTTTTAAAATTATTTCGGCGCAAAGATATAACAATATTGCACAGGGAGCACATATTTGTGCACTTATTTTCATTTATCCGCCATTTTAATTGAAAAATCAAACTGTTTCTAATGAAACAATCTGTTTTTCGAATGATGGATTGATTAAACAAATTCACCTGTTCCAACGTTTAATATTATATAATTTATAGAATAATATTATGCCTATACAATTGCATTTTTCGGCACAAAGCCTTATGATGAGTCCTCTTTCAATGACAAAAATAAAGAGTTCGGGTTTGAGATACGCTACTACAAAGGGCATCTGAATAAGAACAACGTACTACTGACACAAGGAGTGGATGCTGTCTGCATCTTTGTGAACGACGTTGCCGACGCAGAAGTAATCCGTGTGATGGCAGCCAACGGAGTAAAACTATTGGCACTACGCTGTGCCGGATTTAATAATGTAGATTTGGATGCTGCCGCTGCTGCCGGAATTACCGTAGTACGGGTTCCTGCCTACTCTCCTTATGCCGTTGCAGAGTACACCGTAGCTCTTATGTTATCGCTAAACCGGAAAATTCCCCGTGCTTCCTGGCGTACCAAAGATGGTAATTTCTCCCTGCACGGTCTGATGGGATTCGATATGCACGGAAAAACAGCAGGCATCATCGGTACAGGAAAAATCGCGAAAATACTGATTCACATCTTAAAAGGGTTTGGAATGAACATATTGGCTTATGACCTCTATCCGGACCATAACTTCGCCCGTGAAGAACAAATAGTTTATACTTCACTGGACGAACTATATCACAATTCGGATATCATCTCTTTGCATTGCCCGCTCACCGAAGCGACCAAGTATCTGATTAACGACTACTCTATCAGCAAAATGAAAGACGGAGTTATGATTATCAATACCGGTCGTGGACAGCTGATTCATACCAATGCACTGATTGAAGGGTTGAAGAACAAGAAAATAGGTTCCGCAGGACTGGACGTATATGAGGAAGAAAGCGAATACTTTTATGAAGATCAATCCGACCGCATCATCGACGATGATGTACTCGCCCGCTTACTTTCATTCAACAATGTGATAGTCACTTCTCATCAAGCTTTTTTCACACATGAAGCAATGGAGAATATTGCTGCGACCACCCTGCAAAACATAAAAGATTTTATCAATCATAAGCCTTTGCTAAATGAAGTGAAGAAATAAAACTTTTAAGCTCCTTTCTTTGTTTACAAAACATATAAACAAATAAGAGAAAGGACAGATTTTATGAAAAAAGTAATACATAAAGCAGATACAAGAGGACATTCCCAGTATGATTGGTTGGATAGTTACCATACTTTTAGTTTTGACGAATACTTCGACTCCAATCGTATCAACTTTGGTGCCCTTCGCGTATTGAATGATGACAAAGTTGCACCCGGAGAAGGTTTTCAGACTCACCCGCATAAGAATATGGAAATCATCTCCATCCCTCTGAAAGGACATCTGCAACATGGAGACAGCAAGAAGAACAGCCGCATCATTACTGTTGGAGAAATTCAGACAATGAGTGCCGGAACGGGAATCTTCCACAGTGAAGTGAATGCAAGCCCTGTAGAACCGGTAGAATTCCTGCAAATCTGGATTATGCCAAGAGAACGGAACACCCGTCCCGTTTATCAGGATTTCAGTATCACAGAGTTGGAACGTCCGAATGAACTGGCAGTCATCGTATCTCCCGACGGCAGTACACCTGCTTCCCTTTTGCAAGATACCTGGTTCTCAATCGGTAAAGTAGAAGCCGGGAAGAAACTGGGTTATCACATGCATCAAAGTCATGCAGGCGTCTATATTTTCCTCATTGAAGGAGAAATTGTAGTAGATGACGAAGTGTTGAAACGCCGGGACGGTATGGGTGTTTACGATACCAACAGTTTCGAACTGGAGACACTGAAAGATTCACATATTCTATTAATAGAAGTACCTATGTGATTCCATCATTAGAAATTAAGAACTAAAACTGCCAGATAATCTTATGGCGAAATTAAACATAGCAGATATCCGACAGGAATATACGAAAGGCGGGTTGCGGGAAAATGAACTTCCGGGCGACCCGCTTTCGCTTTTCAACCGTTGGCTGCAAGAAGCAATTGACGCAGAGGTGGATGAACCAACTGCTGTCATTATAGGAACGTATCCCCTGAAGGGAGACCGTCCACGCGTACCGTATTATTAAAAGGGCTCCATGATGGAAAATTTGTCTTCTATACCAATTATGAAAGCCGTAAAGGCAGGCAATTGGCACAAAATCCGTATATCTCCCTCTCTTTTGTGTGGCACGCCCTCGAAAGACAAATACATATAGAGGGAATAGCGACGAAAGTTCCTCCGGAAGAATCGGATGAATATTTCCGGAAACGTCCTTATAAAAGTCGGGTCGGTGCACGAATTTCTCCCCAAAGTCAACCTATAACAAGCCGAATGCAATTAATACGGTCTTTTGTCAGGGAGGCAGCCCGGTGGATCGGAAAAGAAGTGGAGAGGCCCGATAATTGGGGCGGATATGCCGTTACCCCTACAAGGATTGAATTCTGGCAAGGACGCCCCAACCGTCTGCATGACCGTTTTCTATATACCCTGCAACCGGACGGGGAATGGAAAATCAGTCGTCTTGCTCCTTGATTTCGTCGATTTTTCTTGGCAACTCCAACTAGAATACGTAATATTGCAATTATAAAATAGTCAGCTTATGACACTGGATTATATTTATCACAGCGGTTTCGCCATCGAAATGGAAGGTGTAACCGTTATCATCGATTACTACAAAGATTCTTCCGAAACGGAACATAACCGGGGAATCGTACATGATTATCTCCTGCAAAGGCCGGGTAAACTATATGTATTGGCCACCCATTTCCATCCCGACCACTTTAACCGTGAGATATTGACCTGGAAAAAACAACGCCCCGACATTCAATATATTTTCTCCAAAGATATCTTGAAATCCCATCGTGCCAAAGCCGAAGATGCTTTCTATATTAAAAAAGGAGAAACATACGAAGACGAGACAATTCGTATCGATGCTTTCGGCTCAACGGATGTCGGCAGTTCGTTCCTGCTTCACCTGCAAGATTGGAGTATTTTCCATGCCGGCGACTTGAACAACTGGCATTGGAGTGAGGAATCTACTGAAGAAGAGATCCGAAAAGCCAATGGTGATTTCCTTGCAGAAGTTAAATATTTAAAAGAAAAAAGCGCCAAACATCGATTTAGTACTATTCCCGGTGGATCGAAGAATGGGAAAAGATTACATGAAAGGGGCAAAACAGTTCATCGAACAAATAAAAACTACTATATTTGTGCCCATGCACTTCAGTGAAGATTATGAGGGGGGAAATGCGCTTCGTAGTTTTGCTGAAAATGCCGGATGCCGTTTTATCAGCATCACCCATCGGGGCGAAAGTTTTGAGATTACCAAATAAACACATGATAATTATGAATAAATTTACGATTCTGTTTCTTACCCTGTTCCTTGCATTGCCGATGGCGATGAAGGCAGATTCTGCAAAAGAGAAGAAAGACGACACCAGGTACCTTGTAGGAGCTGTTCCTGAAGTAGATGGTAAAGTAGTATTTTCCAAAGAGTTCCAGATTCCCGGAATGAGTCAGGCACAAATCTACGACACAATGACAAAGTGGATGAACGAACGTCTGAAAGAAAATAAAAATATTGATAGCCGCATTGTTTTCTCTGACGAAGCAAAGGGAACAATTGCCGGTGTTGGAGAAGAATGGATTGTTTTCAGTTCCAGTGCTCTGTCATTAGACCGTACACTGGTCAACTATCAGATTACCGTTACCTGTAAACCCGGCAACTGCCTAGTAGAGCTTGAGAAAATCCGTTTCACTTATCGCGAAACAGAGAAATACAAAGCGGAAGAATGGATTACTGATAAATATGCGCTCAATAAAGCAAAGACCAAATTAGTGCGCGGCCTGGCTAAATGGCGTAGAAAAACTGTAGACTTCGCAGATGATATGTTTATGGATGTAGCAGTAGCTTTCGGAGCACCTGATACTCGTCCGAAGACAGAGAAAAAGAAGAAAGAAGAAGAGCAACAAACTCCATCAATCGTTGCAGCCGCAGGCCCGATTATCATTGGTGGCACAGATAAAAAGACTGATATTAAAGTGACGACCGCCGAACCCGTTCAAACTACAGTTCCTGCTGCGACTCTCACTCCTGCTACTCCAGTAGCAAAGCTTCCACAGATATGCCGGGTTATACAGAAATTGATTTGAAACAAATTCCGGGCGAAGTATATGCCTTAATGGGAAGTGGTAAATTAGTAATCAGTATTGGAAAAGATGAGTTCAACATGACCAATATGACTGCAAATGCAGGTGGTGCATTAGGTTATCAATCAGGAAAAGCTGTTGCATATTGCACACTTTCACCCGACCAACCTTATGATGCTATAGAAAAGGCAGACAGCTATACACTGAAATTGTATGCTCCGAACCAGACAACTCCTTCAGCTGTTATCGAATGTAAGAAAATGCCTTCACAGACAACTCCGCAAGCCGGACAACCCCGTACCTATGTTGGAGAAATTGTGAAACTCTTAATGAAAAAATAAGGAAAATTGCAACAATGGAAATAAAAAGTAAATTTGACCATTTTAATATCAACGTTACAAACCTGGAGCGGAGTATCGCTTTTTATGAGAAAGCACTCGGCTTAAAAGAACATCATCGGAAAGAAGCATCCGACGGTTCATTCACACTAGTTTACCTGACAGATAATGAAACAGGTTTCCTATTGGAATTGACATGGCTCAAAGATCATATTGCTCCATACGAACTGGGGGAAAACGAAAGTCACCTATGTTTTCGTGTAGCCGGTGATTACGATGCAATCAGGGCCTATCACAAAGAAATGAATTGTGTATGTTTTGAGAACACTGCCATGGGGCTTTATTTCATTAATGACCCGGATGATTACTGGATTGAAATACTCCCACAGAAGTGATTTTATATAAAAAGTGGGGGCAGGATAATTATCCTGCCCCCACTTTTTATGTAGAATATATGATCTATCAAACACATAGTATATATACCTAAAACAACAAATACTATAAATATGTATCCGAAAATAAACACCACCTTGCCAGTTGCTTAATCAGAAAAAAGCCACTCCTCAATGATTAAAAGGCAACCGGATTGATGATCCGTTTATTGCTACAGCCTTTATTTTTTATGTCGGCTAGCTCTTTTCTTCCGGATATCTGCTTTCATCTTCGCTGCACCCGAACCATGTTGTCCACGAATATACGTTCGCTTTTTTCGCTTTCGTTTTCACCTTTTCCTCTTCTTTGGCTTATCTTTCTTACCTTTAAAAACGATACCACCCATGATTGCTTCTTCTATACTCATATAATCATTTATTAGTATTCAACATTTCCGATGGCAAAGATAACCCTTTTCTACGGATTTATTTATCTTTGCAAAGTTAACAATCGTAACCACCAATGGCAACAACAATTCTTTCTGCAGAAAAGGACCCGATGGGAGCCGCTATTTCTGACTATTTCAACCATCATAGAGCTGATCGTTTGCGGGTATTTTCTTCTCAATTCGAAGAAGATGAAATTCCCGTCAAAGAACTGTTTCGTAGTATACAGTCTATGCCTATACTAGAGCGTACCGCCCTGCAAATGGCTACTGGACGGATTTTGGATGTAGGTGCCGGAAGTGGTTGCCATGCGCTGGCACTTCAGGAAATGGGAAAAGACGTATGCGCCATTGATATTTCTCCCTTATCTGTCGAAGTAATGAAACAACGCGGAGTGAACGATCCCCGCCTCATCAACCTTTTTGATGAAACATTTTCCGAAACATTCGATACAATCCTAATGCTCATGAATGGTTCCGGAATCATCGGACGGCTGAATAATATGCCCGAATTTTTCCAACGGATGAAACGTATTCTCCACCCCGGTGGATGCATATTTATGGATTCCAGTGATTTGCGTTATCTTTTTGAAGAGGAAGACGGTAGCATAGTCATCGATCTGGCCGGAGATTACTACGGAGAGATCGACTTCCAAATGCAATATAAAGATGTAAAAGGAGACACATTCGACTGGTTATATGTAGATTTCCAGACTCTTAGCTTATATGCTTCCGAATGTGGTTTTAAGGCAGAATTGATAAAAGAAGGAAAGCATTACGATTACCTGGTCAAACTTAGCATTGCTTGAAAATGCATCTTCATATAGTGACGGTATGCACTCCGGATAGCGTCACTATATAACCAAAATAGTAACGCCATCACATCAGGATAGCGTTACTATTTTTATATACTCATATATGTTCCGTTGGAAACATCTGATGAAGGCTCTCTTTTATTTCAGCATTTCATTAATTGCCTGCACAAGAGAAGCAAACTCTTCCTCATTATATAAACGAGTCAGCTTTACAATTTTCCCTTCCTTATCAATCAACACGTTTCTCGTTATTCCAGATTCACGTAATGCATACTTCGCAAAGATATCAGCTCCCGGATCCAGTCCTAACGGATAAGTGACTCCGGTAGATTTTGCAAAAGCCAGTACTTTGTCAAGCGGTTCGTCACGGTCAATGCCAATCAGAGCAAAGTCTGCATTATTTTTATGCTTCAACCAAATATCCTTCTCGATAAACGGCATTTCTTTACGGCAAACCCCACACCAGCTTGCAGTGAACTGCAACATGACAACTTTACCACGAAGGAAGATAAACTCACTTGCTTCCCATCTGTCAAGGTAATTGTGAAATCCGGAGCCATCTCTCCTACCCGAACAATATATCCTGTACTATCTGCCTGAACTGATTTTGCATCCGCAGTTACTTCTACACTATCTGTTGCAACTTCAACATTCGCCGTTCCTTTCTTCTGTCCGGAACAAGCCCATATACCTATGCTAAAAGCGCCACACTACATACATTCATAATTTTCATTTTCATCTAATCATTGGTAACTTTGCAAATATCACGGCTCTTTCATTTAAGCTTAGATAAAGGCACATAATTCCCCCACCCACTTCTTATGGGAAGTAGGGATTTTGTTATGATTGATACCCAAAACGTTACGAATCCTCTGAAATTACAAATTATCTC
>ENA-OQIG01001437-OQIG01001437.1-human-gut-metagenome-genome-assembly--contig:-NODE-1437-length-10056-cov-2.047940_pt1 | contig 10056 bp, 9 predicted proteins | sample MGYA00242576_ERZ504741 | MGnify/ENA primary metagenome ERZ504741 (study PRJEB26092, sample SAMD00036436) | human gut metagenome | host: Homo sapiens | study: EMG produced TPA metagenomics assembly of... | reverse complement strand
CTTATTCTCTGTGTGTTGATATTCAACGAATTAATTCCTTTATTGGTAGAAATCCATAATGTTCCATCCGTGCCATTAACAATTGATTTTATTGTATTGCTGCTCAACCCGTCTGCAGAGCTAAAATTTTCAACGCAGGCATTATGGTTTTCATCCAAATCCACGATTTTCCTTAACCCGCGTCCAAGTGTTCCATACCAGATATTATGATTCAAGTCTTCACATACAGGCACTATATAGTCGAGTTCATCAAGTCCCTTGACTGAGTTCAAAACAGGATTATCTATATACAAATCTGCAGATTCCAATACTTTAAGACCGAAGCTGGAAGCTACCCATATATTACCCTTATGATCTTTAACGATGTTTCTTACTATCTTAAGTTCTTTATTGTCAGATGTTTTGATTTCCTTCATCACACCTGTGGACAAATCATATCTAAAAAGACCTTTATTATATGTGCCAATCCACAAATATTTTCCATCGGCAAGCATTGCGCGCACATTTCTCAAGCCTGAGATCTTTTTATAATCATTATCAGAAGTGAAACTGTAAATACCATCGTACATCAGAGACACATACATGCAGTCGGTGTAGTTTGAGTATGCTGTTGAGTATACTATCCTGTTTGCCGTGAAAGGAATAAGTCTGGCATTACCGGTAATGGAATTAAAATGATATAGCCCTGAGCCTTCTGTACCTAAATATATATCGGATTTGGCAAATGTATAAACGGACGATATATGGTCATTTCCTATTCCTCTGAATAAATCTATAGGTTTATTATTTTCGCGTATACTCATAAAGCCACTCTTGAAAAATCCTATCCAAAGAATATCGTTTTTATCAAGAACTACAGTTTGCGGATAGCTGTAAGAATATGTAGCAATAACCTGTGGTTTTGACTCGATGGCATGCAATACATCAAAAGTCAACACATTCACAGTGCTTGTAGTGGCATAAAATAATCTTTTGTTTTTATATACCATTTTTCGTATATCGCAGTTTTCCAACAGGGTACTTACCTTGCAGGTATGCTTGTCGTATAAACATAATTGATGATTTTCCAGATTTGAGTTACAATATTTGAGAAGATGAGATGACTATGGCTGAAGCTATAGGGCATCCCAATAGTTTGTTAAGCAGTAATTCATCTCCATCGACGTTACATTCGTACAGGCCGTCTTCGGAGGAGAGCATTATCGTATTATCTATTTCTATGATGTCGGAAATGTATGGTAATTTTAATGTTGATCTTAAGACAGTATTTATTTTGCCATTTTGAAAATCATAATTTACAAGGTATATACTCTCATCAGAGGAATGAAACCAGACTCTGTCTTTAGAGTCGACAAGAATCTTATCGCAAGTAAATTTTATCAATACCGCTGTGACCAAGATTTAATGAAACGAATTCGTTCTTTACAGAATTGAACAGGAACACTCCTCTATCGGCTGTACCTATCCACAGATTTCCATGTGAATCTTCGTCAATACATACTATCAGATTACTGTTAAAACCGTTTGACTGATATCCGTAAACCTTAAATTCATATCCGTCAAACCTGTTCAGTCCGTCGTTCGTGGCCAACCATATAAACCTTTAGAGTCTTGATAAATACATTGCACATCATTTTGGGAAAGTCCATCAAGAGTAGTGTACTTTCTTGTGACAAACTCATTGGATGTCAAAGGATTTGCAAACTATAATCAGAACTGATATTAAACTTAAGATTAATCTAAACATATAACTATGTATTCTTTATATTTCATCAAGATTACAAAGTTATTGATTTTATCTAAAACATCAAGTATTTACAGTAGTTAATAGATAATTATAGATATTTTCCACTTTAGAATGCGTATCAAAATCAATCAAGAAAAAAATAAATCTTTAACTTCATTTCATAGTATAAAACAAAAAAGCATCGTACCATTACACTCAATAATAGATACGATGCCCGAAAGAAATTACAGTAACAGACTGTATTGGGATTGTTCTTAAAAAGACTTATCTGTATGACTTTATATATATGTCGAGTATTTCGGTATCCGACAGTTCATGAGGGTCCAGACTGAACAATGCACCCATGCAGTTCGCGCATTATCAATCATCTTAGGGAAATCTTCCTTTACTATTCCCCAGTCGCTAAGCTTCAAATCGCGGACATTGCATTCCTTCTGCATTCTCACCAAAGCATCTATAAAATGTTCGGGATTAAGGTTCTTGCTCCGGTCATAACATCTGCCATGCGCATATATCTCTTTGTCCTGTCATAAATAAAAGTAGAGAAATAGGCCTCGCTTATAGCTATCAGGCCAGCACCATGAGGAAGAGCGGGATAGTATGCGCTGAGAGCGTGCTCGAGAGAATGTTCGGAAGTACAACTGGATGTGGATTCAACCATTCCCGCCAGCGTACTTGCCCAAGCCACCTTTGCCCTCGCTTTCAGGTTATTTCCATCCTTCACCGCAACAGGTAAATATTTATACAGCAGTCTGATGGCCTCAAGAGCGAAAATATCACTTATTGGGGTTGCACAATTGGCAATATAGCCTTCGGCTGCATGAAAGAATGCGTCGAATCCCTGATAGGCAGTCAGATGTGGCGGAACTGAAACCATCAGTCCGGGTCGATTATCGACAGACATGGGAAAGTTAAAGTGGAGCCGATACCTATCTTTTCGTTTGTTTCCAGATTGGTTATGACAGTCCATGGGTCAGCCTCGGTTCCGGTTCCGGCTGTTGTAGGAATGGCTATGATGGGCAATGCTTTGCTGTAAGGAAGCCCCTTGCCGATACCTCCTTCAACATATTCCCAATAATCGCCATCATTACATGCCATGATTGCAATGGATTTGGCTGTATCTATCGAACTTCCGCCTCCCAAACCTATAATCATATCGCAATTTTCCTCACGACAGATTGCCGCACCTTCCATTACATGGTCTTTTATTGGGTTAGGCAATATCTTGTCGTACACCACGGCATCAACATTATTTTCTTTCAGCAGACCAATCACCTTATCCAGATAACCATATTTACGCATTGATGTTCCGGATGAAATGACTATCAAAGCCTTTTTGCCGGGCAATGTCTCTGTTGAAAGAGTTTAAAGTTCGCCACATCCGAAGAGAATCTTCGTCGGAATATTATAACCAAAAACAAAATTATTGTACCATAAATATTATCAGTCAGTCAACTTACTATCTTAAAGCCTTATCAATCACTTTCTTGAGTTCAGGATAAGCCTCATCTGTATCGCCCACCTGTTTTCTCAACTCACGCAGTTTCTTTTTCATGTCCTTAAGAACTTTGGCGTATTTAGGATTATCAGCCAGGTTTACCATTTCGTAAGGGTCGTTCTTCACATCGTAGAGTTCGAAAGAAACCAGAGTAGGAACAATCTTGTGGCTGTTCTTCAACCATGACATTGATTTCTGTCCGTAACGTTTGTCGTCGTAATGACGGCCATAGAAAAGTATCAGCTTATAGTTTTCCGTGCGGATACCTATGTGTGCCGGAACGTCGTGATGAATCATGTGCATCCAGTATCTGTAGTAAACAGCATCCTTCCAGTTTTCTGGCTTTTTGCCTTCGAACACAGAGGCAAAGCTCTTTCCATCCATGTATGAAGGTTCTTTGCCACCGACCATCTCTATAAGAGTTGGAGCAAAATCAATGTTGTTAATCATCAGGTCCGACTTGGCTCCCTTGTAAGGACATCTCGGGTCGCGGACTATGAAAGGCATTCTCTGAGATTCTTCATACATCCATCTCTTGTCCTGCAGGTCGTGTTCGCCAAGCATCATACCCTGGTCGCCTGTATATACGATAATGGTATTTTCCCAGAGTCCTTCCTTCTTGAGATAGTCGTAAAAGACGTTTCAGGTTGTCATCCACACCCTTTACGCAACGCAGATACGATTTCAGGTAATGCTGGTAGGCAAGGTATGTATTCTCCATTTCATCACCTGTATTGCACTTATATTCCATTACATAATTGCGGATTTCATGACGGCTTGAGACAGAAGTTCCGATGAAGTGACGAAGTGAATCGTTCTTGCCTCTTGTGCCTTCGGAGCCCCATTTGTCTGTATCGAACAATGACAATGGAACAGGCACTTCCACATCGTCAAGATAATATTCATAGCGCGGTGCGTACTCGAACATATCGTGCGGTGCCTTGTAATGATGCATCATGAAGAAAGGTTTGGACTTGTCGCGTCTGTTCTTCAACCAGTCAATAGCAAGGTTGGTCACGATATCCGAGGAGTAACCCATTTTCTTTATCTGGTTATTAGCCATTTCTTGTCAGTTACGTCACTTGTAAGGAAAGTAGGGTCGAAGTATTCGCCCTGTCCGCCATGACCGTTGAATACAGAATAATAGTCGAAGTGCGACGGTTCGCATCCCAAATGCCATTTACCGATCATGCAGTCTGATATCCCATATTATGGAACTCATCAACCAGATATTCCTGGTCCGGCTGAAGCACTTCATCCAAAGTGAGCACCTTGTTACGATGGGAATACTGTCCGGTCATGATACATGCACGGCTTGGGGTACTGATGGAGTTTGTACAGAAACAGTTCTCGAAGAGCATACCGTCCCTTGCCAGTTCATCAATTGTAGGAGTAGGGTTCAGTACTGCAAGACGACTTCCGTATGCGCCGATAGCCTGCGAAGTATGGTCGTCCGACATGATGTAGATGACATTCATCTGTTTCTGCTGTGCTGCGACACCAACACATACAGACAGGAATGGCATAACAGCCATTCCCTTCATTATATTATTTTTTAAATTCGTTTTCATAAGTCAGATTATCATTGAAATAGAACTTGCAAGACATATCATCGAATGATTTTACGTCCTTATTCTGCATTTTAACCCATTGTTCTGATTTAGCCTTGACAGCTACCTGAGTTGAAACCTCATTACCGTCGACTACACTTTTAAGAGTGACATTTGCATCCTCTGCATTATGGTTTGCCACACGTACAGTGATAAGGCATCCGTTATCAACCTTATCGTATAGCGGTTTGGAAACCACCACCCTTTAAGCTTAATCTTGAACACATGTGCATATTCAGTAGGTTTGTTCTTAGGGAAGTTTACTACAAGACCCTCGTCAGTCATCTTATAGTCAATCTTCTCTGAGCTTCCAAGCATTTCAACCGACTCAATTTCTACGTTCCGGCAATACTTAGTAGCCAATGACTTGATAGTAACACTACCATCTGTCCAAGCCAGAGACACGGCATAGAGGTTATTGTCGCATGTAGTAAAGCGAATGTCGTCCGCTGTATATTCAGTTTTTGTATTGTCTGTCATATAACCTGCGGTGCCTGCGTTATGTCCTTCGGAAGCAATCACCCATGGTCGTGAGCCATAAATAGCCTCACCGTTAGTCTTCAACCATTTACCTATCTCGGCAAGTACGTTCTTCTGTTCGTCTGTAATAGTACCGTCGGCCTTAGGACCTATATTCAGCAATAAGTTACCGTTCTTGCTGACAATATCAACAAAGTCGTCGATGATATGGTCAGGACTCTTGTTTTCCTCGCCCACACAATAGCTCCACGATTTCTTGCCTACAGAAGTATCAGTCTGCCATGGATATTCACGGATTCTGTCGCTCTTACCTCTTTCTATATCGAACACCTGGATATTGTCGCCATATCCGAATTTAGTGTTAACCACAACTTCTTTATTCCAATCAAGAGCCGAATTGTAATAATAAGCCATGAATTTATAGAAAGTAGGCTGGAACGGATATTTTCCCACAGTCCAGTCGAACCATATCAATTCAGGCTGATATTTGTCGATAAGCTCGTATGTATGCATAAGGAACTGACGGCGTGAACGTTCGTTCGAGCCTTCATACTTACCACAATAAGGTGTCATACCCTGACCTTCGGCTCATGCAGTCTTTCGCCATACAGAGTGATTGTAGTGTCCTGAACATCAGAAGGAGTTTCCATTCCATATTCATAGAACCATGCATTCTCGCATCTGTGAGAAGAAAGTCCGAAACGCAGACCGGCTTTCTTGGTAGCTTCCTTCAATTCGCCGATTATATCCCTTTTCGGTCCCATATCCACAGCATTCCACTTATTGAAAGTACTGCTGTACATGGCAAATCCGTCGTGATGCTCGGCCACCGGAACAATGTATTGTGCTCCAGATGATTTTACCACTGCCAGCCACTCGTCGGCATTGAAATTTTCGGCTTTGAACATAGGGATGAAATCCTTATATCCGAATTTGGTCAAAGGACCGTAAGTCTGTACGTGATACTTATTAATAGGATGACCTTCCTTGTACATCCAGCGGGAATACCATTCACTGCCGTATGCAGGAACGGAATAAACTCCCCAGTGGATAAAGATACCGAACTTGGCATCCTTAAACCATTCAGGAATAGTGTAATTTTGAGCAATCGATGCCGAATCGGCCTTGAACACATCAGTACCTTTTAAAGATACAGTAGAATCTACATTAGGAGCGTATGTAGAATTGCACGACGCCAACAGCTTAATGCCGCAACTCCTAAAACCGTTTTCATGGATTTCTTATTCATAATAATCTTATTACATTAAATAATGACATTAATTTTTTCTGTAAGCAAAGATACACTTGAGTTCCATTTACAATAAATAATTTAATTACTATAGTAAGGGGTAAAATATTTACCACCTATTATTGAACAAATTTACCCCCTCTCATATATGATAATAAACTGCCAATATCGAATTACAAGTAAATATATATTTCAACAAAAAAGGTTTAGCCTATTATTACACAACAATTTCACCCTAAGAATAAAATATATATAGAGTAAATTTGCCAATATAACAAACTGTAAAAACAAATTTATGAAAAACTATTTGATTTACTTACTCGCAGCAGTATCGTGTACAACTGTAGCAGACCTAAATGCTCAAGTCAGTACAAAAACAGGTAATGAAACCACAGAACTTACAATTCCGAAAAAGTTCTACAAGGACAGCATTGATTTCAGCAATGCTCCGAAAAGACTTAACAACAAGTACCCTCTTTCCGACCAGAAGAACGAAGGCGGATGGGTTCTAAACAAAAAGGCCTCTGACGAGTTCAAAGGAAAGAAGCTGAATGAGGAAAGATGGTTCCCGAACAACCCTAAATGGAAAGGAAGACAACCTACTTTCTTTGCAAAGGAGAATACTACATTTGAAGACGGCTGTTGCGTGATGAGAACTTACAAGCCGGAAGCAGGATCACTGCCCGAAGGATATACTCACACTGCCGGTTTCCTGGTAAGCAAAGAACTTTTCCTTTACGGATATTTCGAAGCAAGACTGAGACCAAACGACTCGCATGGGTTTTCGGTTTCTGGATGTCGAACAATGAAAGAAACTGGTGGACTGAAATAGACATTTGCGAGAACTGCCCCGGCAATCCTGCCAACAGACATGACCTGAACTCGAACGTGCATGTATTTAAAGCTCCAGCAGATAAGGGTGATATAAAGAAACATATCAACTTCCCTGCCAAATACTATATACCATTCGAATTGCAGAAAGACTTTCACGTATGGGGACTTGACTGGAGCAAGGAATATATCCGACTATATATAGACGGAGTACTGTACAGAGAAATAGAGAACAAGTACTGGCACCAGCCATTACGCATCAATCTTAACAACGAATCGAACAAATGGTTCGGAGCCTTGCCGGACGACAACAATATGGATTCTGAATATCTGATAGATTATGTAAGGGTGTGGTACAAGAAATAAGAAATAACATAATCTGAAATTATAAAAGGCAGTCTTCATTATCAGTATGCTGATGATAAAGTCTGCCTTTTTAACAAGAAGATAAAGATTTTAATCTGCCCTATCACTCATTTACTTCATCCGGATACTCTGTAAGCGAGTTTCCCGAATTGCTTATTTCAATAGAGCCGATAGGAAGATAATTGAACTTCTTGCTCCATGCAGAGATACCATAATCTCTTCTAAGAATAGGCATCATGACCTCCTCGGCACGTCCTGAGCGGACGAGGTCAAACCATCTGTCACCCTCGCATGCCAGTTCACAACGACGCTCATACCATAGAACATCAATTACGCTTTTAAATCTGTCAGGATACATCTGCATTAGCTTGTCAACATCAATATAACTTCCGTCGTCTGCATGAACATGCTTCTTTCTGAGTTCATTTATGTAATACTTCGCTTTTGCTTCATCAGGATTAGTACCTCTGAGATATGCTTCGGCAAGCATCAGATACACTTCACCATATCTGATGACCCTTACGTTTCCAGGCTTGTTTAGATTGGGGTTTCCTATCATATCGTAATTTTTGAAAGGAGGATATTTCTTCTGGGCATATCCCTGGAAATCAGGCCCGTAAGAGCCTGTCTCCCAAACAACTTTTTTTGATTCATCCTGAATATTGGCATTAGGTTTGGTTACAAGTTCATCGTAAGTAAATATCGCCGCATCACGACGCACATGGTCATCCGGAAGGAATAATCATACAATTCCTTAGTAGGCAGACAAAAGCCATATCCATTATCATAATCAGGACTATTTTTCAACTGTCTCGGTCCGCAGAAAGTCACCCACATAGCACCTTCGCCTGCATCAATATTACCCCAGTTTGTATTACCAGATTTGGTAGAGGTCTGTATTTCAAATATAGATTCCTCGTTATTCTCCTGATGAGCCGCAAACAATTTAGAATAATCATCCGTCAGAGTATAATTACCACTTGAAATTACATCCTCCAATAAAGGTTTCGCTTTGTCAAAAATCTTAGCATCATCGTTGCTCCAGTCAGCCCAATAAAGATAGACCTTGGCCAACAGGGCTTGAGCCGCAGTCTTGGTAATACGTCCTTTCATTGTGTCCGGGAAATTATCCTTTAGAGAAGGGATAGCTTCAAGAAGATCTTTCTCTATTGCTTTATTTACATTTTCGCGAGTATCTCTCGTAAACTTGAATCCTTCAGGATAAAGAGTCTCAAGACTGATAAAGCATGGACCATAATATCTCAACAATTCAAAATGATACCAAGCACGTAAGAACTTAGCTTCAGCTTTATAAACTTTAGCTTCCGGACTGTCATACTCTGAATTTATTACAAGATTACATCTATATATACCACGGTAACGAGTTTTCCACAAATTATCGGAAATAGAATTGACACTCGTATTTGAATAATCCTCTATAGCCTGCATGTAAGGCTGATCCTGATCAGAGCCACCACCAGTACGAGCATTATCCGAACGGATTTCACCCATAGGTACAATGGAAGCAAGTGCATTACCCGAAGCACCACCTATGTGAGCTAACGGATCATAACAAGCAGTAAGCGCTTTGAACATCTGTTCATCGGTCCTATAAAAGAACTTTCTGTTTCGGACATTATAGGAGCTGTATCCAGGAAACTGTCGCTGCAAGATGATGATGCAATAGCAGCAAACATGAGGACAAGAATATTATTATGTATTTTCGACTTCATAATTTTCAATTTTAGAAATTAAGACTTAAACCAAATCTGAATGTACGGGCCTGAGGTAAGTACCATAGTCAATACCTGTGCTAAGAATATTGCCACCTGCCATATTTCCTACTTCAGGATCCATAAACGGATAGCTGGTGAAAGTGGCAAGATTATCAATTGCTGCATAAATTCTTGCTTTATTCAGCATCAACTTGTTTATTAATTTAGTTGGGAATGAATAGCCTACCTCAAGTGAAGAAATCTTTAAATGCGAACCATCATAAAGATAAAAATCGGATGGTTTGCCAAAGTTTCCATTAGGATCTTTGGATGAAAGACGAGGCACTCCATTATCATCACCTTCTTTCCGCCATCTGTCAAGATAGAATGATGGAAGGTTGCTGCGTCCGTATGCTTCCTGTCGGTAAATATCAGAGAAGACTTTATATCCAGCTTTTCCTGTTAAGAAGATTGTCATATCAATACCTCTCCAGTCGGCACCTAAATTCAAACCGAATGTCCATTTTGGCCAAGGATTGCCACAATCGGTTCTATCTTCA
>ENA-OQIG01001435-OQIG01001435.1-human-gut-metagenome-genome-assembly--contig:-NODE-1435-length-10076-cov-1.542567_pt1 | contig 10076 bp, 16 predicted proteins | sample MGYA00242576_ERZ504741 | MGnify/ENA primary metagenome ERZ504741 (study PRJEB26092, sample SAMD00036436) | human gut metagenome | host: Homo sapiens | study: EMG produced TPA metagenomics assembly of... | reverse complement strand
TGTAACATCGATCGATGCTCAGAGTACGTAGTGTACATCGATCGATGCTCAGACGTACGTAGCTGTACATCGATCGATGCTCAGACGTACGTAGCTGTACATCGATCGATGCTCAGACGTACGTAGCTGTACATCGATCGATGCTCAGACGTACGAGGTTCACACTGGTGGGTCTTCCATGCTGTGGAGGATCCCGGCAGGTAGCCCTGACGTTTTTGGCGAACACGTCCCGGTCCTTGTAGATGAACCGGATGTCCCGATAGGAATTCATGCCCATGGTGTGGATCACAATGTAATCGAAAGTTTCCGAGGTGTAGATGATATCCAGTCTGGCCCGGAGTTCCGGAGCCTCATACCGGCAGATGGTGAGCACTTGGCCGCTGATGGTATCCACCAGTTTTTTGGTGAACGGACCACCTGGTCCGGCAGCTCCCGGATAAAATCCCACTCCCGGGTTTCCTTCTGGATTTCTTCAATCGGTTTGTACCCCATGGCCGGTTACGCCTTCTCCCCGGCTTTGGCGGCATCCTGGGCCAGGAGCTTTTCCAGCCGTCCGCAGCTCATTTTCCCTTCGTGGCAGACCCGGTCACTTTCGCAGGTGGGGCCGGCTTTTTCAAAGAGGATAGGCGCCACTTCCTTCACCTGCCGGAGCATTTCCCAGGCCAGGGCACGGATTTCCCACTGGGCCCGGGAGCAGCACCGGAGCTGGAAGAAATGGAGCAGGCTCCGGGCATTCATGGTGACCACGATCTTGGTCTCCGCCGCGTTGGGCAGGATATACCGGGCATCTTCCGCCGGCACCCCCGCCTCCGTCCATTTGTTGTACAAATCCTGGATCTTTCCGCACAGCTCTTCGAATTCTTTTTTGCATTCGGGCCGGGCAGCCAGGGTGGGCGGCAGGATGGTCTCGAAATCGTGTTCCTTCACATACCGCTGGCTCTGCTGGCTGTAGGAAGCGATCCTGTGGCGCACCAGCTGGTGGGTCAGTACCCGGGACACCCCTTCGATGGCAAAGGTGAAGCTTACATGCTCAAAGGTGGAGGTATGCCCCATCTGGCCCAGCCGGCGCACCAGGCTGGCCACTTCCTGGTCCGTCATTTTGTTTTCCAGTTCCGCCGCCCCGATGGGAGAATAGCAGAGCCGGGCGCTCATGGCCACGGTCCGGTCCGGTTCGGGGTAGTAGCGGAGCAGTTTTACGTGCATCATTTTTTCTTCTGTTTCCTTTCCTCCTCCATGGCCTGGCGGATCAGTTCAAAGGAATGGTCCATCAGGGCCTGGAGCCGGTCTTTCCGGTCCATGAGATACAGGTAGCCCATAAGGCCTCAAAGGCCGTGCCCTGACGGTATTCCCGGACACTGGCGCTTTTGGGCACCGTGCTTTTGGTGTTCCGGCCCCGGCGGGCAATCTGGCTTCTTCTTCGGTGAGTTCCGGTTCCAGGGCATCCATGGCTTTGGCCTGCATCACTGCAGACACCATCCGGCTGGCCAGATCGTGGAGCACCTGTACATGGCTGCTGATGGGCAGGAGCCGCATCCGCACGTACAGGGAAAACACTGCATCCCCAATATAGGCCAGTTCCACCGGATGGATCAGCCGGGGTTCCGGCATAGTCTGGGTTTCTCCGCAGGTGGCCAGCACAAGGTCCAGGAGCCGCTGATACTGTTCGTATCTCACTTTCTCTTCCACCGTACGCCTGGGGCGTGTCTTCCAGGATGATTCCCTTGGCAGCCAGTTCGTCACGGATGGCATCGGCTTTGGCAAAATCCCGGGCTTTCCGGGCAGCCTGGCGTTCTTCGATCCTGGCGGCGATTTCCGCTTCCTCGTTGCTCACCGCGCCCCCTTCTCCGTTGCAGTCGGCTGGTTTTCCAGGATCCCGATGACCTCGATCATTTCCTTCCAGCCTTGTCGATCTGTTCTACCAGTTACCATCAGCTTCTTGGCACCGCTGATGATGGCGTTGTGGTATACGTTGATTTCCTTGGCCAGGGCAAACAGGTAGCTGATGGCCAGGGAGGTGTTGAAGTCGTCGCTCATGGCATCGAAGAACCCTTTCCGCAGTTCTTCCACTTTGTCCCGGAGCGCCAGGCTTTCCGCATCCGGCCCCACGGTGATCACCTGCTGGATTTCCCGCAGGTTGTTCTGGGCCGTACGCAGCCGTTCCAGGCTCCGTCCCGCTTCCGCCAGCCGTTCCTGGCTGAAGTCCAGGGGACTGCGGTAATGGGTGTTCAGGATGAAATAGCGGATGGTTTCCGGTTCATATTCCTTCAGCAGATCGTACACGGTCTTGAAATTGCCCAGGGATTTGGACATTTTTTCTTCGTTGATGGTGATGAATCCGTTGTGGACCCAGTACCGGACAAAGGGATGGACCCCGGTGGCCCCTTCGCTCTGGGCGATTTCGTTTTCGTGGTGGGGGAAGATCAGGTCGCTGCCGCCGCCATGGAAATCCAGGGTGTTGCCCAGGTATTTGGTGCTCATGGTGGAGCATTCAATGTGCCAGCCCGGCCGGCCTTTGCCCCAGGGGCTGTCCCAGGAAGGTTCTCCCGGTTTGGCGGATTTCCACAGGGCGAAATCCATGGGGTTCTCTTTCCGTTCGTCCACGTCCCACCCGGCGCCGGCCATCATGTCGTCCAGTTTCCGGCCGGACAGTTCCCCGTAATGGCTGAATCTTTCCACCCGGTAGTACACGTCCCCGTCCACCACATAACCGTAACCGTTGTTGATGAGCTCCTGGACGGTGTGGATGATGTCGGGAATGTGTTCGGAAACCCGGGGATAGATGTGGGCCCGCTTCACATGGAGTTTGTCCATCACTTCGAAATAAGCCTTGATGTACCGGTTGGCAATCACATCCCAGGTGACCCCTTCTTCATTGGCGGCCCGGATGATCTTGTCGTCCACATCGGTGAAGTTCTGGACATAGGTCACATCGTACCCTTCGTGGTCCAGGAACCGGCGGATGGTATCCCACACCACAAAGGGGCGGGCATTGCCGATATGGGGATGGTTGTAGGGGGTGACCCCGCACACATAGATCCCCACTTTCCCCGGATGGAGAGGAACGAATTCCTCTTTCTGCCGGGTCATATCATTATAAACACGGATGCTCATAGGAAGCTCCTTTCCTTACAGGTTCACGCCGGCTTTGGCCAGGCTGCCCCGGATCCGGGATGCCACACGTTCTTTGCCCAGGAGGGGAATCATTTCCGCCAGTTCCGGTCCGTGCTGGTTGCCGGTGAGAGCCACCCGGACGGGCATGAATACTTTCTTGCCCCCCAGTTTGGTTTCTTTCTGTACGGCCTTGAACAGGGCCTTGGTGGCTGCATGGTCCAGGCCTTCCGCAGCGGCCAGTTTGTCCAGGAACAGGCCCATCACCTGGGGCACCGTTTCTTCCTTCAGGACAGCTTCCGCTTCCGGGGTTTCGAAATCGAATTCATCGGTGAAGTACAGGGCCACTTTTTCAGGGATTTCCTTCCCGAATTCCGCCTGGTCCCGGGCGGTGAGGATGACCTTCTTCAGCCATTCCAGCTTTTCGCCGGTTTCTTCCCCGGTCATGTAGCCGGCTTCCTTCATAAAAGGCACCGCAAAGGCCACATAGTCCTCATCGGACAGCTGGCGCATATAGTGGCGTTCAGCCAGTTCAGTTTCTTGATGTCGAATACGGCCGGGTTCTTGGCCACATGGTCCAGAGAGAACTGCTGGATCAGTTCTTCCCGGGAGAAGATTTCCTGGTCGGAATTGGGAGCCCAGCCCAGGAGTGCCAGGAAGTTCACAATGGCATCGCAGATAGCCCATCTGCCGGTACTGATCCACGGAGGTGGCCCCGTGCCGTTTGCTCATCTTCTTGTGGTCCGGTCCCAGGATCAGGGAAATATGGCCGAAGGTGGGTTTTTCAAAGCCCAGAGCATCGTACAGCAGCAGCTGCCGGGGGGTGTTGGACAGATGTTCTTCTGCCCGGATCACGCAGTTGACCCCCATCAGGCATCGTCGATGACCACGGCGTAGTTGTAGGTGGGGATGCCGTCGCTTTTCACGATGACAAAGTCCCCGATGCCGTTGGAATCGAAATGCACATCCCCGCGGACTTCATCATGGACCACGATGTCTTCATTTTCCGGTACCCGGAACCGATGGTGGGTTTCCGGCCTTCCGCTTCGTAGGCGGCCCGCTGTTCCGGAGTCAGGTTCCGGCATTTGCCCATGTACCGGGGCATTTTCCCCTGGGCGGTCAGGGCTTCCCGTTCCGCTTCCAGTTCTTCCGGGGTGCAGTAGCAGTAATAGGCCTTGCCTTCTGCCAGCAGCTTGTCAGTGTATTTTTTATAAATATCCAGCCGTTCCATCTGGCGGTAGGGGCCGTTGGGACCTCCCACGTCCACTCCTTCATCAGTCGATGCCCAGCCATTTCAGGGCAGCCTTGATGTTGCTTCCCATTCCGGTTTGGACCGGTCCCGGTCGGTATCTTCGATCCGCAGCAGCATGACCCCGTTTTCCTTCCGGGCCAGCAGCCAGTTGAACAGAGCGGAACGGGCGCCTCCGATGTGGAACGGCCCGGTGGGGCTGGGTGCAAAACGTACTTTCAGTTTCTTTTCCATTGTATCTTCCTCCCAAAGGTTTTTATCTTGTAAGACTGGCCACGGCTTCGGCAGCGATGCCTTCTCCCCGGCCGGTAAAGCCCAGTTTTTCCGTGGTGGTGGCCTTTACGTTCACAGCGTCCCGGGGCAGCCCCAGGTCTGTGAGCAGATTCTCCAGCATGGCCGGCTCATAGGGAGCCAGTTTGGGCCGCTGAGCGATGATGGTCACATCCACATTGTTCACCTGCCAGCCGGCAGCGCGGAGTTTTTCCAGCACAGCCGCCAGCAGGTTCCGGCTGTCCGCCCCCAGATAGGCATCATCCGTATCCGGGAACAGCCGCCCGATATCCCCATGCCGGCCGCCCCCAGCAAGGCATCCATCAGGGCATGGAGCGCCACATCCGCATCGGAATGGCCGTCCAGACCCTTGTCCCAGGCACGGTGACCCGCAGAGGATCAGGGGACGGCCTTCCACCAGACGATGGACATCATAGCCGGAGCCGATTCGAAATTCCATGTTCTTTCCCTCCCTGCGTGCTGCCAGATCCTGGGCCCAGTCCAGATCTTCCGGCGTGGTGATCTTCCGGTTGTCATAGGAGCCATCACCAGAGCCACTTTTTTCCGGAGCGCTTCCACCAGGCTGGCGTCGTCGGTTACATCCAGATGCTGCTCGCGGGCCAGAGAAAAGCCTTCCCGGAGCAGGCCGGGGCGGAAAATCTGGGGGTCTGGACCGCCCACAAACGGCTCCGGTCCAGGGTCCGTTCCACGGATTTTTCCAGGTCCGCCATTTTGATGGTGTCCTTGCAGGGCACTGCCGCCACAGCCGCTCCCGTTTCCCGGGCCTTGTCCCAGACCCGCTGGATCAGTTCCGGATCCGCAAAGGGACGGGCGCCGTCGTGGACCGCCACCCACTGGGTATTTTCCGGCAGCCGGGCCAGGGCATTGGCCACGGAGTCCTGCCGTTCTTTCCCGCCGGTGACGATGTTCCAGGACAGGTTCGGGAACTGCCGGGGCTGCCATTCTTCCAGCAGCTGCCGGGCCCCCTCCTCTTCTCCCGGGGCCACGGCCACCAGGGCCAGATCCAGGCCGGGCACCTGGCTCATCTGGTGCAGGCTGCGGACCAGGATGGGGATGCCACGGATACAGGCATAATTTTTATTATACCCCAAACCCAGCCTTTTTCCCATACCTGCGGCGGCAATGATGCAAACCAATTCGTTGTTCATCCCATCATTCCTTATCTTATTTCAGTTTGGCAAAGATCATCCGGCCGGCAGAAGTCTGGAGCACGGAGGTTACGGTCACCGGAACGGTGAAGTTCACGCAGCGTTTGCCCCCTTCCACTACCACCATGGTCCCGTCATCCAGGTACCCGATGGCCTGGCCCGGTTCCTTGCCTTCCTTGGCCAGATAGATCTGGAGTTCTTCCCCGGGCAGGACGGACTGTTTCAGGGCATTGGCCAGGTCGTTGATGTTCAGCACCCGGACTCCCTGGATTTCCGCCACCTTGCTCAGGTTGAAGTCGTTGGTGGCCACCATGCCGCCCCGCTCTTTGGCCAGACGGACCAGTTTGGTATCCACTTCCGTAATGTCGTCATAATCCTTCTCGGCGATTTCCACCACCGCATTCTTGTCTGCCTGGATGGCCCGGACGATGTCCAGTCCCCGCCGGCCCCGGTTCCGTTTCAAGGTATCCCCGGAATCAGCGATTTTCTGGAGTTCTTCCAGGACGAATTTGGGGATCACGACGACCCCTTCCAAAAAGCCCAGGCGGATCACATCCAGGATGCGGCCGTCGATGAGAACGCTGGTATCCAACAGTTTATAAGTGCGGGAAGCATTCCGAGCATTGTTTTTCCGGGTATTGTCCTTGTTCCGGGCAAACCAGACTCGATTGAAGAATAAAAGGATATCCTCGCGTTTGTTCAAAGCCACTTTGGCCCCGATGATGGCCCCATGATGCTGAAGATCAGGGAAATATAGGTCCCACAATGGCAGCCGGGAAAAGGCCGTCCCCAGCAGGTGGCCACGATCAGCCCGGTAATCACTCCGATGGACAGGACAAAGATGTCCCCGGTGGCAGATCAGCCAGATAGGAAGCCAGGATTTCGGAATAATGGAGGGTGTAATGGATCAGGGGCGTGGCGGCTGCTTTGCAATATAGCCGAAGATCAGGGCACCGATGATCCCCATGATCAGATTCAGGGGCGTCACTCCCAGAAAGCCCAGTTTCAGGGTATCGGAAGACACAAATTCACCCAGCAGAGGGGTCGCGATTTCCATAAGGAAAACACCCAGGCAGCGAAAATCAGGATAATGACAAATTTGATGATTTTTTCAACCATAGTTTCACCTCCTTGTATAATATTCTAAACTTTATTGTACAATAATACGAAAATAAAGAAAAGAGATTGCAACAGAAATTGGAAGAAAGTGTAAAAAATGGGATGCACTTCTCGTGCACCCCTTTCAGACAAATTGATCCAGCCACTTTTCACTTTTTTCTTCGTCCACGCTTTCCACCAGCATGAATTCGCTGAGGAGGATCTGCTTGGCGGTGGTCAGCAGCCGCCGTTCTCCGGCGGACAGTTTCTTTTCCGTTTCCTGTACGGCCAGGGTCCGGACCACATCGGCCACTTCAAAGATGTCTCCGGTCTTCATTTTATCCACGTACATGTTGTACCGGCGGTTCCAGGTGATCCGCTTCATCTTGTTTTCCGGGCGGGCCTTCAGCACATCCTCCACCTTGGGGAGGATGGCTTTGTTCACAATGGGGCGGAGCCCGATTTTATCCACATTGACTTCCGGGATCAGGACCTTCATATCGCTGAGCAGCATCTTCAGTACGAAATAATTCACCGGATGGCCGTCGATCTGCTTCTGCTCCACATTCTTTATCACAGCTGCCCCATGCATGGGGTACAGCACCTTGTCTCCCACTGTAAACATTCTGCTACCTCCTTACGTACAGAGTCGATACAACAACTACAACTGTATTTATTGTAGCACGGAAGAAGCAGGAAGTCAAATTTTTAGATTATAACACTTATCTTATGTTCCTGTCAACGTTTTTTTGTGAAAAATCAGGTGCCGTTTTCACGGCTCCTGATATCATTCCTTGTCCGTCCCCTGCAAAGGACGGTGGTGGAGTTCGGCCAGAGGCCTTGTACTTTTCTCCGTTCCTCACATTCCGCACTGCTCTCTTATCCGTTCCAGCCTGTCATCGGTGGCAGGATGGTCGGAGAGCATTTTCCCGAAGAACCCCAGCTGGGGACTGTGGTACAGGCTGTCCAGTTTGGCCAGGCCGCTGTACAGTTCCGGTCCCAGGCCCAGCTGGCAGGCGTAGGCATCGGCGGCATATTCATCCTGCCGGGAGCAGTACCGGTTGAACAGGGTGAGAGGCCACCCCAGGAGCCAGTTCCCCAGCCGGAGGATGAAGTTCATCACAATACAGAAGAACACCAGGATGAACCCCAGGATGGGGATGAACTGGAGCACCGTCAGAAGGGCCAGGAACAGGCTGTAGATCCGGAAGCAGGCCCGGTTGGCCGTGGACATGCCACAGAGCAGCAGCAGCTTCCAGGTGTGCCCTTTCTGCAGGTGACCCATTTCGTGGGCCAGGATCCCGGACAGTTCCTCTACCGTAAAATACTGGAACATGGGCTCGTTGACAATGATATTGTTGTCCCCCAGGGCACAGGCGTTGAAGGATTTTTCCGGGTTCACATACAGGTGAAAGGTTTCCCCCTGGAGCCCGCCCCGTTGGATCACCGGTTCCAGGGCCTGTTCCAGCACCTGTTGGTAAGGTCCCCGGGCGGATTTCCAGCCGCTGGTAAAGATCATCACCCGCTGGAAAAAGGGAAGCTGCATCAGCAGCCCCGGCACCAGGATCAGCACCGTCATCAGCCATTCCTGCCACCCGGGATTGGCATCCAGGGTGCGAATGGTCTGGGGCGGCAGCAGGAATGCCGCCAGCAGCAGGAAGAACGGGCTCCACAGGGACAGGAGCATATAGTTGACAAAAAGGAATACGATCATCAAAGGCGCTCACAGCGTGGACCTCCTTTTTACAGACAGGGGCGGGCCGCCCGGCGTGCGGCCCCTACAGATCCCCCACTCCGTAGGGATTCCACGCCGGGGAACCCGCCCTAAACTGGTCCCTCATGGGTAAATGGTTTTATTTATATTCCTCCGCCAGTTTCTTGAACAGGGGCAGGGATTTTTTGATGGTATCATAGCTGATGCAGTAGCTGGCGCGGAAATAACCCGGACAACCGAAATCCGTCCCCGGCACCAGAAGCAGATCGTACTTTTTGGCCCGTTCACAGAAGGCGTAATCGTCCTCTTCAAGGCATCTGGGGAACAGGTAGAAGGCCCCCTGGGGCTTCAGCACGGTGAATCCGGCTTCTTTCAGGCCCTGGTACAGCAGCTGGCCGTTCCGTTCATAGGGCGCTATGTTGGAGGGTTTCCCGGCGCACCGGGCCACCACCAGCTGCCACAGGGACGGAGCATTCACATGGCATTCCACCCGGGCAGCCCCGGCAATGGCGCCGAACACTTTGGCAAAATCTGCCACTTCATTGGGCACCACGATGTACCCGATCCGTTCCCCGGGCAGGGAGAAAGATTTGCTGTAGGAATAGCACACCAGGGTATTTTTGTAGTACAGGGGAATGTAAGGCACCTGGATATCCCCATAGACGATTTCCCGGTAGGGTTCATCGGCGATGATGAAAATGGGATGGCCGTATTCCTTTTCCTTCTTTTCCAGCACCGCGGCCAGATTTTTGATGGTTTCTTCCGAATACACCACCCCGCTGGGGTTGTTGGGAGAGTTGACGATGACCCCTTTGGTGTGGGCATCCACCAGTTTTTCAAAGGCGTTGAAATCGATCTGGAAATCTTCCGTCCGGGCCGGCACCACTTTCAGGCTGGCTCCGGTGGATTCCACAAAGCACCGGTATTCCGGGAAGAAGGGAGCAAAGGCGATGAAGTTGTCCCCCGCTTCCGCCAGGGCCTTGAAGGAGATGGTAATGGCCGCTGCAGCGCCGCCCACCATGAACAGGTTGGCCCCGGTGAAATGGGTGCCAAACCGGCGATTGATGTCTTTGGCCAGGGTTTCCCGGACTTCCGGTTTCCCGGGAGCCACCGTATAGCTGTGGATGGCCTGGGGCGCAGTTCGTTCATGATGTCGATGACCGCATCCTTGATATAGTCCGGCGCCGGCACATTGGGGTTGCCCAGACTGAAGTCGCAGATGTTCTCCGCCCCCACCTCTTTGGCCCGTTTCTGGCCGTATTCAAAAATGGTCCGGATGGTGGATTTTTTGGAACCCAGTTCATACATTTTTTCGTTTACCATAAGATCACCTGTGTTTCTGTATGTATTGGTATCATTATAGCATAAAAAAAGAGCCGTTGCTATGCAACAGCCCTTCTCTCTTTCTCTCAGCCAACAGGGATTTCACCATGGAGTTGACCCGCTGACCGCTGGCCTGGCCTTTGGT
>ENA-OQIG01001434-OQIG01001434.1-human-gut-metagenome-genome-assembly--contig:-NODE-1434-length-10079-cov-1.873493_pt1 | contig 10079 bp, 16 predicted proteins | sample MGYA00242576_ERZ504741 | MGnify/ENA primary metagenome ERZ504741 (study PRJEB26092, sample SAMD00036436) | human gut metagenome | host: Homo sapiens | study: EMG produced TPA metagenomics assembly of... | reverse complement strand
TTCATGTGTGGATGATATAATATAAAAATATTTGTAGAAAAAAATATTGATGAAGTCTACCAATCAGTGTTTTTTGTTGTATAATGTTTTTGTCGTACAGGGTCACTTTCCTTTGTAATGTTTTGGGTCAATTCTACCCCGATGATGTGCAGAAGTTTTGTTTGCCAGAACGTTCGGCTGTGTCCGAATGGTGTACAACCATTGGCTTGCCAGAAAAATCAGGCAGTATGAGGAGAACAAAACCACGGTAACCTACACGGTTTGTGCAAAAGAAATGGCTGAAATGAAGAAAACAGAAGCATACGCATTTTTGAGGGAAGTAGACAGTGTCGCATTACAACAATCGCTTCGGCATCTTGATACGGCATTTCAGAATTTTTTCAAACAGCCGAAGACAGGTTTTCCAAAGTTTAAATCTAAAAAACAGAATAAAAAGAGCTATTCAACGATCTGTATCAACGGAAACATCGCCATATTGAATGGATATTTGAAATTGCCGAAAGCCGGCCAGGTCCGGTTAAAACAACACAGAGCTGTTCCGAAAGAATACAAATTAAAATCTGTAACAGTAAGCCAGACACCAGGCGGAAAATATTATGCAAGTATTCTTTTTGAGTACGAAAATCAAGTACAGGAAAAAGAGATGCGGCGTTTTCTGGGGTTAGATTTTTCCATGCATGAATTATATCGTGACAGCAACGGGAATGAACCTGCATATCCGAAGTATTACAGGAATGCAGAGGAAAAATTAGCGAGGGAGCAGCGCAGACTTTCCAAAATGCAGAAAGGTTCGAACAACCGTAGCAGGCAGAGAATCAAGGTGGCAAAACTCCACGAAAAGGTTTCCAGTCAACGAAAGGATTTTCTGCATAAGCTGTCGAGGCAGACAGCAGATGCTTATGATTGTGTATGTATAGAATCCTTAGATATGAAAGCAATGTCACAGATGCTGAACTTTGGAAAATCTGTTTCAGATAACGGGTGGGGAATGTTCACAGGGTTCTTGAAATACAAACTTGAGGAACAGGGTAAAAAGCTTGTGAAGGTGGACAAATTTTTCGCCAGCAGTCAGATTTGTTCCGTTTGTGGTTACAGGAACGCAGAGACAAAAAATCTTGCGGTCAGAGAGTGGGATTGTCCGCAGTGTGGAACCCATCACGACAGAGATGTAAATGCGGCTGTCAATATCAGAAATGAGGGAATGCGGCTGGTAGTGGCATGACCGTAACGTAATATAATAAAACCGTGGGACACACGGGGATAGCTCGCCTATGCTTAGCACATTGGTGCTATCGAACGAGAACCAAACCTACCGAGGTTAGGGAAGCCCCCACCTCTACAGGTAGGGGAGGATGTCACGTTTTTTATGCGAAATCCTGTGTCTGGACTGGAAAAACAGAGGCGTTTATGGTAGTATAGAAAAGAATAGAAGTAAAAACGGGCGGCATTGCGAAAAAAGATGCCTTCCCCTGAAATATGGAGGAAAAAAGATGGAACAGTACAAGCAGGAGTTTATCGAGTTTATGGTCGAGAGCCAGGTATTAAAATTTGGAGAGTTCACTCTGAAAAGCGGAAGAAAATCCCCGTTCTTCATGAATGCGGGCGCTTACGTAACCGGAAGCCAGTTAAAACGTCTCGGCGAGTATTATGCAAAAGCAATCCATGACAATTATGGACTGGATTTCGACGTTCTGTTTGGACCGGCCTACAAAGGAATCCCGCTCAGCGTTGTAACCGCTATTGCGATTCATGATCTCTACGGTGTGGAAGTACGTTACTGCTCCAACCGGAAAGAAGCAAAAGACCACGGCGGAGATGCAGGAATGCTGCTTGGAAGCAAAATTAAAGACGGCGACCGCGTTGTCATCATCGAGGATGTTACCACCTCCGGAAAATCCATCGAGGAGACCTTCCCGATCATCCAGGCACAGGGCAATGTGGAGATCAAAGGTCTGATGGTATCCTTAAACCGTATGGAGCGCGGAAAAGGCGACAAGAGCGCACTTGAGGAAATCCAGGAAACCTATGGCTTCCCGCAAATGCATTGTAACCATGGAGGATGTCATCACCTATCTGTACAACCGTCCATGCCAGGGCAAAATCCAGATCGATGACAAGATGAAGGCTGCCATTGATGCTTATTATGAGGAGTACGGTGTCAAATAAGACGTGGTACACTTGAAAAAGGAGTTTTGCACGATGAATGAAAAAATCTATAAAACCATGGGACGTGTCGGCGGCGGAAATATCGCCATGGGCGCAGTACTGGTTGTGGCAGGGGTAGCAACCGGTGTCCTGATGATCGTAAGCGGAGCAGGTCTGCTGAAACGACGCGGGGAAATTATGTTTTAAGAAAAATGCCGGAATATTTTGGAAGCGCATGCGCCGAAGAGGTATTCCGGCGTTTCTGATACCACGCAGAAAGGGGAAACGAAGATGAAGCAGGAGACGAAAGCCAGAATTCGCGTTGTGGGACGGATTTTATTTCTGGTGTATCTTCTTGCGCTCGTTTATTTTCTGCTTTTTGCAGAAGAATACGGGAGAAGAAACTTTTTTGAACTGGATTACCGTTACAATCTGGTGCCGTTTCAGGAAATCAGACGTTTCTGGATTTACCGCGAAAAGGTGGGATTCCTTGCCGCATTTTTAAATCTGGCGGGCAATGTGATCGGTTTTCTGCCGTTCGGCTTTATCGTTCCGGTGATGCACAAAAAAATGGAGAGTTTCTGGAAAGTATCGCTTCTTGGTTTTATGTTCAGCCTCTGCGTGGAGACGATTCAGCTCATCACGAAGGTGGGCTGCTTTGATGTAGATGATCTGATCCTGAATACGCTTGGAGCCATGATCGGCTGCGGCGCATTCCTGATCTGCAATAAATTCAGGAGATGGAAATATGGCGAGGAAGAAGTATAATTACAATTTTGTCCGGAAGCGTCGGAAGGCGGAAAGGAAGCTCTCTATATGGCAGGTGCTTCGGTCTTTCTGTTTCTGCTGGCTTCGGTCGTATCGTTTGCATTCCGCGGAAACGGAGGCATTTTTCTCGGAGCAGCGGGACTGTTCTCATTTCTTCTGTCGGGATACGGCTTCTATGTGGGAATGAAGAGCTTTAAAGAAGAACAGGTCAGCCACAGAATGTCGGTTCTCGGCTCGATTACGAGCGGCGGCATGCTGGTCGCATGGCTTGCACTGTTTCTGATCGGTGTGAGATAAATGTACTCTCGTAAAATCAAGCACAGAAAGACTCCGGGAGTACATATAAAAGAAAAGGGGAAAAAGATGGATCGCGAACGTTTTGAAAAACAGCTGAATTTTATTCTGGAGATTGATAAAGAAAAACAGATCCTGCGCCAGACGCACATCCGCGGCTATTCGCGCCAGGAGGACGACGCGGAGCACGCATGGCACATGGCGGTGATGGCATTTCTGCTGCAGGAATATTCGAATGAGAAAATCGACATCGGCAGAACGATGCTCATGCTGCTGATTCACGACCTCGTGGAGATTGATGCAGGCGACACGTATGCGTACGACGCGGAGGCAAACAAAACAAAAGACGAGAGAGAACACAAAGCGGCCGAGCGCATCTACGGCCTGCTGCCGGAGGATCAGGGAAAAATGCTGATGGATCTCTGGCTCGAGTTCGAAGCGTATGAGACACCGGAAGCGCGCTTTGCCCATGTGATGGACAATTTCCAGCCGCTGCTTTTAAATCATGAGAACGATGGAAAAGACTGGACCCGCCACAATGTGCGGATTTCCCAGCCGTTAAAACGAAACGAGAAGACTGCGACCGGCTCCGAGGAGATCTGGAGTTATATGGAAGAGATTCTCGAACAGAGTATCCGGGATGGAAAAATTATTGACGACCGGGAAGAAAAACAGGAATAAGTTAAGAAGAATGAGGGGCAGATCTGCCCCTCGTAACAGTTAAAGAGAAACAGAAAGGGATTTTTTTATGACGGATGAATTATTAAACGAGCGGTATGCGCTTGCAATTGAGCGGATCCGCCAGATTCCGGCGGAAAAAAGCGTTCCGCAGCCGTACCGCGATTTTTTTGCACAGATGGCACAGTACCTCTGCAAAATGGACCAGATCCGGAGCAGAATCGCAGAAGGATATCTAAAAACAGCATCCGAGGAAGAGCTGGCTGTTTTTAACCGCGAGCCGTATGAAGATGTGATCGGGGAGCGGTATGAGACCTCCTACGGAAACCCGGCGTTTGCCGTGCGGGCACTTGGTGAAACGCATGGAAGGAGCCTCTGCTGCCTGTACCGGGAGCTGGGAAATGCTGTTGTCTGGGTCTATGAGGACCGCCTGCTGGAGCTGACTGCGGCGATGGAGCTGTATCTCGAGTTGTATGCGATGTTCGAGGAGGAGACGCTGCCGTCCGCGCAGTATGTAAAAGAGAGCATTTACTGGTATGTGAGCGATTACGCCGAGGAGCGCCAGGAATACCAGGTGCGCGAAATCGTCGACCCGTCGCTGCACTTTGTGAAGGATATTGTGATGGAATCTGATCTGACGGATCTGCGGTATCTGTACCAGTACGGCGAATATATCACCGAAAATGAGAAGGGTACAGCCCGCTTTTTAAATACGTTCAGCCAGGAAGAAATCGACGCGATGGCACGCACCTACACAGAAGGCTTCCGCAAGTGCTTTCTCGTGGCGCGAAAAGATCTAGTCGAAAAAGAAGACAGTCAGCATCCGCTTCCACATCGGTTTTGAGCGTATGATCCGTGCGGCAATATTACAGTTCCGCGAGATGGGACTCGAGCCGGTGATTTCCCGCGGCGCGCGGAGAACGTGGGTTGCCGGTGCGTCTGCGAATAAGCAGTATGACTACGATCACCGGAACGATGAGGCGCTGTATCTCAACGAGGATCTCGTGAAGAGACGGCTCCGCGCGATGCAGGTGAAATACGACGAGTACAAAGAACTGGCGGGCGGCTATGCCGGCCCTGCGTGGTGGAAACCTTCGGCGAAGTTCCGTTTGAGCCAGTAAATAAAAAACAGGCACTGCACTTAAATGAGCGCCAGCAAAAGCTCCGTGTCGGTTTCCAGAACGAGGCGGGCCAGATTGTAAACCGCTATATCAAGGATGACGAGTACGGCTACACGATCATCGCCTACCCGATGCCGGAGATCGATCCGCGCTACGAAAAATTTTTGTGAGATCGTAAAGATCAACACGCTCGATTACGAAAAATACCAGCGCATCCAGCAGTACCTGATCGATGCGCTCGACGAGGGTGTTTCCGTGCATGTGCTTGGAAAAGGAGAGAACAGAACGGATCTGCGCGTGATGCTGCATCATCTGAACGATCCTGCGAAAGAGACGAATTTCGAGAACTGTGTTGCCGACTGCAATATTCCGGTCGGAGAGGTCTTTACTTCCCCGAGCCTTACCGGCACGACAGGCGTGCTCCATGTGACGGAGTCTACCTGAACGAGCTGTATTACCGCGATCTCTGCCTGACGCTGACCGACGGCATGATCACCGCGTATGACTGCGCAAACTTCGAAAAAGAAGAGGACAATCGTACTTATATAGAAGAAAACCTGCTGTATCACCACAGGACGCTGCCGATCGGTGAGTTTGCCATCGGAACGAACACGATGGCGTACGTGATGGCAGAGCAGTACGGCATCGCCGGAAAACTGCCGATCCTGATCGCAGAGAAGATGGGCCCGCATTTTGCGATGGGCGACACCTGCTACGCCTGGGCGGAGGACAGCCCGATGTACAACCCGGACGGAAAAGAAGTAATCGCGCGCGAGAACGAGGTTTCGGCAAAACGGAAAGAAGATCCGTCGAAAGCATACTTCGGATGCCACACGGACATCACGATTCCGTACCGCGAACTGCAGTCGGTTGCGGTCGAAAAAGCAGACGGAACGACGATCCCTCTCATTGAGACGGACGCTTCGTCCTGCCGGGAACGGAAGAATTAAATGAACCTTTTGGCTGATTATGGGTTGACATTTCTGCGCCTGCTTAGTATATTATAAGCAGAACTGAATGATTAAAACATAAATATAAGCATAACTAATGAATAACGCTTAGAACAGTTAATCAGAAAGGAGAACAACATGGCTAAAGTAGGAATTGTGATGGGCAGCGACTCTGATATGCCGGTAATGAGCAAAGCAGCCGACATGCTGGAAAAATTTGGAATTGAGTACGAGATGAAAATCATCTCCGCACACCGCGAGCCGGATGTGTTTTTCGAATATGCAAAAACCGCAGAGGAGAAAGGCTTCAAGGTTATCATTGCAGGCGCAGGTATGGCAGCTCATCTGCCGGGTATGTGCGCAGCTATTTTCCCAATGCCGGTCATCGGAATTCCGATGCATACCACATCGCTTGGAGGTCGTGATTCCCTGTACTCCATCGTACAGATGCCGAGCGGCATTCCGGTAGCAACCGTTGCTATCAATGGCGGTGCCAATGCCGGAATCCTGGCAGCAAAGATTCTTGCAACTTCCGATCCGGAACTGCTTGCAAAACTGAAAGCATATACACAGGAAATGAAAGAGCAGGTTGAGGCAAAAGACGCAAAACTGCAGGAAACAGGATACCGTAACTACAGTAAATAAAAACAAAGGACAAGGGAGGTTCACCATGGATTACAAGAACGCAGGAGTAGATATTGAAGCTGGATACAAATCAGTAGAATTAATGAAAGAGCATGTAAAGAAAACCATGCGCCCGGAGGTATTAGGCGGCCTTGGCGGTTTTTCCGGCGCTTTTTCCCTGGCAAAAATCAAAGAAATGGAAGAGCCGGTGCTGCTTTCCGGTACAGACGGATGCGGAACCAAGGTGAAGCTCGCCATGATTCTTGATAAACACGACACCATCGGCATTGATGCCGTTGCCATGTGTGTGAACGATATCGCATGTGCCGGCGGAGAACCGCTGTTCTTCCTCGACTACATCGCATGCGGAAAGAACTATCCGGAGAAGATCGCTTCGATCGTAAAAGGCGTTGCAGAAGGCTGTCTGCAGTCCGATGCGGCACTGATCGGCGGTGAGACCGCAGAGCATCCGGGCCTGATGCCGGAGGATGAGTACGATCTGGCAGGTTTTGCTGTCGGCGTATGTGACAAGAAAGACATGATTACCGGTGAAAATCTGGCAGCCGGAGACGTACTGATCGGCATGGCTTCCACCGGCGTTCACAGCAACGGATTTTCTCTTGTCCGCAAAGTTTTCGATATGACAAAAGATTCTTTAAATACATACTATGATGAGCTTGGCGCAACCCTCGGCGAGACCCTGCTTGCACCGACCCGTATCTACGTAAAAGCACTCCGCGCCATCAAAGATGCCGGTGTAACCGTAAAAGCATGCAGCCACATCACCGGAGGCGGCTTCTACGAGAACATTCCGCGTATGCTCAAAGACAACACCGTAGCCGTTGTACAGAAAGACAGCTACACCGTACCGCCGATCTTTGATCTGATGGCAAAGAAAGGCAATATCGACGAGCAGATGATGTACAACACCTTCAACATGGGTATCGGTATGGTACTGGCTGTTGATCCGGAAGATGTAGACGCAGCGATGAAAGCCATCCGTTCCACAGGAGATACGCCATATGTGATCGGCCACATTGAAAACGGAGAAAAAGGAGTACAGTTATGCTAAGATTAGCAGTTCTCGTCTCCGGCGGCGGCACGAACCTGCAGGCGATTCTGGATGCGATTGACGAGGGAACCATCACAAACGCGGAGGTTTCCGTTGTCATCAGCAACAATGCAGGAGCGTATGCGCTGGAGCGTGCGAAAAAGAAGGAGATTGATGCGGTATGCCTTTCCCCGAAGACCTTTGCATCGAGAGAAGCATTCAACGAGGCACTGCTGGCGAAACTGCAGTCGTACAACGTCGATCTCGTTGTGCTCGCAGGATGCCTGGTTGTGATCCCGCAGAGCATTGTGGATGCTTATCCGAATAAGATCATCAACATTCATCCGTCCCTCATTCCGTCGTTCTGCGGAACGGGCTATTACGGACTGAAAGTGCACGAGGGCGTATTATCCCGCGGCGTCAAAGTGACGGGAGCGACGGTTCATTTTGTGGACGGCGGAACAGACACCGGCCCGATTATTCTGCAGAAGGCAGTCGAAGTGCACGAGGGCGATACACCGAAGGCACTGCAGCAGCGCGTCATGGAAGAGGCCGAGTGGGTCATCATGCCGCGTGCGATTGATCTGATTGCAAATGGAAAGGTAACGGTAGAAGACGGACACGTAAAGATAAAGGAGTAAGAGCGATGAAAGTACTGATTGTAGGAAGCGGCGGAAGAGAGCATGCGATTGCCTGGAAGGTGGCGCAGAGCCCGAAGGTAGACAAGATTACTGCGCTCCTGGAAACGCAGGAATTGCGGAGTACGCAGAGTGTGTCGATATTGCAGCGATGGAGTTTGACAAGCTCGTTGCTTTTGCGAAAGAAAAAGAGATTGACCTGACCGTCATCGGCATGGATGATCCGTTGGTCGGCGGTGTTGTCGATGCGTTTGAGGCAGAGGGACTGCGCGTATTCGGACCAAGAAAGAATGCGGCAATCCTGGAAGGATCGAAAGCGTTCTCCAAAGACCTGATGAAAAAATACCATATCCCGACGGCGGCATACGAGACATTCTCCGATCCAGAAGCGGCAGAGAAATATCTCGAGACTGCAAAATTCCCGATCGTGCTGAAAGCCGACGGTCTGGCTCTTGGAAAAGGCGTTCTGATCTGCAATACCTTAGAGGAAGCAAAAGAGGCGTCAAGACGATCATGCTCGACAAGAAATTCGGCAGTGCCGGAAACGAGATGGTCATCGAGGAGTTTATGACGGGGCGTGAGGTTTCCGTTCTCTCCTTTGTGGATGGAAAGACGATCAAGACGATGAGTTCCGCACAGGATCACAAGAGAGCAGGAGACGGCGACACCGGCTGAACACCGGCGGTATGGGCAACTTCTCCCCGAGTCCGTTTTATACCGAAGAAGTGGATAAGTTCTGTAAGAAATATATCTATCAGCCGACCGTAGATGCGATGGCAGCCGAGGGAAGACCGTTTAAGGGAGTTATCTTCTTCGGACTGATGCTGACACCGGACGGACCGAAGGTGCTCGAGTACAATGCCCGCTTCGGCGATCCGGAGGCACAGGTTGTGCTTCCTCGTATGAAGACAGATATCATTGATGTATTTGAAGCCTGCATCGACGGAACTCTCGACCAGATCGACCTGCAGTTTGCAGATAATGCGTGTGTCTGCATCGTACTGGCTTCGAACGGTTATCCGGTTTCCTACGAAAAAGGATTCCCGATCCGCGGACTCGAGACGTTCAAAGAGCATGAGGCTATTACTGCTTCCATGCAGGAACGAAGTTCAAAGACGGCGAGATCGTGACAAACGGAGGCCGTGTCCTCGGCGTGACAGCACTTGGCGATACCCTGAAAGAGGCACGTGCGAATGCATATAAGGCTGTTGACTGGGTTGACTTTGACAATAAATATTACCGCCATGATATTGGAAAAGCGATTGACGAAGCGTAACGTGAATGTGAATTTTAATTTTGAGTAAAATGGAGCCGCCAGAATCCCGGTGAAAGGGAAATCTGGCGGCTTTGTCTTTTTGTTCTGAAAAGGGAATAAAGCGCCGCCGTTCCGGATACAATAGTAAGGAGATCCTTTGCTTTTTAGCAGAATCAGAACAGGAAAGGCGGTCAGAAAAGATGGGAATCGTTTGTCTGGCGGGGATTTTTGCCGTATTTCTTCTGCTTGCATGGACGCTCTGCCGGGCGGCAGGATGGGAGAAAGAACGGGAAGATCTGGAACAGGAGCAGTACCTGAAAGAGTGGCGGGAAGAAAAAGTTGAAAAAAATCGAAAAAATTTGAAAATTAGTGTTGACATTTGGCGGGTGGAATGCTATACTAACGAAGTCGGTTGGTGATACAGATAAAAAGCAACAGACAAAACACCGATGTGGGGTCTTAGCTCAGCTGGGAGAGCATCTGCCTTACAAGCAGAGGGTCATAGGTTCGAGCCCTATAGGCCCATATTTTATGAAAAACAGTGTTGAAAATGAA
>ENA-OQIG01001433-OQIG01001433.1-human-gut-metagenome-genome-assembly--contig:-NODE-1433-length-10083-cov-1.657593_pt1 | contig 10083 bp, 8 predicted proteins | sample MGYA00242576_ERZ504741 | MGnify/ENA primary metagenome ERZ504741 (study PRJEB26092, sample SAMD00036436) | human gut metagenome | host: Homo sapiens | study: EMG produced TPA metagenomics assembly of... | reverse complement strand
ATGTGTTGTTTTTGGGATCATAGGTGACTATCGAGAAGTCATATTGTCCTTCTGTTAAATTCTCTAACATAAATTCGAAGGTTTCTCGTGGTTCCGTACGTTCTATTGGAAACTCTTTAAACTTTTCTTCCAATGTAATAGGATCTTTGTAACTGATAACACATTTTACCTGATTTACACCGTACATTCATTTTTCCTTCTATTTTGATTTCTGTTTTTCCAGTAAAAGCTTTGAGTGAATCAATGTTTCCTACATAGATTTTTTCTCCCTCGTCTAGATAAGGCTGAATGCCATCCAGCATGCCATTACATGAATAGAAAAAGCACAGGATACTACAGAGAATCAATATATTTATTTTTTTCATACTTTTGCTTTGTTAAAAGGTTATTGTATCGGGGTTCCGTAGAACCAAAGTTGCTGCATAACTACCAATCCGGCACCGTCATGAGTAGAAAGTATTTTAAATCGAATGTATCTTACTGGAGGAATATCTGCTAGAAATTCAAATTCTTCTCCTTTACTAGCATATGTTATATCTTCTTCTGAATTTGAACCGGTGGGCCATCCGGAAGGTTTTATGCTTTCACAATCTGCCAGTTTGGTCCATCCGTCCCAACTTCCGTCCGAAGATGGTAAATCAGAACGTCCCCATACTTCCCATTCTTTGATAGCACCTGCACGATAGTAATAACTACCTCCCATGGAGCGTTGCCATGAGGTGAAGCGGCTTAATTGAGCGGTTTGACCCATATCGAATGTAAACCATACAGGAAACTCGGAAGGATTAAAGTCATAACCGTGAGCATAATTCCAACTGTTTAATCCATGATCTCCATTGAATAAAGACTCCAAAGTATGACCTGCGTTGTCCATCTTTATATCATTGGCTAGATAGAAAGTTTTGAATTTGGTCAAATCCAATTTTTCTTCATATAGTGGTGTCAAGGTTGTTAAGTATTCTTCTGACTGGTTATCATATAGATCGCGGACACGAACTTTAAAATCATGTGGTTCGGCAGAGAACCCTCGGAGTGTAAAGCCGATGTTTTTTACAGAAGTATATTCTGTATGTTCTATATTCCAATTACCTTTTGAATCTTTTGTAGATACATCAAAGATGAGATAGTTTCTGCCTCCATTTGTAGTATGTATATAAATACCTCCGAATGTAGGATTTACCTCTATTTCTTCAATGGCAGTAAGGTATGCCGGTTTTCCAGGTACTATTTCGGTGATGATAGCTTCTCCTTCTTTCTCCATTTTGTTAACGGCTGAGATTACTAGTTTTTTCGGATTCGTATTTCCGAAACCTTCTATTGTCGTTTCATCAGTATAGAGAGAAGCACGTGCTTCCATTTCTTTTCCATTGTCAAGTGTATATTTTATTTTGATATACAATAGATCTTCGTCTGTTGGAGCAATGAATTTCAATGTCACTCCACCAGGAATTTGTTCATAGGAAGTCACTTGTACTGTACCAGGAGCATGTCCACTGCCATCCCCATAAGGTTTATGAGTTTCTACATCTTCGCAACTGTGTAGCAATACTGCCGCACATGCTATCCATATATAATATAAGATTCTTTTTTTCATTGTTTTTCGATGTTTATAATTACCATCCATACGTTTGAATTAATTTGTCGTCTACTTGTAAGTCTTGTTTTTTATAGGCCACAAATAGTCTTTAGTTGTAAATGCGCGAGGAACAAAGAGAGTTGTGACTTTATAAAAAGTCTTCCTCTATTTCTCCTTGTACGTTCCATCCTTTAATGGATTTACTCAGTTCTTTTGAAGCGTCTTTCCATCGTCTGAGATCATTGTATTGATGTCCTTCCAACGCAAGTTCAATTTTACGTTCCTGTTTGATGATACTTCTCATCCCATCTTTAGTTTTAGGTTTGGTAGGATCATTGCTGTACTTTTCCCATGCTACTCTGACATCTCCTATATCTTCGGTCTGTCCAAGTACACCTTTTTTCAATCCAGAACGTTCGCGTACCTTCCGTAGGTATGTATAAACTTCTTCCGGTACATTATTATCACCTTCTGTAGCTTCATTAAGTGATTCTGCATACATTAGATACAAGTCGCCTAATCTGATAATAGGGAATGGGTATTCGTAGACTACTTGTGAAGATTGAGTTATAGCATTTTGATAATATACTACTTTTTTAGCGAAATAACCTGTAATGGAGTAGTTAAATCCCCATTTGTTTCCAGAGTTTCTTCCATATTTACCATCTACATAATTCAAGTCATTGACATCTGTACGTCCGTTACCATACCAAGTGGAACCATCGAAACCGAGAGACCCGTAGAAGCGGGGTTCTCTGTTGAAGTGAAGTACGGCAGTGGTCCAGCCTGTTCGCATGTTATATTTATCAGCACTAGTCACTTGTCGGGTTGTGTAACGATTATCATATTTTCCGCTTGTTAACCATTCTTTGTCTTCGTCAATGGGCACTCCATTTTTACTGTAAAATTGTTCTGCAGTTTCCAGTGTAGGAGCATATACACCTGCTGCCCTGCTTTGCAAAATACTGCCTGTTACTTGACCGTTTCCACTTCCTTGTTGCAAAGAAGGAACGATACAAGCCATCGATAGGTTTTGCAGTTCATTGGTACCCTGTTTGCCTACGCTCCATATCAATTCGGAGTTAAAACGTTCTGTTACTGTTTGACGGATATTCATGCTGTAAAATATTTCTTCTGGTAGGTCCTGGCTATAAGACATGTCCATGCTGCAGTCATAAAGTTGACATCCGTTGGTTTCTGCAGATTCTATGGCCTCTTTACATGCTTCAGCTGTTCTCACCCATTTTTCACGGCTGAATTCTTGGTTGATGAATGGTTTTCCTTCTTCATTTCTGAAATTTGCATAATCTTTGTTTCCATTGAAGAGAGGACTAGCTGCCCACAGCAGTATTTTGGCTTTAAGGCTAATGCTGCAGGTTGTGTCAAACGTCCCATTTCTGTAGCTTCCATAGTGATGACTGGTGGCAAGTCTTTGTACGAGTCGTCTATGAGCTTTACCATGTAATCAACTATTTGATCTACCGGCATGCGAGTAACTTTTACTCCTTCTGGATCAGTCGATACAGGAAGAGCTTTGTCTACAATAGGAATAGGGCCATAGTGTTCAAATAGGAAAAAATGGTAATAGGCTTTTAGTACGTTTACTTCGGCGATCCATCTTTTTCGTTCAGAATCTGTCAAGTCGTTCACTTTATGCTGATCTCTTACATAATCAAGAAAGATATTACACTCTCTAATGGCACGGAACATGGGAAGATTACTGCCTCCTTCTCCGTCCCAATAATTGGCATAAGGAGCATCAATATTCTGTAATCCACGGGCTATATAAAAGCTGACTTCATTGTCAAAGTGAGAGTCATTAGTAGTATAGAACCAACATTCGTGTCCGGCTCCCATGCCGGGAATTCGTTTGACAGATCCATGGTCTGGAACAAAATGGTAGCAGTTGGCCAAATAGCGTTCGGCTGTATTTCTGTTGTTGAATACAATGTCCAATGTTGTCACATTATCGGGAACTATATCCAAATAATCTGAACAAGAACAAAGCAACGTCAAAATGATAGTCGGAATATATTTCGTAATTTTTTTCATATCATTGCTTTTTAGAAGTTAATGTTAATGCCGAGGTTATATACTCGCTGAATAGGATATCCTAGGCCATTATTACCCATTTCTGCATCCCATAGTTTAAATTTGCTGAAGGTTAGTAGGTTACTTCCTGTTAAGTATAGGCGCAAAGATTGTACACCTATTTTTTTCAGAGCTTTTTGCGAGATGTATAACCTAATTCTACAGTTTTCAGACGAATAAATGATCCGTCATGCATCCACCAGGTACTTGTTTGCATATTATTTTCAACAAGTGTAGGAGATAAACGTGGCCAAAATGCGTATATATTACGATTGTCTTCAGACCAATGATCTTTGGCTATAACATCCAAACATTGTTGAACACCCGTCTTTCCACCTGCATCGTAGTTTACAAAAGGAGATGTGTTTCTAGGGTCGATGAAAAAAGATACTCTTGCATTTCCTTGAAAAAACATAGAGAGGTCGAATCCTTTGTAGCCGGTAGAGAAACCAAATCCGTAAGTAATTTCAGGTTGATTAGGATAACCGAGAAAAATTTGGTCTTCACTAGTAATTTTTCCATCATTATTTAAATCTTTATATTTAATATCTCCCGGCATGGCTCCACCATTGAAACTTGTTTGTGAGGGAGAGTTGGCAACATCATTTTCATCAATAAATAGGCGTTCGGCGATATATCCGTAATTAAAGTTGATTGGTTGCCCTATTCTAGAACGATACCCTTGTCCGTAACTAGCATAATCTGGTTCTTCATAGACTTCATACCTTCCTTTGGCAAGCGTGAAATTACCCATTCCTTTTATCCAGAAATCTTTATTGGCAATATAAGAATAGTTGACTGATAAATCAACTCCTCGGGAAGATGCTTCACCTATATTAGCACTTACTCCGGCAGAAAGTCCCATTGTAGAAGGAATGTAGGCGCGGTTTTGGTAAATTTGAGTACGACGTTCATAGAAGAAGTCAGCTTGAACTTCTAATGCACTGTTGAACATACCTAATTCAATACCAAAGTTCCCTTTCTTTGATTTCTCCCATGTAATATTAGTGTTGGGATAACGAGAAATAGATACACCATTCATTTGGTTGCCGTAATTTGTTCCAAAATATTGGCCACGTCCACCATCATTTGGATTTACTTCCGATAAATAATAGAAACGATCATCTGAACTTCCAATGGCATCATTACCTACCAGACCATAGGTCATTTTGAATTTCAGTTTATCCATTGTGTTTAATAATGGCTCCCAAAAGCTTTCGTTCGAAATGATATACTAAACCGAAGGAAGGGAAGAAACCGTATCGTTCGTGAGCAGCAAACCGTTCAGAACCGTTATATCCAAAGTTGAATTCTGCAAAATATCTGGAATCGTAAGCATAGGTAAAGCGACCTGCTAGCCTTGGTTTCTGCGTGGTAGTGATTTCTGTAGAGTGTCTTCACTTGATCTTTTTTCTTCTCGGCGAGTATATACTAACATTCCGCTAGTGGCATGCACACCGAATGTTCGGTTATAGCTGATGGCAGCTTCTACATAGTTGGTAGTGTTGATATTTCTGCTTCCTTGATTGTATGACAAATACTCTTCCCCTTCTACAATGTTAGTCAATGTATAACTATTGGTTTCTTTGTCATAGTCGGCCTGATAATAATAAGGATTGATAGCTCGAGTAAGGTCGGAATAAGAAGAGCGAGTGGTACTAACTAAGATTCGGGCATCCATCCTTTGGTTACGAAGTCGAACTTTTGTTTTAATTCTGCTTGTGCAGCTACCAATAAATTATTGGATTCTTTGTATCCTCTAACCATATCTGCATATGGATTAATGTAGGCTCCTTTATCGGCATTACCAAATAGCACATGCGTAGCATTGACATATTCGCCTGTTGCAGGATAACTTTTAGGATACATAACAGGGCTTGTCTTCATTACCTTCTTATAAAGTCCTTCACCACTGTCCAACGGACCGGTATAGTCATCAAAATTTCCATTGACGCGAATAGAGAATTCTGTAGTCTTGCTAAGATCCATATTGATATTAGACCGAACAGAATAACGTTGCCAGTTAATGTTACTGTTGTAGTTGTTGAGTTTATCATTTTTGATCACTCCTCCGTCTTTGGTATATGAAGCTGCTACATAATAACGTACTGCACTGCCTCCTCCACTTAGATTAGTATTTACTCTTGTAGAAAGAGCGTAGTTATTGAATAGTTCATCATACCAATTTACTGCCGGATAACAATATGGGTTGGTACCAGCAATTGTATTTTCTATTTTTTCTTGACTATAAACTGTGTAATTAGCGCTGGCGGCAGGATTGTTAGGATCACGCCGAGAGTTTACAGCTTCATTATTTAATCGCATAAAGGTGATAGGATCTGTTAATTCCACCTTCTTTCGAGGAGTGGATACTGATTGTTCTACACGGACGGATACTTTCGGCTTTCCGGCGACTCCTTGTTTAGTGGTCACAAGGATTACTCCATTTGCTCCACGCGCGCCGTACAAAGCAGTGGCTGTAGCGTCTTTCATAATAGAAAATTGAGCAATGTCATCCACATTCAAGCGGGCAAGATCATCTGTACTCAATTCAATGTTGTCAATCAAAATAAGAGGATCTTTTTATAACCAAATGTTGTGGCACCACGCACAAAGAACTGAGCATTGTCCTTACCGGGTTCACCTGTTGTTTGGAAAGCAATTAGTCCGGACATTCTTCCGGCAAGAGCGGTTGTCAGATTGCTACTCGGTACTTTCAGTTCCTGTGGATTTACTGTAGAGATGGCACTAATTACGCTCTCTTTCTTTTGCTTGGCAAAAGCAACTACCGTTACTTCGTCAAACTCATTAGCTTCAGGAAATAATTTAATAGAGTAAAAGTCGTTACTATCTACTTTTATTTCTTGCTTTTTCATGCCAAGAAACGAAATTTCTAATATATCTCCGGTTTTTACTCGCATAGTGAATTTTCCGTCAATATCTGCAATTGCACCACCTTGACTGTTTTTTATTTTGATGGTAGCTCCTGCCATAGGTTCATTATCGTCACCTGTCACTATACCCTTCACTTCTCTATTTTGCGCATATATACTTGTCGCAAAGAAAAGACAGAATATGACTGGAATCAGTCGATTCATTTTAAAGAATGAAAAAAGTCTTTCTTTCATATTTTTCATGGATAATTTAAAATTAATATTAGGTTAATACATTTCAGGCAACTAGGTCGTTGTCTTGTCAGTGGTGGGGAAATCTCGAATTCGTTTCATATATTATTAGATTTAATGTGATAATTTTCTAAATTCAACGAGTCAAAATTAGGTAAATGTGTTATTTTAATAGTGTATAAACGCAGCAAAAAATAACGCATTTACTGCAAAATTGTTATTAAGGGATGATTATGGTAAGATTATCTCCTTTATTCATGGATATATAAATTAGTCCATCATCCTTTATTTTAGGAATGAATGTTTTTTTGTTCAACTTCCAACAGTATAGTTTTGCATTTGATAGACGAAGAGTAAATTCTATTGGAGCGGTAGCTTTAGTACTGCATTTACTATTTGGCTATTTTTCCAACTCGCATCTATTTCAATACCTCCCCGAGCACAAAGTCCTTTAAAATTTCCGTTTTTCCATTCTTTAGGTAAGCACGGTAATAATTCAATGCAATTATCGTGACTTTGTAATAACATTTCTGCAATACCTGCTGCTCCGGCTGTATTCCCGTCAAAAGCGAAGATGTCTTCACCTGCTCCGGCAATACCAGCGGGAGAAACTGTAAACATGTTTTCACGTGATAGTTTTCCAAGTAATTGTTTTACACTATTATAAGCATTTTCAGAGTCTTTTAATCGGGCATAAAAGCAAATCATGTTAGCACGACTCCATTCTGTATCTTCCCAATCTTTGGCTGCTAAACGTCTTTCAATAGTTTTTCGGGCAGCTTTTGCTAATTCGGGTGTTTTATTTAAGGTAATCTGAGAATAAGGATAGAGGGATAATAAGTGTGTGGTGTGACGGTGATTGGGATGTGCTTCTTCGTAATCTTCAAACCATTCCTGTACTCCTCCGTTTGTGCTGATACGGAAAGGAGGGAGTTTGCTGATAGCGGTACGGAGGCTGTCGGCAAATGAGGCATCGACATTTAATATTTCCGTAGATTGCAGGCATGCCGAGAATATCTCATAAGCCAGTACACGGTCGCAAGTCGGCATCATAGATGCGCAAATTCTTGTCCTTGATGGCGAAAACTGTTTTCGGCGAGATACTAGGACCTGTTACCAAATAGTTATTTCGTGGGTCTATTACCATATAATCTAATAGAAATTCAGCATTACTTTTTAATAATGGATATGCGGTATTTCTTTAAAAAATCTTTATCTTGTGTGTAATCATATTGTGTCCATAAATGAGAGGCAAGCCAAGAAGATGCAGTCGGAATAATCCCCAAAGAATACTACCTGATACAGCTGTATATCCCCATGGATTGGCTGTAGTATGTACAGTCCATCCTTTACAACCATATAAATCTTTTGCTGTTTTTGCACCATGAATTGATAGATCTTTAATATAGTCAAAAAGAGGGAGATGACATTCTGCTAAATTACCTACATTAGCAATCCAATAATTTTGTTCAGTATTGATATCCAAATGATAATCGTTAGTCCATCCCATATGGCAAGCGAGATTATCGTTAAAAAAACCTTGTAAAGCTACAGGTAGAGGAGAATTAGGACGTGAAGAAGCGATCAACAGATAGCGGGCATATTGGAAAAATAATGCATCTAATCCAGGATCAGATTCTCCTTTCTTTACCCGTGCCCAACGTTCATCGTTTGGTAGGTGATCAAACTTTGCGTGATGCTCAAACGAAAGTCCTACCCGGGAGAAAAGTGGAGAATAGTCTTCTATATGTTTTTTCTTCAGAGTCTTAAAATCTTTCTTTGATGCTAATTCAATTGTTTTCTCACATTTTATTTTGTAGTTGTAACCAGAGAACGTATTGTTTTTAAAATTGGTACGTACATCAGATAATAAAGTGACTTCAGTAGCTTTCTCAATATAAAGTTTTTTCCCTTCTAGCCTTTATTGTTCCTCCTTTTATTTGTACAGCAATACGTCCTTCAAAATGTACTCCTCCTTTACCATGTTTTTCAAATTCTGCATTACCGGTATAAATAAGTTGGTTACCGGATGCTACTACATTTGCCTGTCTGAGTAATTTCAATTCAAGTTCCATCGTTATTGCTTTTGGACGACTAGCTTTTATATGCATAGCAACTACGTCATCTGGATTAGAAGCGATACATTGGCGTATATATTCAGTATTACCTACTTTATAGCTAACTGTATTTATAGCAGTATGTAAATCCAGTTCATGGCGATAATCTGATATTTCTCCTTGAGGATATGAAAAATTTATTTTCAAGTCACCTATGGGAAGATGTGTTCCTACTGAATGTGGGCTACCTGCCATCATATTTCCTGCGACATGATTACCTTCTGACAAGTTATTTTCAAAAAATAGCTTTCTTACTTGATTGAGTTTTTCTCTTCCGAATGGACGTTGCTGATGTTCATCATATTCCCCTGACCACATTGTTGATTCGTTTAGAGCGAGTGTTTCTGTTTCTATGCCACCATAGATCATTACACCAAGACGACCGTTCCCCAAAGGAAGAGACTTCATCCATTCATCTGCAGGTTTATCATACCATAATTTCATTTTATTCTCGGTTGCCTTCAGTGACAGACTACCACTAACTAGAAGTGCGGCCCCTATTATCAGCCTAATGTTACGTTTCTCATGTTATAAAATAGTTTATTTCAAAAATGATATTGCAAAGGTATAGGAAGAAGGGAAAAGTAAAAATGAACAAATGCGGCTATTACTGAAACAAATGCGTCAACTCCTTTTTATATACTGTTTTTAGTGTATATTTGCGCGCACAGCCAAATATAACCACTATATAATTTATGAAGAAACACCTACTACGATTAGCTTTCATAAATGGATTGCTATTCTTATCTATTTGTATTTTTGCTCAAGAATATTCTGATTTTTATTTCACCCGTGTTAATGGAGAAATGGTTTATCAGAGAGTAATGTAAAAGCAATCTTGCAGGATAGCTATGGATTTATGTGGTTTGGGACAAAAAATGGCTCAACCGCTATGATGGAACTTCTATTCTCCAATTCGATTGCGATGATTTGGAGGAGGGTACAGGTAATCATAATATTGGTGCTCTTTTTGAGGATAAAGAAAGGAATTTATGGGTTGGAACAGACAGGGGTGTTTATATATATAATCCGGCGGTCGATGTATTTAAACGTTTCAAAATAGCTTCATCAGAAGGGATAACTCTTGATAACTGGGTAGCGGAAATTCTGTCTGATTCACTAGATAATATTTGGGTGTTGATTCCTGATCAGGGACTTTTTCGTTATAAAGACG
>ENA-OQIG01001431-OQIG01001431.1-human-gut-metagenome-genome-assembly--contig:-NODE-1431-length-10098-cov-2.080834_pt1 | contig 10098 bp, 14 predicted proteins | sample MGYA00242576_ERZ504741 | MGnify/ENA primary metagenome ERZ504741 (study PRJEB26092, sample SAMD00036436) | human gut metagenome | host: Homo sapiens | study: EMG produced TPA metagenomics assembly of... | reverse complement strand
TCCAGCTTTTCCACTGCTGAAGCAATTGTTTCTTCCAGTTCATCAAAGGCAATCGGTTTCAGTAAATACCGGTAAACCCCAAGGGAAATTGCACTTCTCGCATAATTAAAATCCGGGTACCCAGTCAGAATAATATTGATAATTTCAGGATACATATCCTGAATCCATTGAATCAGACTCAGACCATTCTCTTTTGGCATTTCAATATCGCAGATCACAAGATCAATTTTGGAACTACTGATAATGTCCCGTGCAAGATCCGTATTGTAGGCCGTAAAAACCTTTTGAATTCCCTTCTTTTTCCAGTCAATTGCCTTCTCCATAATATGCAGCATGGCAATTTCATCATCTACCAGCAGCAGATTCATTTTTGCTCCCTTCTTTCTACTGTTTTTCTATTCTCGGCAGTAAAATGCGAATTTCACTATATCCCGGCTGACTTGTAATTTTTAATTCATACGCCTCCCCATAAAATTCACGGATACGTTCCTTCACATTCTGTATTCCGATATGTTCTCCTTCTTCTTCAATTGACTCATTCCGATTAATTTTATCAAGAATTTCTTTCTTAAATCCTAAACCATTATCTTCGATCAGAATCAGCAGATCATGCTCGCCTTCTCTTTTTACTGTCAGCTCGATTTCCAGATGCGGAACCAGCATAATATTATGTTTTACACTGTTTCCAACAAAAGTCTGAATCACCAGTGGAAGAATCATTTCATCCTCCATTTCCGGTTCTACGTTTACCTGAATTTCCAGCATATCTTTATAACGGCAGTGCTGAATTTCAACATAGCTTATCAGACATCGAAGTTCTTCTTTCAATGGTACAAAGGTTCCTTTCTGCCCCATCAGATAACGGAAATATGCAGCTGATACCCGGCAGAGTTTCTGAATTTCTTCAAAATCCTGAATCTGTGCCATTCCATGAATCAGATTTAAAATATTGGTATAAAAATGCGGCTGAATCTGCACCTGCAGGAAACGGCTTCGCGCCCTCTGCCGCTCCAGCTCTTTTTCATAAACATCAATTCTTAAAATCTGAATCTGATCTGCCATATGATTAAAGGTCTGATAGAGCTGTCCGATCTGAGATACATTTTCCCGCTCCGGCAGACGTACGTCCAAATCCCCGGTACTGTACTGCTCCATGGCTCTTCGAAGCTGTTCTAATGGCGCAAAGACTGTTTTTCCCTGCAGACCAATTGCCATCAGAATGCTGGCAATTGCAAGCATCATGACTCCCATTAGCAGAAGCGTTCCGAACGTTCCTCCCGGGTCCAGCATTCCTTCATCCATACTGACATAAATCTGTGCATTTGTATATTTCAGTGGATAAACACAAGTTGTACTAATTCCGCTTTTTCTTGTCCCCTGGTGTATTTTTACTTCTCCTGTCTCATTATCCCGCACTTCTACGCAAAGATCTTTTCGTTCTCCGACAAAACCAGATACAATTCTTTCCAAAGAAAATGCAGCTCCAATGTATCCATTTTCAGCCGAATAAATACGCGCCAGGTACTGATGTCCATCAAATTCCATAAAAATCCAGTTTTTCTCTGGTTCCTGATATTGGTTCGCGATATAAGAAATGATTTTCTCTTTAAACGCTCTCTGATGGGCATAAGTTGTCCCTTCCTCTGTGCTTACAAAATAAATATTTCGTTCCGGCACATAGACAAACAGCATCATTTCCCTTCCATACCGTTCTCCCATTTCGATCATGATTTTCTGCTGCTGTACTTTAGCAGTTTCCACCGTTAGCGGATCTTTCGAAATACACAGCTGCTGATAATATGGTGTTGAATCCGTTCCGCTCATCAGCAGAAGCGCTTTTGAAGTTGATGCAAATTTATCCTCCCAGAACTGACCGTAGCTCTCTATCGTATTAGAAAATAGCCTCTCCGTCTTTCTTCTGTCTCTCTGAATCAGAAAAATACTTACAAGCTCAATAATGAGGACAGCTAAAATCATAACTGTCCCCATGATCCAGAGTGACTTGTAAATAACTGACTTGTCCTCTGTTTTTTTCATTTTCTTTTCCTCATGCAATCTTCTTTAACAAATCACCAGTTCACCATCAAACGCCTGCAGCGTGCAGGTATCTTCCATCTTTTTCTCCTGCAGCACCCCATATCCATTTTCTGGAAGCTCTATTTTCTGCTCCTTTCCCGTCAGATTCACATAAAAATACTGGTTTTCCGCTATTTTTCTTCCAATTACTCCCTGCGGTGTAACCACGGACTGCATACTTTTTTTCCCTGCAGCATTCATCAAGAACCTCGCCTAAAAGTTCCGGCTCCGTTTCACAAAACAAATAATACGCCGCTCCTTTTCCATACCGATTTCTGGTTATAGCTGGAATCTGATGTGTCTCCTCACGCTGCAGGACTTCTGCATCTGTTGCTTTGATCTGCTCATAATAATCCACATCAATCCATTTTTCTCTCACTTTCAGAAGTTCTCTTCCGTTTGCCGGATTCTGCGAAGCTTCTGCTCTTCTTTTTCAGAAACTTCCATACCTGCGGTCCTCTGATATCCAACAATTTCTATTCCAAATACATCAGTCAGGTTTCCTGGTCTCGACGTGTCAAATACCTGACCGGTTTCTTTTACCCATGCAGAATACCCTGTCATAATTGCCGTACCGCCATTTTTTACAAATTCCCGCACCGTGTTTTCCTGCTCGTGATCCATTACAATTTCACCCGGAATAATCAGAATCTGATATTGTTCTGTCATTTGATGCAAATCTACAACATTATAATTCAGGTTTCTCTCTTCCAGAATCCGATGCGCGATGGCAAGGTTGTTGCTGTATGGCATTCGATACTGCATTTTTGCATACGCAGCCATAAGCTCACTGTCATAACTGTAAGAAACAGCAATCTCTGGCTGCGGCAGATATGGAAATCCGTATTTTTCCAGCTTCCGAAAATCCGATGCAATCCACTGGTATTCCCGATAATTTTCATTCGGTCTTCCATCATGATTCAGCATACCGGTCAGATATTGTTCTTCGCCATTCAGCATGCTTCGCCAGGTCCATCCCAGCATCATCTGCATCCGATGCAGCAGACACCAGAACGCATACATTCTGTTCATCCCCATTGCCGCATGATGAATCCCGAAACCACCTGTCACAAATTCAATGCACCACATTGGTTTTCCAGTTTCAGCAATCCGTTTCATGTACCAGGAACCCGTTTTCCAGAATCCCATACTCTCCCTGTTTCCATAGCCAGGATAAAAACCGATGCAGGATAGTCAACAAATCCAGATGCTGCCTTCAAATAATCAAATCCAAGCGTCTCATATTCTGCAAAGTGGTTCGATGTATGAGCCTTTCCCGGCGCATTTTGTTCTACCGTTTCTGCCAGTTCTGTAATAAAATCTGCGATACCATCGGAAAAGAAGCGCCGCATATCCAGCCATGCCTCCGGTGCCCCGATTTCGTATTCATTTACCTGCATTGCAACGTCTTCGAAAGATGAAAGCTTTCGGCTCCAGCGCTGGGTTGCCCAGGCATGATTTAGTGCTTTTATTGTTTTATATTTCTTTTCCAGCCATTTCTGAAATCTCTTCTTCGACGCTTCAGAATAGGATGGATAGCCTGCTCCCAGCTCATTGCACAGTCCAAACGCAAACAGCGCCGGATGATTTTTATAACGGGAAACGATTTTTTCAGCAAACCGCAGTGCATACTTCTGATACTCTGGATCAGAAACATCGTCCATATATCGGCGCAGGCGGTGCCTGTGGAGCTCCATTTTTCCTCCTACATTGCATCCCGGGCAAAGTTTATGAACCCAGATCGGTGCCGGATGCATCGACACATCCAGTATTACATTCAATTTGTATTTTACGCATAACTCCATAACCTGATCAAACCATTCGAAGGTATAAACGCCATCCTCCGGCTCATAGCTGTCCCAGCACAGATGTCCCAGCCGTACTGTATCAAATCCAGCCTCTTTCATCAATTGAAAATCCTTTTCCCACCGCTCCTTCGGCCAATCATGCGGATGATAATTTGTCCCGATATATAAACTCATTTTATTCACTCCGTTTCTGTTTTTTCTTACCTCCATTTTGCAGCAAAATCATTAAAATTCCTATGACAATTACGACGTAAAATATAATTTTATCGAGTTTTTCCTGTTTTTCCATTTTTTCTTAGTCAATTATATTCTAAAGTTGTCTATTTTTCCACTCTTTCTCTGCTTTTTCTTTTTCGAATGCCCAACATCTTACTATGCTGGACAAATCTATTATAAAAGCAGAATTATCTTTATGAGGATTCGTTTTCCGCTAAAATAGGATAACAGCAAAAAAATCCACAGAGCCCTTATCCCCCTGTGGATTTTTCTATTTCTATTCTATTTTCTTCTCCACCCGGTACTTCTTCGGCGATATTCCATAGCGCTCCTTGAAAATCCGATGAAAATAACTCATATTCTCATACCCGACCCGCTCACTGATGTCCGCCACGGAAAGTCCTGTCGTTTCCAGCAGATACGCGGCCTGGGTGAGGCGTTTGTTCTGGACAAGTTCAGTGTAGTTTTTCCCGGTCAGGCGGCGGATCATGCGGATTAAGGTGTAAAAATCGTAGTGCAGTTCTTCCGCCAGTTCCGAAAGACTGCCCTCCGGTAATGTTCCTCGATATAGCGGTATACGCCGAGCAGCATCTCCTGTTCAAAATACTGCTCTCCCACCTGCACGCGTTCGGTGTAGTTCATGAGCTGCAGGAATAAAAGGCCCATCGTAATCTGATTGATGCTCCGCTTATTGCTCTGGTGATGTAAGAGCGTCCAGACGAGATTTTCGATCAGATTCTGCACCGGAAGGACATCCGCGATTCTGTAATGCAGATAACAGAGCGGTACCTCCCCGCTTTTCAGACAGCCGACGATAAAATCCTTTAACTGATTCTCCTCTGCCCCGATCATCCGCAGCGTCTGGTCGAAAAACTCCGGCAAGATCAGAAAGTTGACCGCGATATCGTCACGCCCCGCCGGTTCGATTTCCTGCACTGCATTCTGGTTCAGAATCAGCAGCTCGCCCGTTTTCAATTCGATCCGTTCCCCGTTGATGGTGTGCACGGTGCTTCCCTGGCACATGTAGATCATCTCGACATAATTGTGGCTGTGCGCCGGAAAACGAATAAACCGCGTGTGCGGCCGAATATCAATCAATTTTCCCCGCTCCAGCAGCTTTCCCGCATCCATCACAAACTTCTGCCCGCTCGAATACCGCTCCTTTTCCACTTCCGTCTTGCCGTCCAGAATCGCCTGTTCCTCCTCCGTAATCCGGGACAGGTCTGCTATAATTTCCTGTTTCACGATTATTCCTCACATTTTTCACGTTTTTTCTGCTTTCTATTATATTCCATTCTAGTGCAAACAAGCAATGTACTTTTTATTCCGCATTACGCAAAAAGACTCCGGCGGTTTTCACTCCGCCAGAGCCTGTTTTTCTTTCTCTTTATTCTTTTACAGCCCCCAGCATAATACCATTGATAAAGTATTTCTGCAGGAACGGATAAACCACCAGCATCGGAACCATTGCAATGAATACCTTTGCTGCATCCAGCGACTGGTTGGACAGTTTGTCCATCTTTTCGATCTGATCCATCGAAAGATTTGTTGTCTGGATATTAACGACCATCTGTTTGATGTAAGTCTGCAGTGGATAATGCTGCTCCCCACTCGAAAGTACAAGTCCCTGGAAGTATTCGTTCCAATAACCGACGCTGGTGAACAGGATCAGCGTTGCGAAAATTGGAATTGCGCACGGAACAACGATACGGAACAGAACGGTCCATACACCGGCGCGTCAATCTCTGCTGCTTCCATCAGCTCTTTTGGAAGGCTTCGATAGAAATTGATCAGAAGAATCAGGTTAAAGACTGGGAGTCCTCCGCAGAGGATCAGGCCGACCATATTGTCGATCATGCCGTAATTGACCATGGTGATGTACCACGGAATCGTTCCTCCGTTGAACAGCATACAAAAATGACGATCCACATAATCACATTTTTCGGATGATATTCATTCGCTGATTTGGACAACGGATAGGCGAAGATGGCAAGAACTACAATCGTAAAAATTGTTCCGAAAATCGTTCGCTCTGCAGAAATCAGGAACGAGCGGAAGAACTGCGTATCTCCCATGATCTGCTGATACGAAGCCAGGGAAAATCCAACCGGATAGAAGCTTACCTTTCCTGAATTTGCTGCTGCTTTATCAGAAACAGAAAGACAGAGTGTATACCACAGCGGATACAGACAGCTTAAGGAGAGCAGACTCATCAGAATGATGTTAAATACATTGAATATTTTACTTCCAAGACTTTTGCTTTGAATCATGATTTTTGTCCCTCCTTAGAAAATCTTGTAGTCTGCGGCTTTGTATGCAACGATGTAGGAAATGACAATCAGTGTAAAGCTGATTACGGATTTAAAGAGACCCGCCGCTGTTGCCAGCGAGAACTGTACGTTCAGAAGACCCATGCGGTAAACCCAGGTATCAAGGATATCTCCTGTTGAATAAACCAGCGGGCTGTACAGATTGAAGACCTGATCGAAGCCTGCATTTAAAACATTTCCAAGGCCAAGAATACTTAATACAACGATGGTGCTTGCAATACCCGGAATGGTGATATTCCATACTGCTTTCCAGCGGCTGCAGCGTCAATCGCTGCCGCTTCGTAAAGCTCCGGCTGATACCGGTAAGGGCTGCCAGATAAATAACGGCATTGAATCCGAACTCTTTCCAGACATCCGAACCGATGACTAACTGACGGAAGCAGTTCTCCTCGGAGAACCAGATCTTTCCCTGGATTCCGAATACACCGAGAATCGAATTGATCACGCCTTTGTAACCGAACATTTCCAGAAGAACGCTTGCCAGGATAACCCAGGAAAGGAAGTGCGGCAGATAAACGATCGTCTGTACCGCCTTTTTGAATTTCACCTTGACGGATTTCATTTAATAAAAGTGCAAAATGCCAGCGGCACAATAATATTCAGAATCAGTTTGGCAACTGCAATGACCAGCGTATTGATGATTACGCGTTTACAGTCACTCATGGAAAACAGATAGGCAAAATTTTCCATTCCCACAAAATCCGAATGCCACAGGCCGGACATCGGATTGTAATCCTCAAATGCAATGACAATTCCAAACATTGGAACAATATTAAAGAAAAACAGCCAGACCATTCCAATCAGAACCATAATATGATAGTTCCAGATGGTTCTGGAATTTCTTGTTTTTTTCAGAACTCCCTTTTTCTTTGACGCAGAAGCTGCTTTCATACAGATCCTCCCTCCTGTCATTTCCATATTTTCCTTTTATTTCCGATGGACAGAACGTATTCTGTGAAAAAGGGGAAAGCTGACTGCTCTCCCCTTTTCGCAAAGCAGGTGATCTTTCAGGATCTGAAAATCACATTGAAACGGTCTGCCTTTTTCCTGTTTTAGTATTCTGCTACTTCTTCCAGAATTGTATCGCCGCCTTCAGACTTCCAGTTCTTCACGAACTCATCGTATGCGCTGATATCCGATTTTCCGGTGATGACTTTCATAACCATCTCATTTTCCATGGACTGCAGGTTTGCCCATTTTTTCTCCATGGTAGCTGTCTGGCTGAAGATGCAGCTTCTGACTTTGTTGTTTACTTCTGTCGTAGCGTACGGACGGTCGCCGACCAGCAGAGAATACATTCTCTGGAAGTTACCGAAGTTTTCAGTGCTGAATCTTCGATAGAGAGCTGTTTGTCTTTTTCGTATCCAGGAACGGTATCCTTAATAACCGAAACATCGTTTGCCAGCAGTTTGTATGCACTGGATACACCTGCATAATCTTCCGGCTGGGTTTCGCCGTTAATACTTTGATCAGTTCATGATAGGTGTATTCACACTCATCAGCCGGAGCATCAGTGTTCTGACTGGCCAGAAGCTGAGCGGCTGCTCGGAAACATCAAATTTGCTCTCATCTCTCAACAGAACGTTGGCCATGATGATAACTGCTTTGGCAACATCTTCGGAAACATTTTTGTTGATGACACAGTAACCTGTTGTTGCAGATCCAAGTCTTACATTCCATTCACCGTCATCGGTGTAGATCGGATAGGTCTGCCAGTTTGCATCCGGCTCGTTACGGTATGCATCACCGATTCCATAACCGGAAACCCACCATGCGCCGAAGAACATGCCAACTTTTCCGGCATTGATCTGCTCGATCGTGGAATCTCTTGTTCCCATCTCAGGATCAATATAGCCTTTTGCGTACCAGTCCGCCAGACGCTCCAGTGTACTTCTGGTTGCATCGGAGTCGGTTCCATATGTTACGTTTCCGTCATCATCTTTTAGGAACAGTCCCGGATATGCGCCGTTTGCGGCAAATACTGCGTCAAATCCGCCTGTTGTTGTGCCGGTATCCAGGAAACTGGTATAGCATTTTGTATTTTTATCCGGACCAGCCAGCGGAATGGTATCTTCGCCTGCCGGTTTTTTCTCCGCAAATACTTTGGCAATATTTTCTACATCGTCCAGAGTTTTCGGTGCATCGAGACCATACTCATCGAGCCAGTCCTGACGAACGTTTAATACCTGAACGCTTCCGGTTTCTACCTCAACTGCCGGGATTGCATACTGTCTGCCGTCCACGCTCGCTTCTGCAATAGCCTGTCCATCGGTCGAATCCATAACTTCTTTTACCTGATCAGACTGTACTTTCTGGAACAGATCGGTCAGATCGTATAACTGACCTGCTTTTGCGGCTTTCAGCATATACTCTCTCGATACCGTCATCGCATCCGGAAGGGTATTGCTTGCGATACAGAGCGCTACTTTCTGTGTGTAATCATTTCCAGATGCTGCGGTCCAGTCTACAACGACTTTGATGTTGAAGTTTTCCAGAAGATAGTCGGTGTACTGGTTATTATCCACGCTCAGTCCGTCCGGCAGAGTATCGGTTGCGCTGACACCCTGTCCTACGTGTACCTCGACAACTTCCGGGAATTTTTTGAACGCCAGATCCTCTCCCTCTTCCTCAGAAGAATTATCAGCGTTCCGGAAGATGCTGTGCTCTCAGATGATGCTTTACTGTCCGATGTGCCTCCTGTGCTGCCGCCGCTGCTTCCACATCCGGCCAGCATACCTGCGGTCATCGCTGCTGTGAGTAAGATTGCAACAAGTTTTTTCCTTTTCATGTGTTTTCCCCTTTCCTCGTTCGTCATTTTGTTTCTTTCGTTTTCTTGTAAGTCTATTTTATGATACATTTTGACGAATTAAAACAGCCTCGTGTTCTACTTTTTGAGAACATTTATACAAAACCAGGATCCATTTCATCCAAAAAGCAGACATTTGTTCTCTGTCCTTCAAACAAATGTCTGCTTTTTCATTCCCATACTCCGGCATTCTGCTAAAACTCCTGCCGTTTTAACTGTTTTTTATATTCGGCAAAGCCAATACCCATACTCTGCTGAAACAGTTTTACAAAATATTTTTCATCATGATACCCGACAGCATCCGCCATCTGTTCTGCCGAAATCTGCGGATTTTCCCGCAGCAGACGGCAGGCCAGCGCAATCCGTTCTTTTCGGATATAACTGTTGACCGAATAGCCTGTGCATTTCTTGAAACAGACGGAAAAATAACTTCTCGACATTCCAACAGCATCTGCAATCTGCTCCGCTTTCACTTCAGAATCCACCAGATGATCTTCGATAAAAAGTACCGCTTTTAAAATCAATATCTCCGTAACAGCCTGTCCTTCTCCGTTCTGTACCCGTTGCCACAGATCCTGTCGTATTTTTTCTGTCAGTTTTTCCGGCTCCTGCAGATTTTCATATTCCTGCTCCTCCATGAAAATGCCAAAGGCATTCTGAATTTCCTGCAATGTCTGCATTGTGTACCGGTATTCCTGTTTCTGACTGGTCGGAATTGCCTTCCAGAGATTACAGAGTTTTTGTGTTTCCTTCTATATTATAAATCCAGGTCAGCGAAGCCGTCTCCTCCCAGAGTTTTCTCCACTGTTCCTTCTCTTCCTGATCTGCCACAGTCTCTGTCTTTTTCCGATTTATTCTTCCC
>ENA-OQIG01001427-OQIG01001427.1-human-gut-metagenome-genome-assembly--contig:-NODE-1427-length-10120-cov-1.621735_pt1 | contig 10120 bp, 9 predicted proteins | sample MGYA00242576_ERZ504741 | MGnify/ENA primary metagenome ERZ504741 (study PRJEB26092, sample SAMD00036436) | human gut metagenome | host: Homo sapiens | study: EMG produced TPA metagenomics assembly of... | reverse complement strand
ATCAATATGAGCCATAATTCCGATATTTCTGGTTCTCTCCAATGGATAGTTCTCTTTCCAGCCATGGATAAAACCTCCTATAATTATTATTAGAATCTGTAATGAGCAAAAGCCTTGTTTGCCTCTGCCATCTTGTGCATATCTTCTTTTCTCTTAACTGATGCACCTGTGTTATTAGCTGCATCAAGAATCTCGTTAGCGAGTCTTTCTTCCATAGTCTTCTCGCCTCTTGCTCTTGAGAATGCTGTCATCCAACGAAGAGCTAAAGCCTGTCTTCTATCTGGCTTAACTTCGATAGGTACCTGGTATGTTGCACCACCGATACGTCTTGCCTTTACTTCGAGAACTGGCATGATATTGTTCATAGCCTCTTCGAATACTTCTAAAGCAGGTCTTTCAGTCTTTGCTGCGACTCTGTCAAATGCTCCATATACAATCTTCTGAGCTACTCCTCTCTTACCATCAAGCATAATGTTGTTGATAAGCTTAGTAACCACCTTGTTATTGTAAATAGGATCTGCTAATACATCTCTTTTCTGAGTATGTCCTTTACGTGGCACGGTTCTTCCCTCCTTAACATTGTATTGTCGTTATCATTTCGCACTAATGAACGCCTAACAGCCTCATCAGCCCTCAACTAACGACGTTTCATTAATTCATAGGTACTCACAAATTAAATTGTGTTCGGGCCGTATATCTTAAACCTGCAACCTTCGGATTAATCTAACTCCGGCACTTTTAATTTAATTGTTCGTAAATTATTGTATGCAATAATCTGCAAATATTCTGATTCACCTTGTAAATCAATCACAGACTTATGATGCTTAATTCTTTATGAATTATTTAGCATCCTTAGGTCTCTTAGCACCGTACTTAGAACGTGCCTGTCTTCTCTTTGCTACACCTGCTGTATCAAGTGTACCTCTGATGATATGATATCTTGTACCTGGTAAATCCTTAACTCTACCACCTCTGATAAGAACAACGCTATGTTCCTGAAGATTGTGGCCTTCACCTGGAATATATGAAGTAACTTCGATTCCATTAGAAAGACGTACTCTGGCGATCTTTCTAAGAGCTGAGTTAGGCTTCTTAGGTGTTGCTGTCTTAACAGCTGTACAAACACCTCTCTTCTGTGGTGCAGATACATCTGTAGCCTTCTTCTGAAGTGAGTTATATCCCTTCTGAAGAGCTGGAGCTGTAGACTTCTTAACTGTTGACTTTCTTCCCTGTCTTACTAACTGGTTAAATGTTGGCATTCCTTTTTCACCTCCCGGAATTAGAATAATGAATGGTTGCACTTAGTATAATAACTAAGAAATAAGTGTGAGCCAGCTTTATAAGCTGCCCAATCTATATTTACGTGCATAAAAAAGAGCTTGCTTTTTCGCACGCTTAATTAGTATATATTTTAATTTAAAATTCGTCAAGTATTTTACCCAAAAAAGAATTCAAAATTTTCAAATAAAGAAAGCAAAAAATTATGCACAAATAATATATTAGTGATTTTAAAAAAAAAGCAGGAGACTCTTCATCTCCTGCTTTCTGTTATATTTATGATGTAAAGCCTTTATCTGAATGATTACTCTTCTGTAACCTCATCTTCAGCTTCCTGTATATCAGCATCATCAGTAAAATCAAGAGTTTCCTCTCCATCCTCTGTGAAGCTTAATATCTCATCTTCTTCAAGTTCATCATAAGCTGCAGCTGTATCAAGCTCTACGTTCTGATATCTCTTCATACCAGTACCAGCTGGAATAAGCTTACCTATGATAACATTTTCCTTAAGACCGATAAGTGGATCAATCTTTCCGTTAATAGCTGCATCTGTAAGAACCTTTGTAGTTTCCTGGAATGAAGCTGCTGACATGAATGATGTTGAAGCAAGTGAAGCCTTTGTTATACCAAGGATAATAGGAGTTCCTGTAGCCTTCATCTTACCCTCTTCCTCAAGCTTTTCATTAACCTCTGTGAATTCAAGAGTATCAACTGTGAACCAGGTAAGAAATCTGAATCTCCAGCAGAATCAATAACTATCTTCTTAAGCATCTGTCTAACAATAAGCTCGATATGCTTATCATTGATATCAACACCCTGGATACGGTAAACTTCTGAACCTCACGAAGCATGTAATCCTGAACAGCTCTTACACCAAGAATTCTTACGATATCATGTGGATTCTCAGAACCTTCTGTGATTTCCTCACCAGTTGCAACAACCTGTCCTTCCTGAACCTTAACACGTGTATCTCTTGATACAGGGTAAGACTTTGAATTACCTTCGTCATCTGTAATAACGATATCTGTCTTCTTATCTGTCTTAGCAAAGCTACTGTTCCACCAAACTCAGCAAGAACCGCAAGACTCTTTGGCTTTCTTGCCTCGAAAAGTTCTTCTACTCTAGGAAGACCCTGTGTAATGTTATCACCAGCAACACCACCAGTATGGAATGTTCTCATAGTAAGCTGTGTACCAGGTTCACCGATAGACTGGGCAGCGATGATACCAACTGCTTCACCAATCTGTACTGTCTGACCTGTTGCAAGGTTAGAACCATAACATTTAGCACAAACACCGATATGTGAACGGCATGTAAGGATTGTTCTTATCTTAACCTGGTTTACACCAGTCTTAATAATAGCTTCTGCTCTCTTAGGAGTTACAAGGTGGTTAGCTGCAACAACTATCTCGCCTGTAGCTGGATCCTTGATATCTTCTGCAAGATATCTTCCTGTAATACGCTCCTGTAATGGCTCAAGAATATCTTCTTTTGCATCACTTGAGTTAGTAGCTCTGTCATTGACAAATGAATATACATACATACCAGGTATAACTTTACCAACGCTGCAATCTGTCTCTCTGACAATAAGATCCTGTGAAACATCAACAAGTCGTCTTGTAAGATAACCTGAATCGGCTGTTCTAAGCGCTGTATCTGAAAGGACCCTTACGGCACCATGGCTGAAATGAAGTACTCCAATACATCCAGACCTTCACGGAAGTTAGACTTGATTGGAAGTTCAATAGTGTGACCTGATGTATCTGCCATAAGACCACGCATACCTGCAAGCTGCTTAATCTGCTGGTTAGAACCACGGGCACCTGAATCGGCCATCATGAAGATGTTATTGTACTTATCAAGACCATCAAGAAGTGCCTTAAGCAATGTCTTATCTGTTTCCTGCCATACTCTGATTACATTCTTATATCTTTCTTCATCAGTTGAACGACCTCTGTTGTAGTTCATGTTGATTCTTTCAACCTTCTGTTCAGCATCAGCAATAAGCTGTTTCTTAACAGGTGGCACTGTCATCTCTGATATAGAAACTGTCATGGCAGCTCTTGTTGAGTACTTATAACCCATTGCCTTTATATCATCAAGAACTTCAGCAGTTGTTGTTGTACCATGAGTATTAATAACGTGCTGTAAGATATCCTTTAACTGTTTCTTACCTACATGGAAGTCAACCTCAAGCTTTAAGAAGTTTTCTTCCTTGCTTCTATCTACATATCCAAGATCCTGAGGAAGAATTTCATTGAATATGAAACGTCCAAGTGTAGACTCAACTATACCTGATACTTCTTCTCCTGATGCATTTGTCTTAGACACTCTAACCTTAATCTTTGAATGAAGAGTAATAATACTATTCTCATAAGCAAGAAGCGCTTCATTAACACTCTTAAATATCTTACCTTCACCCTTAACGCCAGGTCTTTCCTGTGTAAGATAGTAGATACCAAGAACCATATCCTGTGAAGGAACGGCAACCGGACCACCATCTGAAGGCTTAAGTAAGTTGTTAGGTGAAAGAAGCATGAATCTACACTCAGCCTGTGCTTCTACAGACAATGGAAGATGCACGGCCATCTGGTCACCATCGAAATCGGCATTGAACGCTGTACAAACAAGTGGATGAAGCTTAATAGCCTTACCTTCTACAAGGATAGGCTCGAATGCCTGAATACCAAGTCTGTGAAGTGTAGGAGCACGGTTAAGCATAACTGGATGCTCTTTGATAACATCTTCAAGCACATCCCATACTTCTGTTTCAAGATGTTCAACACTCTTCTTAGCTTTCTTAATATTCTCAGCAAGACCACGTCTTACTAACTCTCTCATAACAAATGGCTTGAATAACTCAATAGCCATTTCCTTAGGAAGACCACACTGATATATCTTAAGTTCTGGTCCAACTACGATAACAGAACGTCCTGAATAGTCAACTCGCTTACCAAGAAGATTCTGTCTGAAACGTCCCTGCTTACCCTTTAATAAGTCTGATAAAGACTTAAGAGCCCTGTTACCAGGTCCTGTTACAGGACGACCGTTTCTACGGCCATTATCTATAAGTGCATCAACAGCTTCCTGAAGCATTCTCTTTTCGTTACGGACAATGATTTCAGGAGCGCCAAGTTCCATAAGTCTTGCAAGACGGTTATTTCTGTTTATGATTCTTCTATAAAGATCATTAAGATCTGATGTTGCGAATCTGCCACCCTCTAACTGTACCATTGGTCTTAAGTCTGGAGGAATAACTGGAATTTCAGTAAGGATCATCCACTCTGGCTTAGTACCAGCAGCGATAAATGCATCCATAACTTCGATTCTCTTAATAAGTCTTGCAGCCTTCTGTGAAGTAGTAGTAGCAAGCTCTTCCTTAAGCTTTGCCACTTCTTCTTCAAGATTAACGCTTCTAAGAAGCTCTAAAATAGCCTCAGCACCCATTCCAACTCTGAATGTGTTACCATACTGGTCATAAAGATCTCTGTACTCTGTTTCAGTAAGAATCTTCTTGAATGGAATATCTGTTTCACCTGGATCAATCACGATATAAGAAGCAAAGTAAAGAACCTTTTCAAGATTCTTAGGTCCTATATCAAGGATAAGGTCCATACGGCTAGGGATTCCCTTAAAATACCAGATATGTGAAACTGGAGCAGCAAGGTGAATATGTCCCATACGATCTCTACGGACACTTGCCTTAGTAACCTCAACACCACACTTATCACATATGATGCCTTTATCCTTAATCTTCTTATACTTACCGCAATGACACTCCCAGTCTTTGCTAGGTCCGAATATTCTTTCACAGAACAGACCATCTCTTTCTGGCTTTAAAGTTCTGTAGTTAATAGTCTCAGGCTTAGTTACCTCGCCATGAGACCACTCTAAAATACTCTCAGGAGAAGCAAGCTTTATCTGAATTTTATCAAATTTCATTGATTTATTTGACTTAATCTCTTCTGCCATTATAGTGCTCCCTTCTATTATTCTTCTCTATTTCCGTCACCGTAATCATCAAAATCATCATCAAAGCCGTCAAGATCGAAATCGTCATCATCATCTGATCCGAGTTCTTCCATAGTAGCTTCACCATCATCACCCTGCTTTTCTGCATGGTAACCGGCATTCTTTAATTCATTTTCCTCATCACGGCTGTTTCTCTTATAACCACCATCATCAAGAACCTTCTTGAAGTCTGTAACCTCATACTCTGAACTTTCAAGAAGCTGGACTTCGTTGTTATCCTGATCAAGAACTCTTACATCAAGTGCAAGAGACTGAAGTTCCTTAAGAAGAACCTTGAATGATTCAGGAATACCTGGTTCAGGGATATTCTCACCTTTAATAATAGCTTCATATGTCTTAACACGGCCAACAACATCATCAGACTTAACTGTAAGGATTTCCTGAAGTGTATATGATGCACCATACGCCTCAAGAGCCAAACTTCCATCTCACCGAATCTCTGTCCACCGAACTGTGCTTTACCACCTAATGGCTGCTGTGTTACCAGTGAGTAAGGACCTGTTGAACGTGCATGGATCTTATCATCAACAAGGTGATGGAGCTTTAAGTAGTGCATGAATCCAATAGTAACTGGACTATCAAAGTACTCACCAGTTCTACCATCACGAAGTCTTACCTTACCATCTCTTCCGATAGGAACTCCCTTCCACTCTGCTCTGTGAGCTCTGTTATCTGAAAGGAACTCAAATACATCATCTCTTAAAAGATCCTTATATTCAGCTGTAAATGTAGTCATATCTGCTGGATACTCTTCACCTGCAGCCTCTGCTTCAGCCTTTTCCTTTGCAAGCTCATCATCATCAAAGGATGGTTAGCATAAGAATTAGCCATATCAAGTGTATCCATAATATCATTTTCGTTAGCACCATCAAAGATAGGTGTTGCTACGTTAAAGCCTAATACCTTTGCCGCAAGACTTAAATGAATCTCAAGGACCTGTCCGATATTCATACGGGAAGGCACACCCAGTGGGTTAAGTACTATATCAAGTGGACGTCCGTTTGGAAGGAATGGCATATCTTCTACTGGAAGTACTCTTGAAACGACACCCTTGTTACCATGACGTCCGGCCATCTTATCACCAACAGAAATCTTTCTCTTCTGTGCAATGTAGATACGGACATTCTTGTTAACACCAGGAGCCAATTCATCTCCATTCTCTCTTGTAAATACCTTAACGCCTACTACGATACCATAAGCACCATGAGGAACCTTAAGTGAAGTATCTCTTACCTCTCTTGCTTTCTCACCGAAGATAGCTCTAAGAAGTCTTTCTTCAGCTGTAAGCTCTGTTTCTCCCTTTGGAGTAACCTTACCAACAAGGATATCACCGGCTCTTACCTCGGCACCTATACGGATAATACCATCTTCATCAAGATTCTTGACAGCATCAGAACCTGTTGAAGGAAGATCTCTTGTGATTTCTTCTGGTCCTAACTTAGTATCTCTTGCTTCTGTATCATATTCTTCTATATGGATAGATGTATATACATCATCTCTTACTAATCTTTCACTAAGAAGAACAGCATCCTCGTAGTTGTAACCTTCCCATGTCATGAAACCGATAAGAGGGTTCTTACCAAGTGCTATTTCTCCGTTAGATGTTGATGGACCATCAGCGATAACATCTCCTGCCTTAACCTCATCACCCTTGAAACAATAGGTCTCTGGTTATAACAGTTACTCTGGTTACTTCTTGAGAACTTAGTAAGCTTGTACTCATGAACCTTACCGCTTGTCTCTCTTACAAGAATCCTGTTAGATTCAGAAGAAAGAACAACACCATCTTCTTCTGCAACAACACACACACCTGAGTCGCATGCTGTCTTGTTTTCAATACCTGTACCTATTACTGGAGCCTCTGTCATAAGAAGAGGTACTGCCTGACGCTGCATGTTAGAACCATGAGGGCACGTGTACAGTCATCATTCTGGAGGAAAGGTATCATAGATGTAGCTACTGAGAATACCATCTTAGGAGATACATCCATAAGATCAATCATGCTCTTATCAAACTCAGATGTTTCTTCTCTGTAACGTCCAGATACTGAATCTTAACGAAATATCCATTTTCATCAATCTCAGCATTAGCCTGTGCTACATGGTAATCATCTTCCTCATCAGCTGTAAAGTAACGTACATCATCAGTTACTCTTGGATTCTTAGGATCTGACTTATCTATTATACGATAAGGAGCTTCTACGAAACCATATTCATTGATTCTTGCATATGATGCAAGAGAGTTGATAAGTCCGATGTTAGGACCTTCTGGTGTCTCGATAGGACACATTCTTCCATAATGTGTATAATGTACATCTCGAACCTCGAAACCTGCTCGATCTCTTGAAAGACCACCAGGACCAAGTGCTGAAAGACGTCTCTTATGTGTAATCTCAGATAATGGATTGTTCTGATCCATGAACTGAGAAAGCTGCGAACTACCAAAGAACTCCTTGATAGCTGCTGTTACAGGCTTGATATTTATAAGTGACTGTGGAGATATACCACTTAAATCCTGAGTTGACATTCTTTCACGTACAACTCTTTCCATTCTTGAAATACCGATTCTGAACTGATTCTGTAAAAGTTCACCTACGGCTCTTATACGTCTGTTACCAAGGTGATCGATATCATCCTTAGTTCCAATACCATATTCAAGATGCATATTGTAGTTGATAGATGCAAGTATATCTTCAACTGTAATATGCTTTGGAATAAGATCTGCCACATTCTTTTCTATAGCATCCCTGATATCCTCAGGTGATTCATTATCTGCTAATATCTGTGAAAGAACTGGATAATAAACATACTCGTTAACACCAAGTTCCTTAGCTTCTTCCTCTGTAATATCTACCCATTTAGTAATATCTACTGCAAGGTTAGATAATATCTTAACTACTCTTTCACGTACTGAACCATCAGCTGCCTTTAACTCTGCCTTTAAGAACACAGCAGGTACAGCAGCATTCTGAATCTGTTCTGCAGTTTCTCTTGTAAGCTTATCGCCTGCATTAGCAATAATCTCACCGTTGCCATCAACTACATCTTCTGCAAGAACATGTCCAGCAATCCTGTTTCTGAAAGAAAGCTTCTTATTAAACTTATAACGGCCTACTCTTGCAAGGTCATATCTTCTAGGATCAAAGAACATGCCTGAGATAAGTGCTTCGGCACTATCTACTGACAAAGGTTCCCCTGGTCTTAACTTCTTATAAAGTTCAAGCACACCTTCCTGATAGTTAGTAGAAGTATCCTTCTCCATAGTTGCAAGAAGCTTAGGCTCCTCACCAAATATGTCAATAATCTCTGCATTAGTTCCAAAACCAAGTGCTCTTATAAGAACTGTTATAGGAACCTTCTTGTTACGGTCAACCTTAACATAGAACACATCGTTAGCATCTGTTTCATACTCTAACCATGCACCTCTGTTAGGAATAACAGTAGAACTATACAGGAATATCTTTCCATACTTATCTTTCTGTATATCATAGTAAATACCAGGTGAACGTACCAGCTGGCTGACTATAACTCGTTCTGCACCGTTAATTACAAATGTACCGGTCTTAGTCATCAAAGGAAGGTCACCCATGAAGATTTCATGCTCGCTGATATCTTCATTCTCTTTGTTATGAAGTCTTACACGTACCTTGAGTGGAGCTGCATATGTAGCATCTCTTTCCTTACACTCTTCTATAGAGTACTTTCTCTCCTCTTCGCATAATGCAAAATCAACGAATTCAAGACTGAGCCTTCCGTTGTAATCTGCAATTGGAGAGATGTCGTTAAAGACCTCTTTTAAGCCTTCATTTAAAAACCACTGGTAAGAATCTTTTTGCACCTCAATAAGGTTAGGCATCTCAAGAACTTCCTTCTGTCTTGAGAAACTCATACGCATCGCTTTGCCTGACTTTACTGGACGTATTCTGTTTTTCTCCATTGACGTTTCACCCCTTAGTTTTCTTTACATTAATTTATTACATTATAGATATGTGTACAAAAACTATGCACACCATACCATAATAGTGCATTATCCATAATAGCAAAAAAAGTCCCAGCTGTCAATAAAACAACTGGAACTTTTTCACATTTATTATAATATACCAAATACAACTCAAAAAATCAAGTGTTTTTTCATCATATTGCCATATTAAAGTTGTAATCCTCTGGTTTTAAATTACTTAAGAGTAACCTTAGCGCCTTCAGCTTCAAGCTTCTTCTGGATTTCTTCAGCTTCTTCCTTAGAAGCAGCTTCCTTAATAACCTTAGGAGCGCCATCAACAACTTCCTTAGCTTCCTTTAAGCCAAGACCTGTGATTTCACGAACAGCCTTGATAACCTTAACCTTGTTAGCACCAGCTTCTGTAAGCTCAACGTCGAATTCTGTCTTTTCTTCAGCTGCAGCGCCTGCACCTGCACCTGCTGCTACAACAACACCTGCTGCTGCAGAAACACCAAATTCTTCTTCACATGCTTTAACTAAATCGTTTAATTCTAATACTGATAAACCCTTAATAACTTCGATAATTTCCTGTGTAGTCATTATTATAATCTCCTTTTATAGTCTTTAATTAAGTTTCGTAGTCTGTCTGATAAGTTTCAGGCAGCCTCGTCGATAATCGTTTTATGCTGCGATATTATGCAACCTCTTCGTTCTTCTCAGCGATCTGCTTAATAACGCGGGCAAAATTTGTAATAGGTGACTGGATGCTTCCAAGGAACTTAGCAAGAAGTTCATCTCTTGAAGGAATGCTTGCTATAGCTGCGATTCCTGTAGCATCATAGTAAGTACCTTCAACAACACCACACTTAAG
>ENA-OQIG01001426-OQIG01001426.1-human-gut-metagenome-genome-assembly--contig:-NODE-1426-length-10123-cov-2.046819_pt1 | contig 10123 bp, 10 predicted proteins | sample MGYA00242576_ERZ504741 | MGnify/ENA primary metagenome ERZ504741 (study PRJEB26092, sample SAMD00036436) | human gut metagenome | host: Homo sapiens | study: EMG produced TPA metagenomics assembly of... | reverse complement strand
ATCATTTATACTGAAACAAAAAACAATCCATAAAAGCAAACACTGACTTTCGCATTCAAAACGCAAAAGCGAAGCAAACAACCTAAAATATTTCACTTTATAAAATCACAATCCCAGCATCACAAACAGAGTAAACTACTCAACAACTTTCCATTCTGAGATTTAATTTCTATATTTGGGAAATGTCCAACAAGCACTTATATATTTATCTATGACTGATACTATTTCATATCAATACGCTGCTCCGTCTGTCTTACAACGTTCGTCTGATCAGGACGAATTATTTCTGGCAAAATACAGTGAAATAGAAAAGAAAGAAGCTCCCTGGATTTCTTTTGGGGGAAGCTGACTGACAACCTTATATGACGCACGCTGCCTCATTGCGTTGTCCAACGTGGTACAATCCAGTTTTAATCTGACTCCTGCCCAGCTTTCCATGCTGAAAGACCCGATTGTGACGGCAGGAAATGAACGTTTACGCTTCGAAGGATTTTCGAATTGTGCAGGCGTATATGCCAGAGTCGATGTACTGCCCGACGGACACGACGGAGAGTTCCTGGAGAACGGAACAACGAATGTTGACTTCAATGCCGGTATGATTTCTGCACTGGGAAGCATCAGCAAACAAGAAAAAGTAGTGATGTCAGTCGGACCTAAGGAGGTAGGGCTTTACAATAAAGGTGAAAAAGTAATAGAACGCAAAGTACCGCTGCCCGTAAAATGGATAAAGGGGCTGACCACGGTACAGATTTACCAGTCTGTTGCCGAACGGATGTATTCATTCAATCGTATACAGACTTTGCAACTCTTTCAGACACTCCCCAAAGGAACCGTGAAATGTGACTATTATTTGGTGATGCGCGGACAAAAACCTGCCTTTCACCGGTGAAAAGTCTGAATGCCGTTTGTATCGGAGGGGTACATCGTCTGCGCCTGCTCGAACCCTGTTGCCGTTTGCTGACGAGCTGAGAGTCTTTGTCCATCCGACGATGCAATCGACCATTTGGCAACTCTATTTCGGTCCGGTTCGTTTCAGCCTTTCCCTGTCGCGGGAAGCTGGCGCGGATTCTCCGGAGAAGGTGCGGCATTGGACGCCCTGCTTGAAGACGTCCCGGAGAAATGGATAGCAGCGATGGATAAATACAGTTACGCCAACCAGCAGTTCAACCCCACTCTTTTCGCTATTGAGGAGCACATTGATCTCGATAAGGTGGATTCTCTGTCTGCACGACTGGCAGCTATGGGGTTACTGGGCTTCGATCTGGATGATAATAGTTTCTTTTATCGTCGCCTGCCCTTTAAGACAGAGCGTATCCTGAGCCTCAATCCGCGTATGATAGCTGCCGAGAAGCTATTGGAAGAAGAGAAAGTGGAAATTATATCAAATGACGGAAATCGGACCGAAGCACGTGTCGCTGGGAGCGGAGGAGTAAGACATACGGTTATTCTGGACAGGGAAAGTGAGAAAGAACGCTGCACCTGTACCTGGTTTAGCGGCAATCAGGGAGAACGGGGAGCCTGCAAACATATTTTAGCAGTCAAAAAACGAGTACAATGGAAGAACTGAAACACGAATTGGAGAAACTAGCCAAAACTTATGTGGATACTCCGGAGAAAGAAGAAAAGATATTGATTCCTTTTATCAAGCGATTATTAGAACTCCCGATGAAAGAAAGACGGAAAGTGATTCCAACTATCGGAGAACTGCAATATGAAAGAGGAGAAGGTTGGATGACTTGCTGCGACCCTGCCCGAAGGCGTTTCTTGCCGCAATTGAGTTTATAAGTGCCAATAAACGTGAGATGACCATGGCATACGAAATAGATTTTGAGCTACTCTGCAAACTGCTCCAGCTTTACCGCCCCACTTGGTTATCCGACTTCATTAATGGTGATCACTCATTCTATAGCTTCAACCTAAACTATCAAGAACTCATGCAGCTCGTAGATTGGGGTATATAAAAGAGCTTTCTCCGAAGCTCTTGGGACAAATGGTCCCTGGCAGATCAGAATAAGATCTTCCAACAGCAAAGAAGAAGAGACTTTCGACAGCAGCCACTGCTGAAACGGGAAATCACCTTAAAAGAGCATATTTGGTACGTCTTCGAATATGAATCAAATCTCGGCTACCTGGACGATTGCGCCAAGCGTGCTTATAAAGAAGGGATTACGGTGCAGGACGAAAGTTTCAGCGCAATTCTCTATCGTTTCTCGCTCGACGGACATCTGGACAGAAACCGGCTTCTGCGAGCAACACTTTCCACCTTCAACCGAAGTTTTAAAAAAGACATGGTAAATTGGTTTGCCGGACTCTTTGAAGAATTGCAGCCAAGGGCGGAAGAACTCATATCCCTGCAAGAAGAAATCATGCAAGTGTTCACCTCTCCATACACCAAACCGGTGAATGTGATGTTACAGCAATTAAAAAAGATTGCTTCCGAAGGCGGGTTCCGCTATCAGGAGTTTATCGAGCGTGCGACTACTCTTTTCTTTTCCAGCCCCAAAACTCACTGCTTACTATTTATTCCATTTTTGAGCAGATCGTTGCCGGGCACCCCGAAATGAAAGAAGCGTGTTGCATCCCACTCTGCCAACTATTCCTGAAGAAAGATGAAAGCCTGCAAAAGAAAGCTGCCAGCTTTATATCAAAGTACGGAGACGCATCCTCTTCTACATTGCAAGAGACATTGCTATCTTACCAATCCGAGATGTTCCAGAGCGTACAGGATATACTTGTTTCTTTCATGAAGCAGCCTGCGGAAGAAACTGGCCTTCCCGAAACAACCTTCCAAGAAAAGGTTCGTATTTGTCGGGAAGACAACCGTATCCCGTTTCCTGCCAATAAAGAAGATTTTCTGTTCCAGCTCAGCCGCCTGTTCGACATGGATGAAAGTTGGGAAACAGACACAACGATTGCCGCCCTCATCGCCTTCCATCCCCAGTTGGATGAAGAAGATTTCAGCCGGATGGAGCCTGTATTCCAACGGGCAGCCAACATCATTATCAACAGTTGGGCAGTATACGAGAACTTCTTGCCACTTTCCTGCTGGAATATCAACGTTTATGGACACAAAAAGACACTGCCAACCAAGGATTCCTAAGTAAAATCTTCGCACGCCTGGAAGAAAGACTCAAAGGAATAGACGCAAACAGAGGAGCCTACGACGAACGTGCTTTCAAGCGTCTTGCAGACTGGCAGCCAACTTACAGCAATAGAACCTGTTTTGAACCTATCAAACAATTGTGGCTGGAAGTAATCCGTAAAATCAAAAAAGGCGACTCATTACCTTTACTCTCTACTCCGACACATAGCCCGGCATACATCCAGGCCACCGAACTTGTACGACGGCTCGCCGTTTATCAGGAAGCGAATGCAAAGCCTTGTTCATGGGACTTTCAGCTGGCCATAGCACGCTGCGCTTTAGAAGACAAGGAAGAAGCCATTGCTGTCGCCCGACAATTATTAAATAATGAATATCTGCATCTTTGTCTCTTTTTATTAGATAAAGGGACGCAGCCCGAACCACCGTACAATCATCCATCTGCCTGGCTTGCAGCCGGACTGGTGAAAGAGCCGGATACTGAATTCGAAGCATTCAAAAACTTCTCCTGCAACACGCTGCCCCACAATTACCTGACAGGAAATTACGGCTGGAAAGAACCGGCACAGAAAGAAAATCAATATGCAGCAGATGTACGTCTGCTCCAGCTCGATTTCTACAAGTGGCATGAGTATGCAGAACACAACAGCCACCAGCTTTGGCAAGAACATCTGATCATCAACAGCAGATACAATATAGGCGATTCCGACTATATGGAACGTCTGTTCAGCTTCTTCCCCAACCAACCGGAACCACTGGTTGCACAAATCATCAACTGCTACATGGACTTCGGTTCACCGCAGGAAGAGAGCAAACGCAGTGTAGCCAATGCTTTACGTATGTTATTGTCTTTTCACTGTCCGCTCCGGGAGATGAGTTTACTGTTGCTGGGCGGAGGCCTGCTTTTTACTGACAAAACCGTCCGTTCATACGCTGCGGAGCTATGGGTGGAAGGCATCGCTAACAACAGAATAGACAATCACCGGTTAGGAGAAATAGTAGCACGAATTATCAATATGGGCATTGTTCCGCTAAAACGCTTCACCACAGAAGTGTATGAAAGCATATACAAACGAAGCGCCTTTCACAATCAACAACTGGAAGAGTTACTCACTGTATTGATCGGCGGATTGCCCGACAATCCGGTCACCGGACAAAAACAGTTACTCGAACTCTACGCGGAAGTGCTTCGCATGAACGGTCATTGCGTAACTGACGACAAAGTCCGCGAGCGCCTGGAAATGTGGAAAAAGAATGCTAATCTGAAAAAAGTAGTTACGGCATTAGAGAGGTGATAGGTAACAGGTAATAAGTAATAGGTAATATTGCTTGGTATCAGGTTTTTATCATTTCAGGTGATCTTAATTGATTTAAAGTAGACTAATTTATAAACACGGATATTGTTATCATATATCCTTCAATCAAAATTATAACCATGACTGCACTAGAAACACAGCTTACCGAGATAGTAGAAAAAGAGCAAGGGCAGAAGATCATCCTTTTCTTCAGAAACTGACACAGGAGGAGCGGGAGAGCCTCATTCCCTGCCTCAGCCGATTGGAAGAATACTATAATAAGTTTGTCCAGCTGGAAGAAAGGACATACGGTACGCGTGCCACGTCGGGACAGCATCACATTATTGATCTTGCCGCCCTTGTGATTTTTCCCCTCAAGGAATTTCGCAAACACGAATGGGGGATAAACACAGCGCATCTGAACGAGATAGCTGCATGGCATATTCCCACGTGGCTGGATAGTTATTTCGTTGAAGGTGAAGGTAAGGAGTTTGGCGGTTTTTACAATATGGACTACGAGATATTGATGGACTGGATAGAAAGGGGTATTCTCACCATTTCCCCCTCTCCGCAGACGATAGCAGGTTATCTGGTTAACTATATCCACACTACCCCCGTATTAGAAAAGCGGGATATTACAATCAACGAGCACATCTGGTATTTGTTTGAATATGACTGCGGGCAAAACTGGCACGCCAATCCGGCCAAAGGATATCCTTATTATACATTCCAACACTTCACCGAGAACGGAAAGCTAGACCGTATGCGTGTACTGAAAGAGTCTTTGCTGGCAATCAACCGGAACTTTAACAAGAACCTGTGCAGCTGGTTTGCCGGTATGTTTACGGCACTCAGCCCCAGCGTTGAAGAACAACTGACATTACAGCCGGAGATGCTTGCCGCACTATCTTCTCCCCATAGCCGTCCGATAAATATCATCCTCGGTCTTCTGAAGAATCTGTGCAGCCATCCCCGGTTCCTGACAGATGATTTTCTGGATCAGACCACTGTCCTCTTCGCTTCGGACGTAAAGCTGTCCATCAAACACGCTGGGAGTCTCAGTAACTGGCGAAAGAGAAAAAGAAATATCGTGATAACCATCTGTTGCGCTGCCGCACAAGGGTTGATGAGTCGCGACGAATCTACTCAGAACAAGATAGTGAAACTGATTCAGACATTTGGAGAAACAGAGTCGCCCACATTGAAAGAAGCACTCTCTGCTTATGCAGAAACAATGCTGACCAGCACTAAAAAAGAGTTGGCAGCTTATCTGAAAGACAATGTTTCAGATGCTTTATCTACCGATAAAGTCTTGCTGACTACTCTTGACGAGCAGGCAAGTGTCGCCTCCTTCGACTATGAACCGATGCCACCCATCCTTCGGGAAGACAACCGGATACAGGAAATTACTTCCATCGAAGACCTGATATTTCTGGCCAGCCAAATACTAGATTCCAATGAGCTATACCACTTCGACCTTTTCCTGAATGCGTTGGTAGAATGGAATGAGCAACTGGAAGCGAAACATATCACCCAATGGACACCTGTTCTTCAACGTGCCTATAAGTTACTTATCAATGGCGGAAGTTCACGCAACGGAATATTGGATTCTATGATGGCAACGTTCCTTATCGACTACGCAAAACTATTAATCAAGCGTTTCCCTGTAGAAGCAAAAGAACTGAGCACCCTGCACGAGAAAATGGTGCAGAAAGACGAACTTCAGAAAGGTCAGTGGAGATATCGCAATCTGCAGAGAATAACCATCCGCCAAAAGAGTAATAAAAGAACGGAATTTCCTATTCACAAACAATTACTGTACCGGACATTAGACCTTTTGGAAAGTAACGAGAACCGACTTCCCATGCTATCCACTCCTACGCATATGCCTGCATTTATTGACCCCATAGTTCTGATAAAAAGACTCGGACAATATCAGCAGGCCAATGCCGAACCGGACGATATAGATATGCAGATAGCCCTGTCGAGGATGGCATTGAATAATTATCCCTCGCAAGACTTTCCGACTGTTCTTCAGGAACTGAAAGGGGAATACCAAAGTTTGTTTTCCTTCTTGATAGGAGCAAAAGATGCAGTACCACAAGCTCCCTTCGCCCATCCTTCATGGTGGATGACAGCAGGATTGATCAAATCACCGGAGACGGTTTATACTGAATTTAAAGATTTCTCTTATAGCAAAAGCTCACGCGAATTTCTGACGGGAAACTTCTCATGGTGGACTTTCCAAACCCCTCATTCATATACTGATTATCACAACAAAGTAGTCAACTGGACATCTTCAACCCTTAGTTTCAATGTTCCGGAAGGAGAGAACATCCACATCGTCAACAAAGGAAAGTATGATGAGAGAGTGAGTTATCACTCGTATGATCCGCATCCGCTACTGGTGGAAATGTATTCACAGATAGAACGTTATGACGATATACAAAACGATCTGCCCCGCCTTGTATGGCTGGCTCCCAATACACCGGAACCATTGTTTGTATGGTGCATCCGCTGTGCCATTTATGATCCGATGCTAAATGAAGTGAGAGAAGTTGGTATCACCCAAGCCACCATAGAGGCACTCCACCAATTAAGGCACGAATGGCATGAGACCTCTTATCTGCTGGAAGCGAGTTGTATGCTGGTAGCCGACAAGACTTCCCGTTCTTATGCCGCCGGAATATGGACGGACCGTGTCAACACAGGATGTATAGACAGTGCACGTATCGGCAGGATACTGGGTTCGCACCAACGTACCGGATGGGGACCTCTGAAAAGACTTACCGACTTGATACAACAGCAAATGATAAACGTCAGCCCACTACACAACCGGGAACTGGAGCTGCTACTTACATCACTGATTGCCGAACTTCCGGAACAGCCTGTCAAGGAACTGAAGAAGCTGCTGGAAATATATTCGGAACTGCTGTCTGTCAATAACAGCAGAGTAACGGATGAACGTATTCTGCAACTACTCGAAATATGGAAGAATACGGCCAATCTAAAAAAAGTAATAGTCAGTATCAACCGCTGAAAATCCGGATAAATCACAGAAGAAGGTGTGCCGGTATTCAGACTATATTTGCATATAGGGTATAGTTACCGTTCATGCAGGGTATAGTAACCTAACATGCAGGATATATATGTCCAACGTCACGAGGATATATATCCAACACGCAGGCATATATGTCCAACGCGCAGGATATATAGATCCAACAAACAGCGTAAAAAAGGCTTTTTATTGGTGCTAAATTCAAAAAGAAGTATCTTTGGCACACAAAACCCAAAGGAGTAATGATGATGCTGAAATATAGTTTATTTGTCTTTTGCTTTCTGCTGGCAGGGTATTCCTGCGTATCGGGGCATAAGGAGACAAAGACATCTGCAGAGACCGAAATAACGTACACAGACTCTATGTGCGCAGGACTCGGAGATACAAGCCCGAAGGTACAGCATCCGACTGTACATCCCTTGCTCATGCGGACTCCATTGATGCAGATTCTATTTATACATCCCCCTCGCAGAAAATGAATCCGCCAGTACACTGATTCCAAGGCATCAGAAAAGCCCGATGGCTCTTTACATGGATTCTCTGAGACTAATAAATATAGCGGAGCTGGACAACAGCATCGCCATCAGCCTAATGTACACAAAAGCGGATAACTTCACCGGAGAAATTCTTTATGACGACCTGTCCGAAGCCTATCTGCATCCTCATGCGGCGTATGCCCTCTTAAAAGCACAAGAAGCACTGAAGGTACTGCATCCATCTTACAGTCTCATTATTTACGACGCTGCACGTCCGATGTCGGTACAGAGAAAAATGTGGGATGTGGTCAAAGGAACTTCCAAATACAGATATGTCTCCAATCCCAACCGTGGAGGCGGACTTCATAATTACGGCCTGGCGGTAGACATCAGCATTCAGGACTCGCTGGGGCGACCGTTGCTATGGGCACAAAGTAGATCATCTTGGAGTAGAAGCGCACATCACCGAAGAAGGCGAACTGATACGCAACGGAAAAATCACCGAAACAGAACGTCAGAACCGGATATTATTGAGGAAAGTAATGAAAGCCGCCGGATTCCGTGCATTGCCCAGCGAATGGTGGCATTTCAACTTCTGCAGCCGGGAAGAAGCCCGGAAGAAATACAACGTAATACCATAAACGAGTACCACCATATAACGCCGAATATAAACAACCTATGATGCAAATCTCCCCCGAAACCCAGCTCTTTATCCGCGAACATCAGACGGATGATGTACGTGCTCTGGCCCTGCAAGCCCGGAAATACCCGAATGTAGATATGCCGACCGCCATCACACAGATAGCAGGAAGCAAGTTGCCGCCGAAAAGATTCCATCATGGAGAGATACGGATGATATATGGTACCCGAAGCACCTGTCACTGGAGCAATGTTCGTCAGAAGTCACCGCCCGCTACAAAGCAACCCTTCTAAAAGGTAACTCCCTGACGGACCTGACCGGAGGATTCGGAATAGACTGCGCTTTCCTTGCTGCCAGATTCAAATCCGCCACTTACGTAGAACGTCAGCAGGAACTCTGCGAGATAGCAGCACACAACTTTCCCATCCTGAACCTAAACCATATCAACGTAAAGAACGAGGACGGAGTGAGTTATCTGCAAGCTATGTCTCCGGTAGACTGCATCTTCCTCGATCCTGCCCGCCGCAACGAGCACGGAGGAAAGACGGTTGCATCTCAGACTGTGAACCCGATGTAGCCGAACTGGAAGAACTCTTACTGAACAAAGCGGAACAGGTCATGGTCAAACTCTCGCCCATGCTGGACTTGTCATTGGCATTGAAAGAGTTACAACACGTACAGGAAGTCCACATCATATCTGCCAATAATGAATGCAAAGAGTTACTACTGATACTCGGACAAGCATCGGCAGAAGAAATATCCATCCATTGCGTAAATCTCCCTACCAGGGGGGCACAGGAAGAACAGCATTTCGTATTCACCCGCGAACAGGAGCAGTGCAGCGAATGCAACTATACCGACACACTGGAAAATTATCTCTATGAGCCGAACGCTTCACTCCTGAAAGCCGGAGCTTTCCGCAGCATCAGCCTCCGCATTTCCTGTTAAAAAACTGCATCCTAACAGTCATCTTTATACTTCTGATGTGTTGGTCGAGAGCTTTCCCGGCAGGGCTTTCCACATCATTAGTCAGTGCAGCCTTAATAAAAAAGAACTAAAAGAAAGTCTCGGAGACTTGAAAAAAGCAAATATCACAGTACGTAACTTTCCGGCTACGGTTGCCGAACTCCGTAAACGAATCAAATTGTCGGAAGGTGGAGACACTTATCTGTTTGCCAGCACCTTAAACAACGGACAAAAAGTACTGATCCGCTGTGAGAAAGCCTGAGTCTGTAATAGCATTACAACACAGCCCCTTCCTGCACCATTACATCAGTATATGAAATAGGAACGATAAAAAAGGATAAGGATCACTCAGCTGTCCTTAAAATCCCAGACTGAATTTCCCGAAAAATAAATGAGAGTGTGTCAAAAGTCAATAGTAACGAAACTGGGGCTGACAAAAAGTCGGCAGATATCTTAAATCTCCTCCTTCGGGAAGGAGGAGTACCCGGCAGGGGGAGGTGGTAGGTGGAATACACAAGCTATTGCTACTGACTTTTGACACCCCCATTAAGTGAGTAATATTATTACCGAAGTGTTACACTCAATTTA
>ENA-OQIG01001425-OQIG01001425.1-human-gut-metagenome-genome-assembly--contig:-NODE-1425-length-10132-cov-2.132734_pt1 | contig 10132 bp, 11 predicted proteins | sample MGYA00242576_ERZ504741 | MGnify/ENA primary metagenome ERZ504741 (study PRJEB26092, sample SAMD00036436) | human gut metagenome | host: Homo sapiens | study: EMG produced TPA metagenomics assembly of... | reverse complement strand
ATGAAAATCCCGAGTTTAACCCGGATTTCCTGGTTAACGCCAGTTTCAAACCACTATTTTTGACTCCCCGATTTCTTTCCGCCATTTTTGTCATGCTGGCGATGTACTACGTCATCACCCCCTTTGGTGGCTCGGATCAACGGCGGTATCCGTACTGTGCTGACTGCCGCAGGTGAGAAGGGCGCGCTGATGTACGCAATGGGGATCGCCGCGGCGACAGCAATCGACCTTGGTGGCCCGATCAACAAAGCCGCAGGTTTTGTTGCCTTCAGCTTTACCACTGACCACGTATTACCGGTCACCGCTCGTTCTATCGCTATCGTTATTCCGCCGATTGGTCTGGGGCTGGCGACCATTATCGACCGTCGTTTAACCGGCAAACGCCTGTTCAACGCTCAACTTTATCCGCAGGGTAAGACCGCCATGTTCCTGGCGTTTATGGGGATCAGTGAGGGTGCGATTCCGTTTGCGCTGGAAAGCCCCATCACCGCCATTCCGTCGTATATGGTCGGCGCTATTGTCGGCTCAACCGCCGCTGTCTGGCTGGGCGCAGTGCAATGGTTCCCGGAGTCCGCTATCTGGGCATGGCCGCTGGTCACTAACCTGGGCGTCTATATGGCGGGGATCGCGCTGGGGGCAGTCATAACTGCGCTGATGGTGGTGTTCCTGCGTCTGATGATGTTCCGTAAAGGCAAATTGTTAATCGATAGCCTGTAAGAAGGAAAATCCAGATGACATTACTCGCTTCGCTGCGCGACTGGCTTAAGGCGCAACAACTGGATGCAGTGCTTCTCTCCTCACGGCAGAACAAACAGCCGCATCTGGGGATCTCCACCGGATCAGGTTATGTGGTGATTAGCCGTGAAAGTGCGCACATTCTGGTGGATTCGCGCTATTACGTTGAGGTGGAAGCCGTGCGCAAGGCTACCAGCTGCATTTGCTTGACGCGACGAACACGCTTACCACTATCGTCAATCAAATCATTGCCGATGAACAGTTGCAAACGCTCGGTTTTGAGGGCCAGCAGGTGAGTTGGGAAACCGCGCACCGCTGGCAGTCTGAACTCAATGCGAAACTGGTTAGCGCCACGCCGGATGTGCTGCGGCAAATCAAAACGCCAGAGGAGGTGGAGAAAATCCGCCTCGCCTGTGGGATTGCTGATCGCGGTGCAGAGCATATTCGCCGCTTTATTCAGGCGGGGATGAGCGAGCGCGAGATAGCCGCTGAACTGGAGTGGTTTATGCGCCAGCAGGGCGCAGAAAAAGCCTCTTTTGACACCATTGTCGCCAGTGGCTGGCGTGGGGCGCTGCCGCACGGCAAAGCCAGCGACAAGATTGTTGCAGCGGGCGAGTTTGTCACTCTCGATTTCGGTGCGCTGTATCAGGCTACTGCTCTGATATGACGCGCACCTTGCTGGTGAATGGCGAAGGGGTGAGCGCCGAATCTCACCCGCTGTTTAACGTCTATCAAATTGTCCTGCAGGCACAGCTCGCAGCAATCTCCGCGATTCGCCCCGGCGTGCGCTGCCAGCAGGTTGACGATGCCGCGCGCCGGGTCATTACAGAAGCAGGTTATGGCGACTATTTCGGTCATAACACCGGTCACGCTATCGGCATTGAAGTTCATGAAGATCCGCGTTTTTCACCGCGGGACACCACGACGCTACAGCCAGGCATGTTACTGACCGTGGAGCCGGGGATTTATTTGCCAGGGCAAGGGGGCGTGCGCATCGAAGATGTTGTGCTGGTTACCCCGCAAGGCGCAGAAGTGCTCTACGCCATGCCGAAAACAGTGTTGCTCACGGGAGAGGCATAATGGATTTATCGCTATTAAAAGCGTTGAGCGAGGCAGATGCGATCGCCTCCTCGGAACAGGAAGTGCGGCAGATCCTGCTGGAAGAAGCGGATCGCCTGCAAAAAGAAGTGCGATTTGATGGTCTGGGATCGGTGCTGATCCGCCTGAATGAATCGACAGGTCCGAAGGTGATGATCTGTGCGCATATGGACGAAGTGGGATTTATGGTGCGCAGCATCTCCCGCGAAGGGGCGATTGATGTGCTGCCGGTTGGCAACGTACGCATGGCTGCCCGCCAGCTGCAGCCGGTGCGCATCACCACCCGTGAAGAGTGCAAAATTCCAGGCCTGCTTGACGGCGACCGGCAGGGGAATGACGTCAGCGCCATGCGCGTGGACATTGGTGCGCGCTCCTATGACGAAGTGATGCAGGCGGGAATTCGTCCCGGCGATCGCGTCACGTTTGATACCACTTTTCAGGTTCTCCCTCACCAGCGAGTGATGGGGAAAGCCTTTGATGACCGCCTCGGTTGCTATCTGCTGGTGACGTTACTGCGCGAACTGCACGACGCCGAACTACCTGCGGAAGTGTGGCTGGTGGCAAGTTCCAGCGAAGAGGTGGGATTACGCGGCGGGCAAACTGCCACCCGCGCGGTGTCGCCGGACGTCGCCATTGTGCTTGATACCGCCTGCTGGGCGAAAAACTTTGATTATGGCGCGGCTAACCATCGCCAGATTGGTAACGGGCCGATGCTGGTGTTAAGCGACAAGTCGCTGATTGCGCCGCCAAAACTTACCGCCTGGGTCGAAACCGTGGCGGCAGAAATTGGCGTGCCGTTGCAGGCAGATATGTTCAGCAACGGCGGCACGGACGGCGGGGCGGTGCACTTAACCGGCACCGGCGGCCCACAGTGGTGATGGGGCCAGCAACCCGCCATGGACATTGCGCCGCATCGATTGCCGATTGCCGCGACATTTTGCAGATGCAGCAACTTTTATCTGCCCTTATTCAACGTCTTACGCGTGAGACGGTTGTTCAACTGACGGATTTCAGATGATCTCCTGATTAACCCGGAGCGGTTATGTTAACGATTCAATTTCTCTGTCCTTTGCCTAACGGTCTACATGCTCGTCCGGCGTGGGAACTTAAAGAACAGTGCAGCCAGTGGCAAAGCGAAATCACTTTTATTAACCATCGCCAGAACGCAAAGGCAGATGCGAAAAGCTCGCTGGCGCTGATTGGCACCGGCACCCTATTTAATGACAGTTGCAGCCTGAACATTAGCGGCAGCGATGAAGAGCAGGCGCGGCGCGTGCTGGAAGAGTACATCCAGGTGCGCTTTATCGACAGCGACAGCGTTCAGCCTACGCAGGCAGAACTGACGGCGCATCTGCTGCCGCGTTCATTAAGCCGCCTTAACCCGGATTTACTGTACGGCAATGTGCTGGCAAGCGGCGTCGGCGTGGGTACGCTGACCCTGTTACAAAGCGACAGCCTCGACAGTTATCGGGCAATCCCCGCCAGTGCGCAAGATTCCACCCGGCTGGAGCACAGCCTGGCAACGCTTGCCGAGCAACTGAACCAGCAATTGCGTGAGCGTGACGGCGAAAGCAAAACTATCCTCAGCGCCCATTTGTCGCTGATTCAGGATGATGAATTTGCAGGCAATATCCGTCGCCTGATGACAGAACAGCATCAGGGGCTGGGGGCGGCGATCATCAGCAATATGGAGCAGGTTTGCGCCAAACTTTCTGCCTCTGCCAGCGATTATCTGCGCGAACGTGTTAGCGACATTCGCGATATCAGCGAACAGTTGCTGCATATCACCTGGCCGGAACTGAAGCCGCGCAACAAGCTGGTGCTTGAAAAACCGACCATTCTGGTGGCTGAAGATTTAACCCCAAGCCAGTTTTTGAGCCTTGATTTGAAAAATCTTGCGGGCATGATTCTGGAGAAAACCGGGCGCACCTCGCATACACTGATTCTGGCCCGTGCTCGGCGATCCCGGTACTGAGTGGCTTGCCGCTGGATGCGATTGCCCGTTATGCCGGGCAACCTGCAGTGCTTGACGCCCAGTGCGGCGTGCTGGCGATTAACCCGAATGACGCGGTGAGCGGTTATTATCAGGTCGCGCAGACGCTGGCGGATAAACGCCAAAAACAACAGGCGCAGGCTGCCGCGCAGCTGGCCTATTCCCGTGATAACAAGCGTATTGATATTGCGGCGAATATCGGCACCGCTCTGGAAGCGCCAGGCGCGTTTGCCAACGGCGCGGAAGGTGTCGGGCTGTTCCGTACCGAAATGCTCTATATGGATCGCGACAGCGCGCCGGACGAGCAGGAGCAATTTGAAGCCTACCAGCAGGTGCTACTGGCGGCGGGCGACAAGCCGATTATCTTCCGCACGATGGACATCGGCGGCGATAAAAGCATTCCTTATCTGAATATTCCCCAGGAAGAGAACCCGTTCCTCGGCTATCGCGCGGTACGTATTTACCCGGAATTTGCTGGCCTGTTCCGCACTCAACTGCGGGCCATTTTGCGCGCCGCCAGTTTCGGCAACGCCAGTTGATGATCCCGATGGTTCACAGCCTCGATCAGATCTTATGGGTGAAAGGCGAGATCCAAAAAGCGATCGTTGAGCTTAAGCGCGATGGCCTGCGTCATGCAGAGACGATTACGCTTGGGATCATGGTGGAAGTTCCGTCGGTGTGCTACATCATCGACCACTTCTGCGATGAGGTCGATTTCTTCAGTATCGGCTCCAACGATATGACCCAGTATCTGTATGCGGTCGATCGTAATAACCCGCGCGTATCGCCGCTATATAACCCGATTACGCCATCGTTCCTGCGCATGTTGCAGCAAATAGTTACACTGCGCATCAGCGGGGCAAATGGGTAGCATTTGCGGTGAACTGGGCGGTGAAAGCCGTTATCTGCCGCTACTGCTTGGGCTGGGCCTGGATGAGCTGAGTATGAGTAGCCCGCGTATTCCGGCGGTGAAAAGCCAGCTTCGTCAACTGGATAGCGAGGCGTGTCGGGAACTGGCGCGTCAGGCATGTGAATGCCGCAGTGCGCAGGAAATTGAAGCGTTACTCACCGCCTTTACGCCGGAAGAAGACGTTCGCCCACTGCTGGCGCTGGAGAATATCTTTGTTGATCAGGATTTTAGCAATAAAGAGCAGGCGATCCAGTTCCTGTGCGGCAACCTCGGCGTTAACGGGCGCACTGAACATCCGTTTGAGCTGGAAGAAGATGTCTGGCAGCGGGAAGAGATTGTTACCACCGGCGTTGGTTTTGGCGTAGCGATCCCGCACACCAAATCTCAGTGGATCCGTCATTCCAGTATCAGCATTGCCCGGCTGGCGAAACCGATTGACTGGCAGTCAGAAATGGGCGAAGTCGAACTGGTGATCATGCTGACGCTGGGTGCTAACGAAGGGATGAATCATGTGAAAGTCTTCTCGCAGCTGGCGCGTAAACTGGTGAATAAAAACTTCCGCCAGTCGTTGTTTGCCGCGCAAGATGCACAAAGTATCCTGACGCTGCTGGAAACAGAATTAACCTTCTGACGTTAGCCTGAAAACGGGCGCTGTACTCTCCCGGCGTCAGACCAAACTGACGCCGGAAAACGCGACAAAAATAGTCGCTATCCGGAAAACCGCAACGCTGTGCCACTTCATGAATTGACAGATGATATTTCTGCAAAATCATCCTCGCCTTCGCCATTCGCACCCAACGCACATACTCGATAAAACGCATCGTTCCATGCTGAGCAAACAGTTTTGACAGATGATTGGGCGTGATATTAAAAAACTGCGCCACGCTCTCGCGGGTGAGCGGCTGGGCATAATTATCCTGAACCCAGTTACAAATGCTGTGATAGAGAAAATCGCCGCGCGGTTGCGAATTACCCGGCGGCATATTCACCACGTTGCGGCAAAGATGCAGCAAACTTAACACCAGTGGCTGAATGATATTCTGCTCCAGCGGCGAACGGCTAAGATGAGTGAGGGCGGTAAGCATCGCTTCACCTTCACCGCGTTGCAGGCTGGGAAGCTGGATCTGGCGAGCAGGATGCAACAACGACGTGGTGCGGCTATCGTAAAACGATAACCCAAGCCAGGTCGGTGCGAACACCAGGCTTAACAGCATCACCGGTTTGTTGTTGATCGGTAAATTAGCCGCGCGTGCCGGAATAAACAGCATTTCTCCTTCCACCATTCGCTGCTGCTTTGCTTCCAGCAGGTTGCCGTATTCGCCGCGCAGCACGATATCCAGACGGGGAAAATCAATACATAAACTGCCCACCGGTAACGAGGCAGGCTGGCTGGCAAACCAGACGCGCCCCAGTAGTTGCGGGTTAAGCACCAGGCCGCTGAACAGATCGGCGAAAAATTGTTGATCGGCGGGCAAGCCTGGTGCTTTCATGAAAGTTCCCGATTAAAGATGCATTAACTGGCGAAATTCTTTCACTTTGCTGCGGCTGACCGGCACTTCAAAATCCAGATCTTTCAGTCGCAGAATGTAGGTGTTATTAAACCACGGTTCGATTTCGCGTATTTTGTTCAGATTGACACAAAATGAGCGATGGCAGCGGAAAAAATGCGACGGCGGCAGTTGCTGCAAAATTCGGTAATGTTCATCGGCATTACGTAGGATTCACGCCGCGTATAGACAAAGGTCATTTTCTCGTGCGCTTCGGCGTAATAGATATCGTTAATTGGCGTGACGATTATTCGCTCATCTTTCACCAGATTAATGGTGTCATTCTCACGCGTTACCGTCGCGGCAGGCGTACTGCTGGTCTGCTGTTGTTGCCAGGCCGCTTCCAGTTTTTGCAGCATCCCGGTAATACGTGACTCCTGATACGGTTTGAGAATGTAGTCAAACGCCTCCAGTTCAAACGCTTCTACCGCATGTTCTTTCCACGCGGTGATGAACACAATAAACGGTTTATGGGCGAACTGGCTGATGTTTGCGCCAGCAACACGCCATCCAGCGACGGAATATTGATATCCAGAAAAATGGCGTCGACGCGGTTATGCTGCAAAAACTTCAACACGTCCAGACCGTCGTCAAAGGTGCCGACAATCTCCATCTGGCTGTGCTCTTTAATTAGCCAGCTCAGTTCCTGTTGTGCCAGGAATTCGTCTTCAACAATGATGACTTTCACAATATCACTCCGGCTCAAAGCAATAACGTAGCCTGTGAGGCGACTGGGGTGCGTTGGTTAGGAATGTAAAACGCAATTTCCGTCCCCGGCTCCAGGCGGCGGATATGCAGCCCCTCGCCATACAATAACTTCACGCGATGATGGACATTCAGCAGGCCAATTTTATTGCCCGGCATTTCATTCGCTTCGACCCGCTCAATCACCTTTGGATCGATGCCGTGCCCGGTATCTCGCACCGCAATGCGTACCCGATTTCCGCACTCTGCAACGCTGATGGTGACAACGCCTTTACCTTTGCAAGGCTGAATACCGTGGACAATGGCGTTCTCCACCAACGGCTGGATCAGCAGGCTGGGAATGCAGCAATTCACCTCTTCATCAATATCATAGATAACCGTCAGCTTGTCACCAAAGCGGGCCTGCTCAATGGCAATATAGTCTTTAATTTGATACAGCTCTTTTTTGATATCGATTTGCTCATCGTCTTTTAATTCAATGTTATAGCGCAGATAACGCGACAGATTAAAGATCAACTGGCGAGCGGTATCCGGATTCAGACGGATTGACGATGAAATAGCGTTCAGAGCGTTAAACAGAAAATGGGGATTAATTTTGCTTTGCAGGGCGCGAAGCTCTGCCTTATTTGCCATTTCACGTAGCTGCTCGGCGCGTGAAACCTCCAGTTGCGTGGAGATGATTTGCGACAGACCGACCGCCATTTCCTGTAATGACGAGGTGATCTGATGCGCGTGGCAGTAGTAAATTTTCAGCGTTCCGGTCACGACCCCTTTCTCCCACAATGGGATCACCAGCATGGAATGAATCTCTGGTGTGCGGTGGGCTTCATCATTGTTTTTAATGATGATTTTCCGTAATTCATCGCCTGACGGGTAGTCGGGCTAATGAAGTCATCGCCATTCTGATAGTTATGTTCACCCACGCCAACATAGGCCAGCACATGATCGGTATTAGTAATCGCCACCGCATCGGCGTGAATGTCATCGCGGATAATTTCGCAGACCTTGCGTAATGACTCGCTATTGACATGGCGAAACAGCGGTAGCGTTTTGTTGGCGATATCCAGCGCCAGCTTGGCCTGCCGCGCGGCGCTGGCCTCTTTTTCGCCCTCAACGCTTTGCACCAGAAGCACAATAAAGCCGATACAGACGCTACCGAGGATCATTGGAATGCCGATTTTAGAGACGATATCGATCCCCAACGCGGTAGTTGGTGCCCAGACAATTACCAGAATCATGGTCAACGTCTCACACAACATGCCGCCGAGAATACCGACGCGCCAGCGCTGTGCTTTGGGGATTTTCAGGTTGATCCAGCCCGATATACAACCCGCCAGAATGCTGGTGATAAAGCAGGGGATCGCCGTCACGCCGCCGATATCAATTAAATACCGGTGAATACCCGCAATCACGCCGGTAATGATGCCTACCCACGGGCCAAAACAGAATCCCGCCGGACATCACCGCGATAATACGTACGTTCACCAGCGAGCCTTCTACGGGAACGCCGGACCAGGTGCTGAACAGGGCGAACAGCGAGAAAATGGCGGTAACGGCGAGCAATTCTTTTGGGGAGTGCGCCGACTTGTGCAACAGTTCGCGAAACAGGCGGATACGGATGAGAAAGAACAGGCAGATAAGCATTAACGCTGCCCGATCGAAGACCGCCAGCAGCATGTTGAATATTTCGTGCACGGGTGACTCTGAATAAGGATTAAACCTCTATGATAGGTAACCTGAAGGCTGATGACCAGCAGGCCGTTTTTGAGGAAAAACCATAAATTTAAAAGGGGATTGAAAGATAAATGGTGTATTAGCAATGTATCTCTTGATAATGCGCTTCTGGATGGTAAATTTATTGAAATTATAATGTTAATAAAATTGGTGGTAATTTTTCTTGTTAGCGTAGAAAAATTTCCTGTTTTTGAAGTGGAGTTCCTCATTTAAAGCCATTGATAAAAATGTTCTAAAACGCTGGACAGACAGAAATTAATCAGGCTATTTTCAAAACAGCCACCATTGTGGCAGCGTCGCTCGGACGGTCCGGGCGCTAACGTTAATCTGAGGAAATTATGGCTGACACTCGCCCTGAACGTCGCTTTACGCGCATTGATCGTCTCCCGCCCTACGTTTTTAACATCACCGCTGAACTGAAAATGGCTGCGCGTCGGCGCGGCGAAGATATTATCGATTTCAGCATGGGTAACCCGGACGGTGCGACTCCGCCGCATATCGTCGAAAAATTATGTACTGTGGCCCAGCGCCCGGACACGCATGGTTACTCCACTTCACGCGGCATTCCGCGGTTACGTCGCGCCATTTCCCGCTGGTATCAGGATCGCTACGACGTTGAAATCGACCCGGAATCAGAAGCCATCGTCACTATTGGTTCGAAAGAGGGCCTGGCGCATCTGATGCTGGCGACGCTGGATCATGGTGACACGGTGCTGGTGCCGAATCCAAGTTACCCGATCCATATTTATGGCGCGGTGATTGCCGGGGCGCAGGTACGCTCAGTGCCGCTGGTGGAAGGTGTCGATTTCTTCAACGAACTGGAGCGAGCCATTCGTGAAAGTTATCCGAAACCGAAGATGATGATCCTCGGCTTCCCGTCAAACCCAACCGCGCAATGCGTGGAACTGGAGTTCTTCGAAAAAGTAGTGGCGCTGGCGAAACGCTACGATGTGCTGGTGGTCCATGACCTGGCCTATGCCGATATCGTCTACGATGGCTGGAAAGCGCCGTCAATTATGCAGGTACCGGGTGCACGCGATGTGGCAGTCGAGTTCTTTACGCTGTCGAAAAGCTACAACATGGCGGGCTGGCGTATCGGCTTTATGGTTGGCAACAAAACGCTGGTCAGCGCCCTGGCTCGTATTAAAAGCTATCACGATTACGGCACCTTTACGCCGTTGCAGGTGGCGGCGATTGCGGCGCTGGAGGGCGATCAACAGTGCGTGCGCGACATTGCCGAACAGTACAAACGCCGCCGTGATGTATTGGTTAAAGGGCTGCATGAAGCGGGCTGGATGGTTGAAATGCCGAAGGCTTCGATGTATGTCTGGGCGAAAATCCCGGAACCATATGCGGCCATGGGATCGCTGGAATTTGCCAAGAAGCTCCTTAACGAAGCGAAGGTTTGTG
>ENA-OQIG01001424-OQIG01001424.1-human-gut-metagenome-genome-assembly--contig:-NODE-1424-length-10134-cov-4.603478_pt1 | contig 10134 bp, 9 predicted proteins | sample MGYA00242576_ERZ504741 | MGnify/ENA primary metagenome ERZ504741 (study PRJEB26092, sample SAMD00036436) | human gut metagenome | host: Homo sapiens | study: EMG produced TPA metagenomics assembly of... | reverse complement strand
CAGACAAGTATTTCTGGTGCTAATCCTTACACAACAACTCTCAATAGCTACTTAAGTCAAAGTCAAGCTCTTACTGGTAATGATGTCAGTAGCAAAGAAAATCTTAAAAATCAGTTTTTAGCAGACCTTCAAGGGCAAATTGATAACATTAATTCCTCTATTTCAAGTTTACAGACTCAAGCAGCTTCAAACTTTTCAACAGGAAGTTATGATACTAGCGCCAGCAGCCAAATTGAGAGTCTTCGTCAGCAAGAATTAACCCAAACTGAAACACAATTAGCTCAGGTAACACAAGAAAAAGAAAGCCTACAAGCTCAACTTGACCAAACAAGCCTTTCAAAATCTGATACTATCTTAAAAGCTAAGGAAGATGGAATTTTACATGTTTCTAGTGAATTTGAAGGGAAGACTCTTCTTCCACAAGGAAGTCAAATTGCAGAAATCTATCCTGATATTAGTAAAACTCAACAAATTGCTATTCGATATTACGTTGACTCCACTCATGTAAGCCAACTCAAAAAAGGACAGACTGTGCGTCTGACTCTTGAAAAGATTAGCAACCAGACCATTAATATCAAAGGAAAAATCAATAAAATCGCAAACTCTGCTACCCAGACTAAAGACGGGAATTTCTTTGAAATCACTGCAAGAGCAAACGTCGATAAAAAAGATAGTACTCATTTAAAATATGGTTTACAAGGCAAGACCATCAGTGTTATCGGCAAAAAAACATTCTTTAACTACTACAAAGATAAACTCTTAAAAGATTTTCAATAAGAAAAGCCAGCTAAATTAGCTGGTTTTTTATAAAATATTCTTAGTTATTTTCCTTTAAATTTAGCAAACTTCAAAATTAGCAGAATAACATATCTTGCCCCACATAGCTGTAACTACAATAATAGATAGAATCCAACCGTATTTTTCCAAAAATATTTTCACTGTTACAACCTAAGCGTATGCATCAATAAAAAAAGTAAGCTTTATAGCCTACTTTCTCTTTGTATCATCTTATAGATGATGAATTTTCAAAGATAGGTTTCTCCCATGTATCGCAAGTAGCTAAGGTTTCCCTTTCATTGCAACGACTTTCTTAGCAACACTACGATTAAAGTCCTTTTGTCATTTAAATCTCCTGGAAATGACATGTCATGTGACTGACATATTTTATTGTATCAGAAATTTTGCCAAATAAACGTAAATGTCGCAAACAGTCGTTTTTTCGTCGTAAACGGTAAGTTTTTTTGAATTTTTTACCATTCGCGACTAAATTTTGACCGTTTATGACTTTCGCGTTTATAAACAAGATTTTATAGCATAATAGAAATGTTAATTATTAACAAGGGAGTTTAGGAGAAAATGTATTTCACATTGATTTATCACTTTATGACATTGCAACAATGGCACGATATTGCTTCAACGGTAATGAATTTCATTAATCATATTTAAACTAAAAAACCAGCTCTATGAGCTGGTTTTTTGATTTATAAACCGACTTCTTTCAATGCGTCAGCTAATTTTGCAAAGTCTGCAATTGAAAGAGCTTCGCCTCGAATAGATGGCTTGATTTCTGCGATTTCAAGTGCTTTTTCAAGTTTGGCTTTTGTTTCCTCTGCTTTTCCGAAGTGACTTGCCAAATTGTTCCAAAGTGTTTTACGACGGTGAACAAAACTGATTTTCGCAACGCGGAAGAAGAAGTCTTCGTCTTTGACTTTAACAAGTGGTTCTTCACGGCGAGTCATTTTCAAAATAGCTGAGTCAACATTTGGTGCTGGCACAAATACTGTACGTGGCACGATGAAAGCAACTTTGGCTGTCATGTAATATTGCACAGCAATTGATAGTGAACCGTAAGCTTTAGTGTTTGGCTCTGCTGAAATGCGGTCTGCCACTTCTTTTTGCATCATTACGACAAATTCTGCAAATGGGATTTTTGATTCAATCAAGTGCATCAAGATTGGTGTTGTGATGTAGTATGGCAGATTTGCTACGACCTTGATTGGAAGGTCTGGGTTAGCAAATTCTTTGATACGGCTTTGTAGGTCTGATTTCAAGATATCTTCGTTAATCACTTTGACATTATCAAAATCGCGGAGCGTATCAGCCAAAATCGGAATCAAACGATCGTCGATTTCAAATGCCATGACTTCGGCAGCATTTTCAGCCAAAAATTCTGTCAAAGCACCGATACCAGGACCAATTTCGATAACATTGACATTCTTATCAATCTCAGCAGTATCCACAATTTTTTGTAGAATATTAGTATCTGTCAAAAAGTTCTGTCCAAATGATTTTTTAAAGGTAAATCCATGACGCTCAAGGACAGCACGCGTCACACTGTAATCAGCAATTCTCATAATTTATTTAACTACCTTATCCACAAGTTATCCCCAGAATAAAGTTTTGTCATTCCTTTCGTTTCTGTCAATGCAAGTGACTATTGTATCACATCTGGCTTAAGTGTAAAATACACAATTTATCACGCAGTATATTTCTCCATCACTTCTTCGACTTCAGCCAGAGTGATGCCAAAGAGTTCTAAACGTTTAAGGAGTTGTTTACCGTTGCTGTAGCCAATGCGGAGCTTTTCACCCAAATATTCACGGCGCTTGCGGCTATCATTTCCCATTAAAAGCTCCATACGCATCAGGTCAGCTCTTGTGATGTCGAATTGATTATCATCATCAAAATTTCCTAATACGCCAGAAAGAGCTGTTTGCAAATCTTCGAAACTTGCGTGTTCAACACCGAGTGAACGACCTTTACTTTTTGATTTTGGCGCAGCTTCATCACGATTTAAAAAAGCGTGTTTAACGTTTGGAATAGCATTCATGATGATCTTGCGAATGCGTTCTCCGTTATAATCTGGGTCCGTAAAGACAATGACCCCACGAAGGTCATTTAATTTTTCGATACGTTCAAGGTCGTCATCATTGATAGCTGACCCGCGGGTTTCATAGGTATCTACATCATAAAAACGGCGCAAATTTGCGGTATCGTCTTTCCCCTCAACAACAAGCACTTCTTGAATTTTGATTTTTTCAGTCACAGTTAAACAACCTCTTTGCATTATCTGATGTCGCTTTTGCCACTTCTTCACTGGTCAAACCGCGGAGCTCTGCAATTTTATCTACAACATAGCGAGTATAAGCGGTGCGGTTTTCACGACCACGTTTTGGAACAGGTGCAAGGTAAGGCGCATCCGTTTCAACTAAAATCTTATCAAGCGGCAATTTCTGCGCAGCTTCTTGAACATCAAGTGCTTTTTTAAAGGTAACAACCCCTGAAAATGAAATCATCATGCCAAGCTCGATAAAACGCTTTGCCATTTCTAAAGAGCCTGAAAATGAATGAATAATCCCGCCGCGAGGTTCAACGCCTACTTCTTTGATGACAGCGTAAGTATCTTCAAGCGCATCACGAGTGTGGACAATAAAAGGGAGGTTGTGGTCTTTTGAAAGCTGAATCTGACGTTTAAAAACCTCAATTTGGACGTCCTTTGGGTCTTCCATCCAATGATAATCTAGCCCAATCTCACCAAGGCCAATCACTTTGGGGTGTGATAGATTGGCAACAATCATATCCTCAATTTCTTGAGTATATGAACCTGCTTCGGTTGGGTGCCAACCGATTGTGGCGTAGATTTCAGGGTATTTTTCAGCTAACTCAATAGCACGTTTAATAGTTGGTGCGTCAAAGCCAACAACATTGTGTCGAGTGACGCCCATTTCTTTAGCAAGTGCCAATTCTTCTGCTTCACGCCCAGCAAAATCATCGGCGTTTAAATGCGTATGTGTGTCAAATATTTCCATGATTTTATTATAACACAGACCACAAGAGAGACCAAAGCCAAGTACAAGTAAAGCGGTAAAATATCAAAGATAAATACAAAAAGAGAACCAAATTGGCTCTCTTTTTTAAAAGGTTGGATTCAATTACTAACTAATACTATGCTTTAGCTTTTTTTGCTTTATAAACAAAACCAAAGATAACTGATAATACAAGTACTAGACCAAGTATCATCGATCCTAGACCGCTGCTATCTCCTGTTGACGGAAGGAGTGATTTCTTTTCTTGTTTCTTCTCTGATTGTTTATCAGAATTACTTGACAGAGTTGTTGGATCATCAACTGTTGGGGTATTTGACTGTTTTTTTCTGGAATTACTGGTGTTTTAGCATCTTCCATTTTGATTATCGCATCGGCTTGGACTGTCCATGAACCGTCTGTTCCTTTTACCTCGACTTGACCGTCTGCTGTGACACGGAAAGTGATTGACTCTGCTAAGTCATAACCTGCTGGCGCTTGACTTTCCACCATAGTGTAGGCGCCCTCTGACAAGCTGAACACTTTGGCTGTATCACCTGAAGTCCGCGCTAAGTTTTCACCCGTTTTTACATCTGTGGCGATTTGACCGTCTGCGGTTTCACCTGAAACAACTTTGAGCGATGCACCTGGGAGTTCGGCGCTACCGTTAACTTCAACTTTGCTAAATGTCACATCTGTTGTCTTAGGGTCCTCTAATTCTTCTGAAATTACTGGCACATGCGTATTCGTAATGGTTACATTTCCGTTCTCTACTTTTCCTTCAGTAGTTGTATAGTCATCAACTTCAGTCACTTTTTTGACAGAGTAAACAATATCTTTTTTATTTGCTTTTTCAGCAAGATTTGTCCATGTATATGTCCACTTATTCGCTGCTGTTAACGTCACAACATCACCAGATTTTTTGCCATTAGCATATAATTGGACATCAATAGAATTAGGACAAAGCCATCTTGGTCATCGCTATCATCCCAAACTTTTGTGACTGTCAAACTTGTTTTACCTGGAGTATAGTTATTTGTAATGTCATATCCATTAATTGTTGCCGTGTAATTGTCAACACTATCTTCAGTTACTGCGTAAGTAATAGCACTACCATTTGCATATTTGGCAAGATTTAAAAACGTATATGTCCAATTCGTATCAGCTGTTACTTCTTGTGAAGCTACCTTAGTTCCATTGGCTAAAAGGTTAACTGTACTCGAATCTGGACGTTTACCATCTTGGTCATCATTGTCATTCCATGTCTTTGTTCCAAACACTTCTGTCGTGTCTGGGGTATGACTGTTTGTAATGTTAAATTCAGAAATGATAGTTTCATAACCACCAACACTGTCTTCTGAAACAGTATAAACAACTTCTTGACCATTTTGATATTTCGGTAAATTTTCAAATCGGTAAGTCCAGTTATCAGTTTGTGAAACTTCTTTAGTTTGACCAGTATCTACACCATTTGCAAGTAGATGAACAACAATTGATTCTGGACGGATACCATCTTGGTTATTATTGTCATCCCATGTCTTTGTTCCTGATAAATTAATTATCTCTGGAACATGAGTATTTGTAATAGTGTAGTTATTGTCACTTCCTGAAACTACAGATTGATAACCAGATAAATCTGTAACTTCTTTTACAGTGTAATCAATAAGAACATTGTTAGAGTCATATTTATCAAGATTTTCAAAAGTACCATTCCAACCATTGGCATCACTTAGCACTAATTGCTGATCAGAGACTTCCACTCCATTTGCTAACAATTGAACAGTAACTTCACTTGAACGTTGTCCATCTTGATTGTTTACATCATCCCAAACTTTATTGACAGATACACTTGTGTATTCAGTTTGATTTTCTGGCAACATTTCTGCTGCCAGAAAATTTTGTACATAAGGATTTGTACTTAGGTACAAATTTAATTTAAAATTTGAAGGATAAGTTAACTGTGAAACATTACTTAATTCATTATAAGCATTTTCTAAATTGTCAGAGCTAAACGAATACCCTGTATAGCTATCTGTGAATTTCCAAATAACTAGCTGAGTAATTCCTCTAACTGATCATCAGTAACTGATACTTTTGTTGAATGCTACTCCCATTATTTGGATAACCGTTATATAAAATTTTCATAACCTAATCGTATAACACCGCATCCTCCAATGTACTGCTACTGGTCTCTTTCATTTGCTCCGCAGTTACATTAGTATATTTAATGTACCGATCTCCATACATACTAGGATACGGCTGTTTGATATTAAAACAGTACCCTACAATAGTCTGACTATTGTCATCTATGTAAATATTATTAATACCTAATCGGCTTTCGCTACTCTTACCATCATTATTTACATAACCTCGAAAAGTCTCTAAACTATTAGATTCAGCTAATACTCCCTTTTCCCCACCTAAAAAACATAGCACTGATAATAAAACAAATAATATAGTAAATAACTTCTTCATAATTATCATCTCCTTAATATAAATATAAACAGTAAAAATATTAATATTTTTACTGTTTATATTTTATCCCCCAAAAAGTCAAGTATATCAACGTTTTTTTATCACAAATAGCAGTTTTATTTTTAAACGCATATTTTTGAATTTTTCCATAAAAATTTCCAGATTGATAAATCAATCTGGAAACATCGTAAAAGAGTCATGAGGCTATTCTAACAATTCAATCTTGCGACTTAAAGGTTATAAATTAGTTTCTTTTATATATCATATTGAACAATTAGACAGATAGACTATTTCCCATTTTTGAAATCATAGTAATAAACTCATATTAGTCTAATCTCACTGTTTGGGAAGTAGCTACGATATTCCTTTTTAGAATTAACTTATTAATATATATTATTATACAATTCCAGACCAAAGTGTTACACTATTAAGTGAAAGTAACTAGATACAAAAATATTAAGAAAAGAGGTTTTTAGTTATGACTACAAGAAAACAACATAAAAAAGTAATTATTGTTGGTGATGGTGCAGTAGGCTCAGCCTATGCCTTTTCACTTGTTAATCAAGGAATCGCTCAAGAACTGGGAATTATTGAAATTCCTCAATTATTCGACAAAGCTGTTGGGGATGCTGAAGACCTTAGTAATGCCTTAGCGTTTACTTCACCTAAGAAAATTTATGCTGCTCAATATTCTGATTGTTCTGATGCCGATCTTGTTGTTATTACGGCTGGAGCTCCCCAAAAACCAGGTGAAACACGTTTAGATTTAGTGGATAAAAACTTAGCAATTAATAAATCAATTGTTACAGAAATCATTAATTCTGGATTTAATGGTATTTTTTTAGTTGCTGCTAATCCCGTTGATATTTTGACATATTCTACTTGGAAATTCTCAGGATTTCCAAAAGAACGTGTCATTGGATCAGGAACTTCACTTGATACCGCACGTTTCCGTCAAGCACTTGGTGAAAAAATAGGAGTAGATGCACGTTCTGTACACGCTTATATTATGGGGGAACATGGTGACTCAGAGTTTGCAGTTTGGTCACATGCTAATGTTGCTGGTGTTAACCTTGAATATTACCTTCAAGAGGTGAACGATTTCGACGCAGAAGAAGTTTTCAAATATTTGAAAATGTTCGGGATGCTGCGTATTCAATTATTGACAAAAAAGGAGCAACTTTCTACGGAATTGCAGTCGCTCTTGCTCGTATCACTAAAGCCATTCTAGATGATGAAACGCCATTCTTCCAATATCGGTATATCAGGGAGGACAATACCCCGATGTAAGCGACTGTTATATTGGACAACCTGCTGTTATTGGTGCTAATGGGGTTGTACGTCCTATTAACATCCCATTAAATGATTCAGAACTTCAAAAATTACAAGCTTCAGCAACAGAATTAAACTCTATAATTAACGAAGCTTTCTCGAAATTACAATAATAAAATAGTTAACTTTTAAATTGTTCAAAAAATAACCAATAATCTATATGAAAAGCCGTGATATTTTAGTCATGGCTTCTTTAATTCTCAAAAAATTTCACCTATTTTTGAACTCCAATAAAAGTTAAACTCTGTAATTTATTCTATCACTACCTTTAAAATCCAAAAGATATTTTATAATAAAATAATATTCATAATCTCTAATAGTTTCACTCCTAGATCTAACTTTAGTTCAGAAATATTATAAATGTTTAAAGCACAAAATTCAACAATGACTAAATAACCTAATCACAATCCATAACAGACTAATGTCCCTAATAAAAAATAACTAAAAAAATAAAAAGCATTGATAATCTTAATATCTCCCCTCTACTTTTATTACTTAAAATTAATCACTATTATATGATGTTTTAAGTGATAAGGTCCTAGGATTTGTTTTTTTACGCATGTTGTATCGATATACTAGTATAACGATGACTGTTTTTTTTATGGAGGAATTATATCAATCAGAAAATTAACACCAAATGCAACTGTATTCATAGCTCTCGGTCTAAATACTATATTATTTGATATATTAGCTAACCGATTACTTATAAATATAGTATCAGATACAGGAATAAGGCTTATAGTTTCTGTACTTATAGCGTTTATTCCTGTAGAAATTGTTATGTATCGATATATTAAAGATGATATGTTTCTGTTCTCCCCCAAAACTATACCTATTACCAAAATAATGATATTTTTTGCTACCCTATTAACAATCTCAATGACAACTAACATCTTTAGTGTTATTCTAGAAGCTGGATTCAAAGTATTTAATTTATCTGCCAAGCCAACACTTACGGTATCAAAAACTACTTTTGCAATATCTTTATATTTGTGTCATTGGTCCTATTATTGAAGAACTTATTTATCGTGGCACACTAATGACACAACTAAAAAAATATGGTATTCACTTCGCTATTCTATTTTCAGCTTTCTACTTCGGACTAATACACCATGATTTATATCAGGGAATATCTGCAGGACTTGGAGGAATTATTTTTGGGTACGTTGCTTATCGCTACTCACTTTTATATTCTATAGTATTACATATCACTAGTAATACTTTTGCTACTATTACCAGTACTATCAAAAGCAATGATACATTAAGTGATTTATTGGTTATAACAATTATACTTATAGCTCTTATTACTACACTTGTAGTAGGAATTAAATATCTAAAAAATAGGTCTTCAAGTCATCTTCTACCACAAAAAACTTCTTCAGAACATATGACCGCCATGGAGAAACTAGTAGCAACTAGTCTATGCATATTAGACCTCGTTATTCTTATCTATTCTAGCTTTCATCTTTTATCTTAACATGACAATTTGAAAAGTTACTGCTACATATTAACTTCAATGTCAAATTTAGCTCGAATATTATTATAAAAGTTAATGAAAAGGCAACACTTTTCTGAACAATTTTTATAAAGTGCTTTTTAAGCGATAATTCGTTTGGTCATGGGAGTTTGGTAGTTAAGACTACCATGAATGCGATGATAGTTCCACCAATGGACATAATCTTTCGTTTTGAGGGCTAATTCTTTTAACGACTGAAAGGTTTCTTGGTTGATAAACTCCAGTTTGAAGGAACGATAGGTACTTTCAGCGACGGCATTATCATAGGGACAACCAGCTTGACTGAGGGAACGAGTGATTCCAAAAGCTTCAAGCATCTCATCAATCAGCTGATTGTCAAACTCCTTGCCACGATCAGAATGGAACAACTTGGCCTTGGTTAGTGCATAAGGGATGCTTTGAATGGCTTGTTTAACGAGCTCCGCAGTCTTGTGCCAGCCAACGGTCAATCCTATGATTTCACGATTAAAGAAGTCAATGGTGAGACAAACATAAGCCCATCGCCTATCCACACGGACGTAAGTCAAGTCGGTCACCAGGGCTTCCAGTGGTCTTTTTTGGTCGAATTGCCTGTCTAGGCGGTTTGGAATAGGAGCTTCATTCTTCCCTCTAGAATGCGGTTTGAAGGCTGCTTTTTGATAAACGGATACCAAGTTTAGGCGCTTCATGATGCGACGAATCCGACGGCGAGAGAGTATGATGCCGTCCTTTTCTAAGCATTTCTTGATTTTTCTAGCCCCATATCTGGACTTGCTCTCAAGGAAAATATAGGTGATTTTATCCTCGAGATCAGCCTCTGACACAGGATCTACAGCTTGGTAGTAGTAACTTGAGCGCGGGATGTTCAGCCAACGACACATAGCTGAAATGCTGTATTTATACTTGTTGGCAGTGATTACTTGTCTTTTCGTGCCATAATCACTGCGCTTGCTTTAGGGTGTCTAATTGCATTTCGAGTTCTTTATTGCGTTTTCTGAGTTGAATCAGTTCCCGTTGTTCATCTGTCAT
>ENA-OQIG01001423-OQIG01001423.1-human-gut-metagenome-genome-assembly--contig:-NODE-1423-length-10152-cov-1.911820_pt1 | contig 10152 bp, 18 predicted proteins | sample MGYA00242576_ERZ504741 | MGnify/ENA primary metagenome ERZ504741 (study PRJEB26092, sample SAMD00036436) | human gut metagenome | host: Homo sapiens | study: EMG produced TPA metagenomics assembly of... | reverse complement strand
TGACCGTCGTGAAGAATTTTCCGCCGGACGCGAGGGCGTCAACAGTCCCCTCCGTCACCGCTTCCGCGGGACGGATCACATAGGATGCGATGCTCTCTCTGAATGCTTCCAGGGTCTGCATCTTTCCGTCGACCAGCATGAGAACGACGGAAAGGCTGGCAAAGATGGCCAGCCGCATTCCCGCGGGAAGGCCCTGTCTGAAGAGGGCCGGCGTGCCGTTATCCATGGGAAATGTAACTGATAAGGGGAATGGATCCCCAGATGTGTGAAGCCGGAGATTCCGGCTTCACGGGGAAGACTGCTAGCCGTACGTAAAGGCGGTGTGGAGCCGGTCGATGTTTTCAAGAGCGATGCCGCAGCCCTTGACGACGCAGTTGAGGGGTTCTTCGGCGATATGGACCGGAAGACCCGTCTGCTCCTGGAGCAGCTGATCGAGATCGCGCAGCAACGCGCCGCCGCCCGTGAGCATCATGCCGCGTTCAGCGATATCGGCGCCGAGTTCCGGGGGCGTCTTTTCGAGAGCGGTCTTCACGGCGCCCACGATCTGGTTCAGCGGCTCGGTCAGCGCTTCAAGGACCTCGTTGCTGTGGATCGTGAAGGTGCGCGGAACGCCTTCGGAAAGATTGCGGCCCTTCACCTCGATCTCCTTCGCTTCGGAGCTCGGGAAGGCGGAACCGATTTCCATCTTGATCAGCTCAGCCGTCGGTTCACCGATCAGCATGCCGAAATTGCGGCGGATGTTTTCTTTCGTATCCGCGCCTTTCGCCTCGGCGATGACCGTGACCGGTGTGCCGTCAAACGATGCAATACCGCCGATGATCGCCGCATCATCGCCATACAGTCGATCACCATGAAACTCAATAAAATCAGGAAACAGCTCCCGAATATAATCTTCTCCCACCGGTCGGTCCTTTTTCCGCGCTTTCTGCACACAGTCCCAAGCCGATGTTTTCTCTCCCGTTTCTGGTGCTGCCAAAGACCGCTTCACGTCTCCATCCCCCAAAGTCAGCACTTCCGAGGAAACTTCGATATCTTTCCCATGCATCCGCAGAATCTCCGCCAGCACCTCTTTCGCCTCTTCTCTTGGCAGAATCCGATCCACAAACCATGCTCCACCAGAAACTCCGCCTCTGGAACCCTTTTGGCAGTTTCTGTCCTATTGTCTGCTCAATAACCCTCGGTCCCGCAAACCCGATCAGCGCATGCGGCTCCGCCAGAATAATATCCCCCAGCATCGCCCAGCTCGCCGTCACGCCGCCCGTCTCGGGTCCGTCAGCACACTCACATACAAAAGCCCCGCATCACTGTGTCTTTTCAGCGCCGCCGACGTCTTCGCCATCTGCATCAGAGAAACAATCCCCTCCTGCATCCGCGCCCCTCCCGAGCACGCAAACAAAATCACCGGCAGCGAGAGCTTCGTCGCCCTCTCCACCGCCCGCGTAATCTTCTCCCCAACAGCCTCACCCATACTGGCCATCATAAACCTGCCATCACAGACCCCGATCACCGTCTCCATCCCGTTGATCCGTCCCTTACCAGTCACAACAGCCTCCGTAAGTCCTGTTCTCTCCTGCAGAGCCCTCACCTTCTCTTCATACCCCGGAAACCCCAGCGGATTCCCCGCCGTCATCCCCTGATCCCATTCCTCAAAACTCCCATCATCCAGAAGAAACTCAATCCTCCGATACGCATGCACCCGAAAATAATTCCCACACTTCGGACAAATATAAAAGATTCCTCTTCACATCCTCCGTAAAAATAGCCCCCTTACAAGCATTACACTTCTTCAAAATCCCCTGCGGCGCTCCGGCACCACCCCATCCGCCGTGTGCTCCTTCCGAAACACCGTCTTCTTAAAATACTTACCCAGCATCATACCACCATCACTCCTTACGTCATAACACTTTCACTCTATTGTCACCATAACAATCTTCCAACCTCACACCTCACCCATCGAGCATTCATTCTCTCTTCACCGCTCACTCCTGTCATCCCAGCTGCACCGCCCCGCGGTGTCGCTGACCACACTCTCCCAGTCGTGTGTCTGATCTCAGCCGCTCGGCAGTACAGCAGAGGGGGACGGCGCATTTGCAGGAGGAACTAGAAACACTTAGGCTTCCAGAATTTGCGTTATTTTCAAAAATCTAACTGTCTGAGCGACAGCGGGTTTTGGATTTTTGAAAATGGTTTTAGCAAATGCTGGAGGCCTTAGTGTTTCTTTCCTCTGAAACCGCGCCGTCCCCCTCTGCTGTACTGCCGGGCGGCGTCCGTCTCTTACAATCTCTCTGTCAACCGCTCCACAAACTCAATATCCGCCCTCCCGGCAGATACTCCTCTTCATTTAAAATAGAATACAAATAATCAACGTTAGTGTCGACTCCCTCGATGACGACTTCCCCCAGCGCACTCCTCATCCGCGCAATCGCCTCATCACGCGTCCTCCCATGCACAATCAGTTTCGCCAGCATCGAATCATAAAACGCCGGAATCACATACCCGTCCATACGCCGCCGTATCCACCCGTACTCCAAATCCCCCAGGCAGATGCATCTCCGTAATCTTCCCCGGACAAGGCCTGAAATTCTTCGCCGGATTCTCCGCATTAATCCTGCACTCAATCGCATGCCCCGAAAGCCGGACCTCCCCCTGCGTCACCGACAGCGGCATCCCCGAAGCCACCCGAAGCTGCTCCTGAATCAGATCCACCCCCGTGACCCACTCCGTCACCGGATGCTCCACCTGAATCCGCGTATTCATCTCCATAAAATAAAAATTCCCGTCCGGCTCCAGCAGAAACTCAATCGTCCCGCATTCACATAATGCGCCGCCTTCGCCGCCCGGACCGCCGCCGAGCCCATCCGCTCCCGCAGCGTATCATCAATCGCCACGCAAGGCGACTCCTCAATCATCTTCTGATGATTCCTCTGAATCGAGCAGTCCCGCTCGCCAAGATGAATCACATTCCCGAACGAGTCCGCCATAATCTGAAACTCCACATGACGTGGATGACGAATCAGCCGCTCCACATACATCGTCCCGTCCGCAAACGAACTTTTAGCCTCCTTCTGCGCCGTCTGAAACGCACTCTGGAACTCCCCGCGCGTCTCCGCCATGCGCATACCCTTGCCGCCGCCTCCAAGCGCCGCCTTAATCATCACCGGAAAACCAATCCGGTCGGCCTCAGAAAGACCCGTCTCCCAGTCAAAAACAGGTTCCTTCGTCCCCGGAATCACCGGCACACCGGCTGCCTGCATCGTATTTCGCGCCTCAGACTTATTACCCAGACGGTCCATCACCTCAGGCGACGGCCCAATCCACGTAATGTGGCACTCCTGGCATCTCCGCGCAAACGTGCTGTTCTCCGACAGGAATCCAAATCCCGGATGAACCGCATCCGCCCCCGTCACAAGCGCCGCACTCAAAATACGTTCCATATTTAAATAACTGTCCTTCGACGGTGCCGGCCCGATGCACACCGCCTCATCCGCGAGCTGCGCATGCAGTGCCTCCCGGTCCGCCTCCGAATAAACAGCAACCGTGAGAATTCCCATCTCACGGCATGCCCGGATAATCCGGACCGCGATCTCCCCACGGTTTGCAATCAAAACTTTTCGAATCATTGTGCTGCCCCCACCATAAAGGTCAGTTCCGCCTGCGCGACCACCTTGCCGTCAACCGAAGCAACCGCTTCCCCGACGCCCATCGGTCCCTTGTGGCGGATAATTTTCGTCTCCAGACGAAGCTTGTCTCCCGGTTTCACTTTTCCCTTAAAGCGGCACTTGTTGATGCCGCCGAAAAATGCAATTTTTCCCTTATTCTCGTCAAGAGAAAGAATCGCAACCGCACCGACCTGCGCCAGCGCCTCGATAATCAGCACGCCCGGCATCACCGGCTCCTGCGGAAAATGACCCGCAAAAAAATCCTCGCGGTACGTCACACATTTGTATCCAATACCGAATTCGCCCGGTTCAAAATCTTCTATGTAATCCACCAGCAGAAACGGATGTCTGTGTGGAATAATCTCCTGAATCTGTTTCGTTGTCAAACTGTTCATTCGCTGCTTCCTTTCTCGTCCCGGCTTTACGCTTTTACCCGGAACAGCGGTTTTCCGTAATCAACCATCTCGCCGTTTTTCACCAGAACCTCCGCAATCACGCCGTCCACTTCGCTCTCAATCTCATTCATCAGCTTCATGGCCTCCACAATCGCTACAACCTGTCCCTTTTTCACGGTGTCGCCAACCTTCACAAACGGCTCGGCATCCTCTGCCGGAGCTGTGTAAAACGTTCCGACCAGCGGGGATGTCACAAAAACGCCTTCTTCTGCTTCACTGTGCTCCTCAGCCGCTGTACTTTTTCCTGCCGTTTCTTTTCTCTCCGGCATGGCTGCTTCTTTCGCTGTCACGCCATTTGCTCCGCCCATCATCTCTGCCATCTGCAAACCGGCACCGGATGGAACCCCGCTCATCTGCACCTGCACCGGAGCTGCTTTTCCATGCTCCATGGCAATCTTGATCCCATCAGCCTCGTAATCAAACGCGGTCAGCAAGAATCCGAAACTTTATCAATCAACTGTAAAATCTGATCTAATTCCATCTTATTTTCCTTTCTGCACCGGAACACGATGCCGCTTTATTCATATTTCTGAAACAGCAGCACCGCATTGTGGCCGCCAAAACCAAGGGAATTGCTCATTGCCAGTTTCACATCGGTTTCCACCGGAGCGCCGATGCAGTAATTCAGATCGCATTCCGCATCTGCTTCCTTTGTTCCAATTGTCTGATGCACGAAGCCGTCCTGAATGGATTTCGCACAGACAACAGCTTCCACACCGCCTGCCGCGCCGAGCAGATGACCGACCATCGATTTCGTCGAGTTGACCAGCACATGGTCTGCCGCATCACCGAAGGCTTTCCGGATCGCACGCGTTTCAAACAGATCGTTGTGATGTGTGGACGTTCCGTGTGCATTAATATAAGTAACTTCTTCCGGTTTTACTCCCGCTTCTTCCATCGCAAGCTCCATCGCACGTGCCGCACCGCTTCCATCTTCCAATGGAGAAGTAATGTGGTACGCATCGCAGGTTGCGCCGTATCCAACTACCTCTGCATAGATCTTCGCGCCGCGCTGTTTCGCGTGCTCCAGCTCCTCAAGTACGAGAATGCCGGCGCCCTCGCCCATGACGAAACCGTTTCGGTCTTTATCAAACGGAATCGAAGCCCGCAGCGGATCTTCCGACTCGGAAAGTGCGGTCAGTGCCGAAAAGCCTGCCACGCCGACCGGCGTAATTGCGCTCTCCGCACCACCTGCCACACAGATGTCCGCGTCGTTGTACTGAATTGCGCGGAAGGCATCGCCAATGCAGTGCGTTCCTGTCGCACACGCCGTCACCACGCTGGTACATTTTCCTTTCGCGCCGAGTGCAATCGCAACGTTTCCCGCCGCCATGTTCGCAATCATCACCGGAACGGTAAACGGGTTGACGCGGGACGGATTTCCGGCATCAATTTTGGCTTTCGCCTGTTCGCATGCATTCAGATCACCGACGCCGGAGCCCACCAGAACGCCGACGCGGAACGGATCTTCATTCTCCATGGAAATGCCGGCATCTGCAAACGCTTCTTTTGCTGCTGCAACGGCATACTGGGAAAAGGTTCCCATTCGTCTTGCCGCTTTGAAATCCATGCGCTCTTTTGCCACGAAGCCTTTGACCTCGCCTGCCAGATGTACTTTATATTCTGCTGTATCAAATTTCGTAATCGTTCCGATTCCGCAGCTCCCTTGCGGACGCTTCCAGAATTCCTCCACGGTATTTCCAATCGGGGTTACCGCACCCAGCCTGTGATGACTACTCTTCTCTTCATTCCAACTCTCCTTTTCTTAGATCACCATGCCGCCGTCGCAGTGAATCACCTGTCCGGTGATGTAGCTGCCGCTTCGGATGCCAGAAATGCGGCCAGGTTTGCCACATCCTCCGGCTTTCCGAAATGGCCAAGCGGAATCTGGGATACGGATGCTTCTTTCACTTTATCCGAAAGAACCTCCGTCATATCGGTCTCAATAAAGCCCGGCGCAATCGCATTGACGCGGATGCCGCGGGATGCCAGTTCCCGTGCCGCTGTTTTCGTCAGGCCGATCACACCTGCTTTCGATGCCGCATAATTTGCCTGTCCGGCGTTTCCTGCCACGCCGACCACAGAAGCCATGTTGATGATGCAGCCGCTCTTCTGACGGATCATCGGCCGTGCCGCAAAGCGGATGCAGTTGAACGTTCCCTTGAGGTTTGTCTCAATGACACGGTCGAAGGCTTCCTCCGACATGCCCATCAGAAGGCCGTCCTTGTGATGCCCGCGTTGTTGACCAGAATATCGATTTTCCCATACAAAGCAAGAATTTCCTTCATCCACGCTTCACACGCCGCAAAATCCGATACATTGCACTGCATCACGCAGCCGTCTCCTCCTGCCGCGCGGATTCCCGCAAGCACGGTTTCGGCCGCCTCTTTTGAACCATTGTAATTGATGACAACAAAGGCTCCCTCCGCCGCCAGTTTTTCTGCAATCGCACGCCCGATTCCGCGGGATGCGCCCGTTACTACTGCTGTTTTTCCACTTAACATCTCATTCTCCTGCTGCATAATCCACTATCTATAATAAAGTTTCGCACACCTGATGCATTTCCGCATAGGTGCGGATATTGTAACCTTTTACATCCCGGTTGATTTTTCTTAAAAAGCCGGTCAGTGTTCTTCCCGGTCCGATCTCCACGAAGGTATCAACGCCGTCCGCAATCATTGCCTCGATGCTCTGCTGCCACCGCACACCGGATGCCACCTGCTGGATCAGAAGGCCGCGCGTCAGTGCAGTATCACGCACATACTGGCCGGTTACATTCGTCACATACGGAATCTTCAACTCCATAAAGCCGACGCCTCGAGCGCTTCGGTCAGCCCCTGGGACGCAGCTTCCATCATCGGGGAATGGAACGGGCCGCTTACGTTCAGCGGAAGTACCCGCTTTGCGCCTGCTTCTTTTAACTTTTCCGAAGCCTCTGCCACTGCCGCCTCATATCCGGTGATGACAATCTGACCCGGGCAGTTGTAATTGGCAATGTAGGCGCCGGAAATCCCGCTCAAAATCTCTTCGATTTTTGCAGCTTCCATGCCGAGCACCGCCGCCATCGCGCCTCGCCTGCCGGAACGGCCTCCTCCATCAGGATGCCTCTTCTGCGGACGACCTTCATCGCATCCGCCATTTCCATACCGCCGGCGGACACAATCGCGTTGTACTCGCCAAGCTGAGGCCCGCTGTCACATCCGGCGTAAGGCCGCACGCCGGATGGACTGCTCCATCGCCATTCCGGTTGTCAGCAGTGCAATCTGGGTAAACTCTGTCTGATCCAGATGTTCATTTTCCTCAAAACAGAGTCTTTTCATATCAATCCCGATCAGCTCGGATGCCATATCGTAGACGGCTCTCGCTTTCGGACATGCTTCATAAAAATCCGCGCCCATGCCGACACACTGGAACCCTGTCCAGGAAACATAAATGCTGTTTTACTCATAACCGCGCCGGTGCTCCTTTCAGAAGTTCTTCCATCTCATTCATCATCTGCTCTATGATTTCTTTGCAGCTTTTCTCGTCTTTTACCATACCTGCAATCTGACCGGACATCACGCTTCCGGTTTTGACATCGCCGTCCACAACGGCTCTTCGAAGACCGCCGAGCGTCAGTTTTTCCAGCTCTTCGAACGGAGCTCCCTCTTTTTCCAGTTCCAGATAATGGCGTGTCATCTCATTTCGGATCGCCCGCACCGGATGACCGGTTGTGCGGCCTGTCACGCGGGTATCAATATCTTTCGCCTTGATCACCAGCTGCTTGTAATTTTCATGCACAACGGCCTCTTTCGAAGCGACAAAACGCGTTCCCATCTGAACCGCCTCGGCACCCAGCATAAAGGCTGCTGCCATGCCGCGTCCGTCCGCAATTCCACCGGCCGCAATGACTGGAATTTTTACGGCATCTGCCACCTGCGGAACGAGTGCCATCGTTGTCGTCTCGCCGATATGGCGCCGGACTCACATCCTTCTGCCACAACGGCATCTGCGCCTGCGCGCTCCATTCGTCTTGCAAGAGCCACGGAAGCGACCACCGGGATGACGCGGATACCAGCGTTTTTCCACAGTTCCATATATTTCTCCGGATTTCCTGCGCCCGTCGTAACGACTTTTACGCCTTCCTCGGCAACCACTTTTGCCACCTCATCCGCATACGGCTCATCAGCATGATGTTGACGCCGAACGGTTTGTCCGTCAGTTTTTTTGCTTCGCGGATTTCATTCCGAACCCACTCTGCCGGTGCCGCCGATGCTCCGATGAGGCCAAGGCGCCGGCCTCGGAAACTGCCGCTGCCAGACGATGCTCCGCCACCCAGGCCATGCCGCCCTGAATGACTGGATACTGAATCCCGAGTAATTTTGTCACTTCTGTGATCATGAATCGCTTCCTCCTGCTTCCCGATCTTTCTTAGTTTTTGTGCTGCTCCAGATACTCTGCAACATCACCGACAGTTACCATCGTTTCCAGATCCTCGGTCGGGATTTCCACGCCGCAGGTGTCCTCGAGGGACATGACCATTTCAAACAGATCCAGGGAATCTGCTCCGAGATCCTTTTTGAAGGAAGTCTCCGCTGTGATGGTATCGATGTCTGCTCCCAGTGCTTCTGCTACGGTTTCTTTTACTTTTTCTAACATGTTTTTGTCCTCACTTTTTTCTTATTCTTCTTATTTTATATGGGCGTTTCTTACCATTCCAGGTACGCCGCGCCCCAGATCAGTCCTGCTCCGAAACCGGAGAGAACGATTCTCTGTCCTTTTTTGGCTCTGCCGGACCGGTTCCACTCATCCAGCAGAATCGGAATGCTCGCCGCACACGTATTGCCGTATGCTTCGATATTCCGCGGAATTTTTCTTTCGGCGCTTCAGTCGTTTTGCCACGCCGTCGATGATGCGGCTGTTTGCCTGATGAAGGATAAACGCATCAATCTCCTCGACCGCCATGTCGGCTTCCGCGAGCACCTCGCGGATGACTTCCGGCACGCGTGATAAAGCAAACTGGAACACGGCACGGCCGTCCATCTGCAGATACGTTCCCTTTTCGCAGGTCAGCGACACGCCTTTTTCTCCATCAGAATGGATCTTTTCGCACGCTTTTGTCTCCTGCTCCTCCGCCGTCAGCACAATGGCCTCCCGCGCCGTCCCCGAACAGAATGCAGGTTCCGCGGTCACTCCAGTCCACCAGGCGGCTCAGGCATCCGCGCCGATCAGCAGCACGTTTTTTGCCTTGCCGCTCCGGATATACAGCTGGCCCAGTTCATACACCGCAAGAAATCCGGTGCAGGCGGCGCTGACATCGAGACAGGCGGCACGGAAAGCACCGATTTCATCCTGCACAAGACAGGCGGTATTCGGAAAGATGCTCTCCGACGAGGAGGTTCCGACGAGAATCAGATCCAGCTCTGTCGAACAGATCCCGGCATTTTCCAGCGCTCTTCTCGCCGCCTTTACTGCCATTTGGCAACCGTCTCCTCCCCGGCTATGTGGCGCGCACCGATTCCTGTCCGCTCCCGGATCCAGATATCGCTCGTCTCCACCATCTTTTCCAGATCTTCATTTTTCCATATCGTCTCCGGTACATACGAACCGTTCCCGCAATTCTGCCGTTTTTCACCTTACTGTCCTCTTGCTTATTTCATTCTCAAACATTTTTCTTTTCAAATGTTTTGATATTCAAAGTATATCATCAAAATTCATTTTGTCAACCTTTTTTTATTGCTTTTTCCATTTCCCACTTCTATAATGAAACTATGTTCGGGATTTTTTCGAAACTATTTTTCCGGATTCTTATTATTTTGAGCCCCGGCGCAGGTTCTCTATCGAACACTCCGGCAGGCTCCAGAAAGGACACCAAACTTATGCAGGTTCCAATGTCATCCTATCTTGTGGAAATCAAACCACAGATTCAGGAACTGATCCGTCTGCTCGAGCGCGAATTTGATTACGTCAGCGTGCTCTGCACCGATGTCAAAGGTACGACCTACCGCGTCAGCATGCATCAGACCACCGTCGGCGATTATCACTTCTGTGAACGCGGC
>ENA-OQIG01001422-OQIG01001422.1-human-gut-metagenome-genome-assembly--contig:-NODE-1422-length-10156-cov-1.513710_pt1 | contig 10156 bp, 8 predicted proteins | sample MGYA00242576_ERZ504741 | MGnify/ENA primary metagenome ERZ504741 (study PRJEB26092, sample SAMD00036436) | human gut metagenome | host: Homo sapiens | study: EMG produced TPA metagenomics assembly of... | reverse complement strand
CTGGGGAGAAACCTTTTTAAATTTTTAGACAACAGAGGTTTTACTAGTTCCCACTGCATTGGGGTCCGGATAGCGGTTGTGAGGCAGGTTATAAGGATTCTCATTCGCATCCAGAAAAACGGAAGCCACAGCGCCTTTATATTCATCACGAGCCGAAGAATAAGGCTTTAGTTTCCATATATTCGGCCGGTAAGTTCTTGTAATGTTTTCATTTCAATGTATTTAATCGTACTGTAACTGCATTCTTATGAGCATCCAGAAGTTCGTTGGCTGCCATTTCTTCAATAGCCGGCCCGATAACTTTCATGCTTGAGGAAGAATTTCCTGAAACGTGATTTTCCGGATAAAGCTGTCCAGGCTCACGCCGCTGTATGCTTTCGCATAACCATTAGTCGGCAGCGTATGGTTGGTTCCGGAAGCATAATCCCCTGCACTTTCCGGCGTCAATGAGCAAGGAAGACGGAACCGGCATTTATTACACGTTCAGCAACTTCCAGATAATTTTCAGTCTCTACAATCAGATGTTCGGGTGCGTATGCATTCGTCAACTCTAACGCTTCATCCATGTCCTTCACCAAAATCAGTTTACTGTTTTCCAGAGATTTCGCAGCAATTTCCCGTCGAGGAAGCTTTGCCAGTTGGCGGTTTACTTCTTCCATTACTTCTGCCTGAAGCTTTTCAGAGGTTGTTATCAACATCGCCTGACTGTCCACTCCGTGTTCTGCCTGCGACAGTAAATCTGCCGCAACAAACACCGGATTAGCAGATGCATCAGCCAGCACTTCCACTTCGGAAGGACCTGCCGGCATGTCGATGGCTACATCCCGAAGACTTACCAACTGCTTGGCAGCCGTCACATATTGATTTCCAGGGCCAAAGATTTTGTAGACTTTAGGAACACTCTCGGTTCCATATGCCATAGCAGCGATAGCTTGCACTCCTCCCGCTTTGAATATCTTACTGACACCTGCCAGTTGAGCGGCAAAGAGAATAGCCGGATGAATATTTCCGTTTTTATCGGGAGGGGTACAAAGCACAATTTCCCTGCATCCTGCAATTTTTGCGGGAACAGCCAACATCAATACCGTAGAGAAAAGCGGAGCCGTTCCACCGGAATATAAAGCCCCACCTTTTCGATACCTACCGCCTTTTGCCAGCAAGTTACTCCTTCCATTGTTTCTACCTTCTTGCCAACGAAGCGTTGGGAAGAGTGGAAAGTTTCAATATTCCGTTTAGCCAGCGTAATGGCAGATTTCAACTCGTCGCTGATCAGTCCTTCGGCTTTCTGTATTTCTTCGGAAGTCACAGTGAGAGCAGACAAAATCACCTTATCAAAAGCCGCCTCAATATTCCAAAACAGCTTTATCACCTTCCGCTTCTTACCTTATTTATATGGCAGAACTGGAAAGGGGATACCGGAGAGGTAGCGGAGATGATGGAAGTAAAGACCAGTCCTGGAATGACAACTTCGTTGACATTGCCCGATGGTACAATTGCTTATTTGAATTCAGAATCTTCTTTGTCTTATCCTTCTCGCTTTAATGGTGATTTCCGTAAAGTGAAGTTAAGTGGTGAGGCATACTTTGAAGTAGCCAAAGATCCGGAAAAGAAATTTATCCTTTCTACTACACATCAATCACAGATAGAAGTCTTGGTACATGTTTCAATGTGGAAGCATATGAACAGAATACAGAGGTTATTACAACTTTGATTGAAGGGAAGGTAGATTTTATGTTCGAAAAAGATGCTGTGATGAAACATATCATCTTGTCTCCAAGAGAGAAGTTGGTGTACGACTCGGAGACTGATAAAGTCCACCTTTATAAAACTTCGGGAAAATCAGAATTGGCTTGGAAAGATGGAGAGGTGGTTCTTGATAATACACCTTTGGAAGAAGCATTATGGATGCTGGAAAGAAGATATAGCGTGAAATTCGTTATTAAGAACGAAAAACTGAAGAATAGTTCGTTCACGGGAACCTTTACAAATCAACGTTTGGAAAAGATTCTGGAATATTTTAAAGTATCCTCCAAAATACGCTGGAAACATATCAATGATGACAAGGATGGAAGTGACAGAAAAAAAGAGATAATAGAGATTTATTGATTAACCTTTAACAATTTAGTAGTATGAAAGCAAAACCCACTTAGAAAAAAGTATGGGAAGATTTTGGCAGATCTCCCCATACTAAAATGAATCAATTGAAAATGCTTGTTTGGCAGACAAGCATAGTTAACTCATTTTCAACTTAAATCAATACAAAATTATGCAAAACAATTTTAGCATCCAAGTTTTAAGGGTGGTAAAGTCTTTTTGGCTAACCTCGAAAAAATCCCACGTACTATGAGACTGGTTATTTTATTCTTATTTTGCTTTGTCGGATTAACTAATGCGACAGATAGCTATGCCCAATCTGCAAAGGTTACAATGAATGTACGTAATCAGACAGTTGAGGATGTATTAAGAGCGATAGAGAAGCAAACAGAATTTAGTTTCTTCTACAACAATGCTCATATAAATTTGAAACGGTTGGTGACAATCTCCGCTGACCGTAATGATATCTTTAAAGTTCTTGACGAAGTATTTAAAAATACGAATGTAGAATATAAGGTAATAGATAAAAAGATCATTCTGTCCACGGAGTTGGCATCTGTCGAACAGGCGCATCAGGAAAAGGTAAAAGTGAGCGGACGAGTGGTGGATGCGGCAGGTGAACCGGTAATCGGTGCCAGTGTGATAGAAAAAGGCTCCGCCAATGGTACGATCACTGATATGGACGGTAATTTTATCCTGAATGTCGGTTCAAAAGAAGCCATTCTTGAAATCTCTTATATTGGTTATCAAGGACAGTCCCTGAAAGTAACTCCAGGAAAGACGCTGTCGGTAGTGCTGAAAGAGGACACACAGAGTCTGGACGAAGTGGTAGTAGTTGGTTTTGGCGTACAGAAGAAAGCGAACCTGACCGGTGCGGTATCTCAGGTAAAGATGGATGATGTGCTGGGGAGTCGTCCTGTTGTAAATGCCATGAGTGCTTTGCAGGGTGCGATGCCGGGACTTCAGATTACTCCTAATAATGATGCTGCCGGTCCGGGACAGAGCAAATCATTCAATATTCGTGGTACGACTTCTATCAATGGCGGTGGTCCGTTGGTGTTGATAGATAATGTTCCGGGGGATATCGATATGTTGAATCCCGAAGATATTGAAAGTGTTTCTGTGTTGAAAGATGCTGCCTCGCCGCTATCTATGGTGCGCGTGCCGCTTTCGGTGTAATACTTGTGACTACAAAGAAGGCGAAGAAAGGAGACGGTTTTCATGTCAATTATAATAATAATTTTGGTTTCCAGAGTTCTATCAATCGTCCGGAACAGGCTGACGGCTGGAGTGGATGCAGGCTTACCTGGACGGCGAGTTCAATGCCGGTAAATACTACACTGGGCAAGATATCAAAACCTGGATGAACTACCTGACCGAATATCGTAAGAATCCGGGTAAATTCCAGATACCGGAGACGGGGTATATGTAGACCCGGAAACAGGATTGAATTATTACCTGAATGAGAAAGACCTGTATGCCAATATGCTTGATGATTACGGTTTTCTGCAAGCGCATAATGTGTCATTGAGCGATGGTACTGATAAGCTGGCTTATCGTCTGTCCCTTGGCTATAATAGCGAGCAAGGTATTTTGATCACCGATAAAGACCGCTACAAACGTTTGTCGGGTAGTGCCTATATTTCTGCCGAAATCACTTCGTGGCTGACTCAGTCTGTAGATATACGCTATGCTCAGAGTGACAAGAATATGCCTGTGACTTCGGATAAGACCGGATTGTATGATATGCGTTTGCCGGTTGTATATCCCGAAGGCTCCCTGACTTTGCCTGACGGCACCAGCCTGATGACGAATACGCCTTCCAACGTTTTGAGAATGGCAACGGATAACAATACAATCAGAGACAATGCCCGTATCCTGTCAAAAACGGTATTGAAACCATTGAAAGGGCTTGAAGTGGCATTCGAATATACTTTTGACAAGACATGGAGTAATCAGAATGTGAATAAGGCTTCCATTGATTATACAACGGTTGAGCTGGCAAAAATACAGACTGCCACTACCTCTTCTCTGGAGACGACTCACCAAAGTACTGATTATAATGCCATCAACCTGTATGCTAATTATAGATATTCATGGAATGACACACATAACTTGTCATTAATGGGCGGCTTCAACCAGGAATCCAGTGACTGGAAGAAATTGTATACTTATTCTTATGATATGATTAACGAGAAGTATCCGTCACATAGTACGGCTACCGGTGAGAATAAGGTTATTACAGATGATCATCGCGTGTATACCGTTCGTGGTGCTTTCTATCGTGTTAATTATGATTATAAAGGCAAATATCTGTTTGAGACCAATGGTCGTTATGACGGATCGTCTAAATTCCCGAAGAAAAATCGTTTCGGTTTCTTCCCTTCTGTATCTGTGGGTTGGAACATTGCCCGCGAGAACTTTATGAAACCAGTTGCAGGTGACTGGCTAAGCGATCTGAAACTTCGCGGAACCTGGGGACAAATAGGTAATCAAGGCATTGATCCTTATAAATTTGTTCCGACCATGTCGCAAGTGGAAAAGAAGGATGTGGCATGGCTGGTGAATGGAGCGAAGCCGCTGACTTTGAATGCTCCGGGACTGGTCAGTGATAGTTTTACTTGGGAAACGGTAGAAACATTGGACTTTGGTTTTGATATAACTGCCTTGAACGGACGTCTGCAAAGTACTTTCGACTGGTATCGCCGTGATACGAAAGATATGCTTGCTCCGGGAGCTGAGTTGCCGTCAGTGGTAGGTGCTTCCGCACCTTTGCAGAATACCGCCGACTTGCGTACGAAAGGCTGGGAATTGTCATTGACGTGGAGAGATAGAATCGGTGCATGGGGCTATAATGTAGGCTTCAATCTTTATGACTCTAAAACAGTCGTTACCAAATACCATAATGAATCAAAGATTATCCTGAAAAGTGATGGCACGAATAATTATTATGAAGGATATGAAATCGGTTCTATCTGGGGTTATGTAACGGATGGTTACTATACAGCCGATGACTTTGAAGATACAAATACCTGGAAACTGAAAGAAGGAGTGGTGACAGTGGATGGAGTAAGTCCGCGTCCCGGTGACATCAAGTACCAGAATTTGCGTGATGATGGATCGAGTACGAATCGCATTGATACGGGAGACGGAACCTTTGACAATCCGGGTGACCGCAAGATAATCGGTAATAACTCTTTGCGTTTGCAGTATGGTATAAACCTGGGAGTCAATTACAAAGGATTTGATCTGAGTGTTTTGCTGCAAGGAGTAGGTAAACGTGATGTATGGATCAGTGATGCACGCCGCTGGCCGTTTAATTCCGGACAGTTCGGTTCACTCTTTAAAGACCAGCTGGATTATTGGAAACCGGTAGATTCTGCCAATGGCGACTGGACGGCAGCCAATCCGAATGCGGAATACTTCCGTATTTACGGGCAAGGAAACAATTCCAGTTACAATACACGTGCGCAAACGAAGTATCTGATGAATGGCTCTTATCTGCGTGTTAAGAATGTGACTTTGAGTTATAATTTCCCGAAGAGCTGGTTGGCACCTATTACATTAACGAGTTTGAAAGCGTTCGTAAGTTGTGAGAACCTTCACACATTTACTAAGCTGATGAAGGGTTATGACCCGGAACGCCTGTCATGGGGATATCCTTTCTATCGTACGATTTCTTTTGGTTTTAATGTTACTCTTTAATTTAGAATTGGTTATGAAAAAAATAATATATACTATGCTTGCGGCAGCAGCTATCGGATTTACGTCATGCAACGATAGTTTATGGAACGCTATCCGGATACTTTCGTTGACGGAGCAGACAGTGTTCAGTAATTATAATACTTTCAAGACCTATGCCTGGGGATTGTACGGAGTATTTACAAATACTAATATCCTGCGTATTCCCGGTACAAACGGAGCCTATGCCAGTGCCACATCCTATACAAGCGATATTTATGCAGGTTATCTGATGCGTCGTCAGGGTGACGGTAATCCGTATGCTTTTCAGAATGTATCCAGTTCGTCATCGGGCAATGGATGGGCATTCAGTTTCGTCTATCGGGTCAATGTCATGTTGGCAAATATCGATAACTCAGGGATGACGGATGCGGACAAGGAGCATTGGCGTTCGGTGGGATATTTCTTCCGTGCCTATTATTATTCGGAACTGATAGCTCGTTTTGGCGATGTGCCTTGGGTAGATCGCGTACTGGGTGATTCGGATAAGGAAATAGCATATGGTCCCCGTACACCTCGCAAAGAAGTTGCCGATCATGTATTGAACGATTTGATATACGCTGAAGAGCATATAAAAGAAGAAGGTGACGGTGAAAATACGATCAATGTGCACGTTGTCCGTGCTCTTCTTTCCCGTTTCTGCCTTTTTGAAGGTACATGGCGTAAATATCATGCTTTGGGGGACGAAGATAAGTACTTTGATGCTTGTATCACTTATTCCAAGAAGCTGATGGATTCTTATCCGAACTGAACAGTGACTGGGGAGAGATGCTGACATCTGACCTGAAAGGAATGAAAGGCATCATTCTGTATAAGGAATATGTAGAAAAAGAACTGACTAATTATGTACTGACGCATGTTGAACGGACATCCACCCATAATGTGGAAATGCCGCAACACATCATCGACATGTATCTTTGTAAAGATGGTAAAACGATCCATAACAGCTCGGAATATGAATGGTCGCAGGATGGGGATAATAGTATGAATGCTACCTTCCGCAATCGTGACCTTCGTCTGCTGGAGACTGTAGCTCCCCCTTATAAGGTGATCCCAAGTGCCGATAATACCAGTTGGGAGTATACTTCTGATCCCAAGGACCGTGAGTTTATGGATATCATGGGCATTACCCGTTACACAGGTTTCGGGGGTGGAAATGGGGAAGCCGGTAAACATAAAGTGTTCCCATTGATGAACTGGTCTGCTGCTATATTGAAAGGGATGCCTCACTTCTTCACCAACAATGGCGGACAAGGTTTCCTCGTAGCCCGTAGCGTAACTATGTGTACAGATATATAATGTTTGGGATAATTCGAAAGAGAATGAAGGGACCTCAGATGTACCTTTGTTCAAGATTGATGAAGTGATGTTGAATTATGCCGAGGCTAAATTTGAAAAAGGTGGTACAGGTGCCGAAGGCTTCAATCAGACAGTTGCTGATCTTACTATCAATAAGTTACGCGATCGGGTGGGAGTTGCCCATATGAAAGTGGCCGAGATAAATGCCGGATTTGATCCGAAGCGCGACCAGACCGTAGACCCTGTATTGTGGAGATTCGTCGCGAGCGCATGGTAGATTGATGGGTGAAGGATTTGGATTCTACGATGTGCGTCGTTGGAAAAAGGCACCTTGGTTTATCAATAAGATACAGTACGGTCAATGGGCTACTAAAGAGCAGATTGGCGACTCCGGACAGTTTGTTGATCTTGAAAAAGGATACGCCGATACGACAGGAAAGAAAGAAGGTTTTATCTATATGTATAATGATCCTTTGGTAGCAGGTAAAGGTTGGTTAGATAAGTATTATCTGTATCAGGTGCCTACTAATGAAATCGCATTAAACCCAGAACTGGCCCCCAATAATCCGGGATGGGAGTAATAATTAACTGAAACACAAATTGAAAGAAGATGTGCAAATAACTGTTTGACACATCTTCTTTCTTTATTAGAGCCAATGCTATCCGTCGGAAACAGTCGGTGAGTCAACCGAATATTTCCGACTTTTCATATATTGGAGGTTATTTAATGTGTATCAGTATAAAAGAACTACATTTTATTTTCAGTAATCGGAAATTTGAAATATATTTAGAGGCTCAAAACGCTCAAACACATTTGATGACCCTTAAAAAAATAATGACTATGAACATGCGTCTTCTATTACTTTTATTATTTGGTTCTGTTGTTATGTATACAAGTTGCCAATCTACGTCTGCTCCAATCGATTCATTGGCAGCACGTGTGACGGAGAATACGTCGAAGGATCAAATCCTTTTCCGGTTGGTTACTGATGAAGCCGATCCGGCAAAAGACTACTTTGAGATAGACTCCAAGGATGGCAAAGTACTGATAACCGGAAACTCCGATCTTTCACTGGCTACGGGCTTGAATTGGTACCTGAAATACGTGGCAGGTATTCATCTTTCGTGGAATAATCCCTCGCAGAAATTGCCGGAAGTACTGCCTCTGCCTCAAAAGAAAATCCGACAGGCGACGGCTATGAAGAATCGATATTACCTGAATTACTGTACCTATTCCTACTCCATGGCTTTCTGGGACTGGGAGCGCTGGGAGAAAGAGATAGACTGGATGGCGATGCACGGCATCAATATGCCTTTGAGTATAACAGGGATGGAGGTTGTCTGGTATAATCTGCTGAAACGTATCGGATATACGACGGAGGAGATCAATGAGTTTATTTCCGGTCCTGCCTTTATGGCATGGTGGCAGATGAATAATCTGGAAGGATGGGGCGGACCGAATCCCGACAGTTGGTATCGGCAACAGGAAGCACTGCAAAAGAAGATCATTGCCCGAATGAGGGAGCTGGGCATTGAACCGGTATTCCCCGGATATGCAGGAATGGTTCCCCGTAATATCGGAGAGAAATTGGGGTATCAGATTGCCGATCCCGGTAAATGGTGCGGTTTCCCTCGTCCGGCCTTTCTTTCTACGGAAGATGAACATTTCGATTCATTTGCTGCCATGTATTATGAGGAGTTGGAGAAACTGTACGGAAAAGCAAAGTATTACAGTATGGACCCTTTCATGAAGGAGGAAATAACGGAAGGAGTAGACTTGGCAAAGGCGGGAACTTCTATTATGAGTGCTATGAAGAAAGCGAATCCGGAAGCTGTGTGGGTGATGCAGGCATGGGCAGGCGAATCCGCGGGAAGCATGGTCAGTACGCTTGATTCCGGTGATTTGCTGGTACTGGATTTGTATAGTGAAAAACTTCCCCAATGGGTGATCCGGAGTCGATGTGGTATCGGGAGAAAGGTTTCGGCAAGCATGACTGGCTCTATTGTATGTTGCTTAACTTTGGCGGTAATGTCGGTCTGCACGGACGGATGGAGCAACTGGTGAATGGATATTATAACGCATGTGCACATGTCAACGGGAAAACCCTGCGAGGGGTAGGAGCTACTCCGGAAGGAATCGAGAATAATCCGGTGATGTTTGAATTGCTGTATGAACTTCCTTGGCGGGAAGAACGGTTCGCACCGGATGCATGGCTGCAAGCGTATCTGAAAGCGCGGTATGGAAATGATTTGTCACCGGAAGTAGCGGAAGCATGGCGTGCGCTGGAACATACAGTTTACAATGCTCCGAAGAATTATCAGGGAGAAGGGACAGTCGAATCCTTGTTGTGTGCCCGTCCGGGATTTCATCAGGACAGAACGTCGACATGGGGATATGCTAAGTTATTCTATTCACCTGATTCAACGGCAAAGGCAGCCCGCTTGTTACTTTCTGTTGCAGATCAGTACAAGGGAAATAATAACTTTGAATATGATTTGGTAGACGTGGTGCGTCAGAGCCTGGCAGATAAGGGGAATGTGCTGCTTGAAGAAATTTCTCAGAGTTATGATCGGAAAGATAAGGATAGCTTCGGGAAACAGTCACAACAGTTTCTGGAGTTAATATTAGCTCAGGACAGTTACTGTCCACCCGAAAGGAGTTCTCGGTGTCTTCATGGCTGAATGCCGCACGTTCTTTGGGAACCACGGAAGAAGAAAAGAAACTTTACGAATGGAATGCTTCTGCGCTCATCACGGTCTGGGGAGACAGTATAGCTGCCAATCGGGGAGGTCTGCATGATTATTCCCATCGGGAGTGGAGCGGGATTTTGAAAGACTTGTATTATCAACGTTGGAAAACCTTCTTTGAGCAGAAACAACGGGAGTTGGACGGTAAACTTGACCAATCAGCGGAAGAACCGATTAATTTCTATGGTATGGAGAAAGCATGGGCGGAGAAAAACAAAACAAGCCTGATTCATCGGATCATAAGTCACAAACTGTAAATTTGAAACGGAGACAA
>ENA-OQIG01001421-OQIG01001421.1-human-gut-metagenome-genome-assembly--contig:-NODE-1421-length-10159-cov-1.553927_pt1 | contig 10159 bp, 10 predicted proteins | sample MGYA00242576_ERZ504741 | MGnify/ENA primary metagenome ERZ504741 (study PRJEB26092, sample SAMD00036436) | human gut metagenome | host: Homo sapiens | study: EMG produced TPA metagenomics assembly of... | reverse complement strand
TGCCATACTGATGATTTACTATCCCTGTTTATCTGTCACAGTAACCTTAGGGACGTCAACATATTCCTCCTCTCAGGAATTATTGTTATCACCGGTACCACTTTATTGATTTATGCAATCCTTCACCTAAAAAACAATGGTATGGCACAGAAGAGTAACCTGACAATCGAAGTCCTTTCAATTATCGGAGGAGTGCTGACCGCTATCTTCTTTCTGGGATTTCTTGTACTTTCCTCCATTCTCCGATCCGAAACATCCTGCCTGATTACAGGAAGTATCCTGATCATTACTACTTTATTTGTCAATCGCCTCCTGACCAAACCTTTTCTGGATGCGATGAATATTACATGCTACATAGCCGGATGTATATTAGCCGGTTATGGAATGAATAGAAACATGGATGTCCTCTTTATTGTACTGATAGGGATCAGTGTAGTAACGATGCTGTTATCCAAAGGTTCATCCTGACCTTCCTTTCGGTAATCTCATTCTATATGGCACTGTTCGGAGAGATAACGAATTTATTCTCTTCACTGAATCCGCTGAATGTGGCTGCCGTGCCTATTATAGCAATTTTCTTATTCGTCAATCTATCTGAGACAAAAATACTCAGCTATACGAACGGGGATTTGTCTAAATATAAACCTATTCATTCCGGTCTGTTCGTATCTTGTGTCCTTTCATTGGCCGGGTTGTCTGTCAATTACTTGACAAAAAGCACAAATGACTGGATCATATCTGTTTTCATGTTGGTGGGTATCCTTCTGATGGTTTATAAAATCGTGCAGGTGATGCAGGTTAAGAGTCCGGTACATCAGGTGTGCATCTATCTTCTTTGTATCCTGATCTGCTTTCCCAGTCTGCATGCCCCTTATCTATCGGGCAGTATCCTGCTGATACTGATATGTTTTCAGTACGGTTATAAAGCTGAGTCCGCAGTTGCGCTCCTCCTCTTCATCTATTCCATATCCAAATATTACTATGATCTGGATATCACCTTGCTGACGAAATCGATCACCTTGTTCTTTACGGGAATCGCATTGCTCATAGCCTGGTATATTTTCACTCAAAAAAAGACAAAGACATGAAAAAATATAGCCGAATACTGATTATCGCTAATTTAATTCTTCTTCTGGGATATTTTAACTGGTCTGTTTATCAGAAAGAACAGACGCTGAAAGAGGGACAACTCGTATTATTGCAACTGGCTCCTGTCGATCCCCGTTCGCTGATGCAAGGAGATTATATGAGACTTAACTATAAAGAAGCAAATTCCGAGTTGATAAACAGACAGAAAGCTAAACGCGGTTATGCTGTGCTCAAGCTTGACAAGAATCACGTCGGAGAAATAATACGTCTTCAGGAATCCCTTGAACCAGTAAATGAAAATGAGATCGTCCTGAAATATAAAACAATAAATGGCAGGTTATTCCTCGGTGCCGAATCCTTCTTTTTTGAAGAAGGACAGGATTCTGTCTATAATCGTGCCGCTTATGGTGGATTGAGAGTAGATAATAAAGGACAGAGTTTACTGGTAGGGCTGTATGACAAGGATTTCCGGCAGATTAAGCCGTACAGAGGCAAACAGTAATATACGAAAGCCCAGACTTTCGCAAGCCCGGGCTTTTGCATTCTTAAGCATCTTCTTATTAGTGGGGAATAAGGGGATTACATTAAAAGTAGTAATCTCGGGAAAATAAGACAGATACGCTAAGACTATAAAGAAAATACCTGTGGGAAATAAGGGAGGTATCTTCTTATCATAGAGAGATACATATACCAAAAAATACTTTCGCAAGCATAATCTTATTATCTGCTATCTCTCATGCAATCTTCACCATGTAGTGAAGAAAGAAAAGGAAGGGTATCTCCTGGCGTTATGGAATCAGAGATACCCTTTGATTATTATTGGAGAAATAAAATGTTAGCTAACCATCATTTAAACGTAAATAAAATAATTAGTATCCATTTTAATTCTGCTAGTTTACAATTAAATATCCGCAGCGTCTTGAGACAAATCGATCTTAACTGTAACTTCATTATTACTTGCAAAGTCAGTGATTGTACCCAGTTAGAGACAGCAGCTACATTCACTTCAGAGTAATTGCAGATGCCAGATTCTTACCTGCATCGGTCAGGGAAATCTTACCATCAGTTGTGATATTTACATATTTAGCTTTATCTGCATCAGCTGTAGCTATACTAAATACAGGTGCGGTGAAACCATATACACTAAGTGGTTTAGCTCCCCATTCAGTAGTACCCTGAGCTTTTTCAGCACCATCTGCCCACATCACTTTACCTCTATAGTCTGTCCAAGAAGCTGTTTTTGCAATATTCAATGTGCTGTTTAGATTATCTTTACCAAATGCTGCTGATTTAATTGTGAATGCCCATGTTCCACTGATCTCAGTCAGATTAATTTTAGTTTCTACTGTACTATTGTCTAATGTAGCTTCGCCATATACAGTCTTGGCAACAATTACAATCGGGTTAATATCATCTGCATGTGCATTGTAAGTCTTGTCTACTGTCAATGTAGTACCATTGATAGAAGCGCCCTTCACAGCATCTTTCAGAGTAAGAGTAATATCTCCGCCTATTTCTTAACAGCAGCCAACTGCGTAGCATAGTTAGTGTAAAGAGTGGCCAAATCTAAAGTGAAGCCAACACTTGTCGGTTTTTCATATGATCCTGATAAGTCGGTTTCAATGTCATTGCACCTGCACTAACGATATTTCCATCAATTACAACTTTAATATCCTGATAGCTTACCTTCACGCTAGCTGAAACATTGATAACCTTCACTGCATCTACCTGAATTTTCAATGTTGGAGAATATGTACCGGCTGCAGTTCCTTTAGGAACATTGATAGTCAAAGCATTCTTTTCACCAATAACAAATGTAACTCCCTTATCAGCAGTCGGAGTAAATTTGTCAACAGGAATAGCCTCATAGATATCTTTCGAACCAGCTGAAGTATACAATTCAGTCAGCGCATAAGCACTAGTTGAAGTTACTTTTGTTCCATCATACAAAACGTCAGTAGGAGCTACAGGTGTCAGATTCACTGTACCATCAGTATAATTAGCTGCCGTCACTTTTGCATAAGCTGTAGATTTGAATTCCTTCAAAGTATTGTCACCATCTTTTACAGCAACATAAGCCACAACTGTAGCTTCCTTACCTGCAGATTCAGCTGCATAATTTTTTAAAGACAATACACCATCTTCCAGTTTGTAACTTCCATCGCCATCCAAGATAACCGGAGCATCAGGATTAGTCATGTCTTTATCAAACTCATAACTTGTAACAAGATTAGACAGATCTACATTTTCCGGATCTAAAGTAGCATTTCCACCATCTACAAATCTTGCTTTCAAAGCAACGCCTGCTTTATAATCAATCTTAGATGCCTCTTTGTTGTAATAGATAGAACTAACTGTGCTATTAGTTGATTCTACTTGAATACCACTAATTGTTTTGTTGTAACGTATTACCGGGAAATAATTAGAGTTGATATTCGTAAAGTAGTCCGTACCTTTTATAGCAGTTTCCGCATTCTCCGGAACAGAATTTTTAGCTATGATATTTAAACAAACAGCATGACTCTGTTCGGTAGTAGTAGATATAACAAACGAAATAATACCTTCATCCGCATTTTCCACCTTACCTTCACCTTCAAAAATATTAGCAGCACGTGTAGTAATCTCCTGTGCATCGAATGATGCAGTATAATTATCGAAGAAGTTTTTAGCAGCAGAAACCGGAGAAACACGGAATTTCACAGTCACTGTATTATTAGAAGCTATCAAAGTCTTTTCCGTTTCACCTTCCGACACTACATAATAAGAAGAGAAATACACTTTACCTTCTGAATCTGAATGGAACGAATGTTACACTTTGAACCATTGATTTTAGTCCGTCAACATCAATTTCAAGTGCTAACAGACGTTTCTTTATATCTGCAATTTCACCATCATAACCTGCAAATTTGTCTTGTAAATGTGTATCGATCAGTCCACCTAATTCTGTACCTTTTACGTAAGCATCCAAATCTGTGGTCTTCGCACATTTTGCAATTTCAGTTTGCAATGTTGTAATATCTTCCAAAGCACCAACAATTTTGTTTGCATTTTCAATTGTATTGTTCTCAGCAAGAGATGCAACGAGTACCTCAATTGTTTGTTGTTGATAGGTCTGAAGGGCTGTAATATCAGTAAAAATTTTCTTGTATGCAGCATCTTCCTTGCCTACATATGTATCAATCTTTTCCATTAAAGCTTCCATATCTGCGTTATACTTTTCAAGACTCAAGTATTCAGCTTTAATCTCAGCCATAATAGCAGCCTTGAATGTGCCGTCAACATATGTCTTTACAGCATTTACCTGTTCAGTAACTTCGGCAGATGTCAGATAGTCTACAAGAGCTTCATCCACATACGCTTTCACAGCCTCTGAATTCATATAATCATTCAACTGAGAAATGGTAACGAAATTCTTGTCAGCTTCTTCCAAAGCTTCAATTTTAGTTTTGATAGCATCCAAACCTTTGATCTTTTCATACAGATCAGCAATTTTCTCACCGTTTGCATTGATCAGTCCCTGCAATTCAGTTTTAACAGCAGCCAATTCCGTTGCAATCTTTTCTGCAGCATCAGCATCAGCTTTTTCTAAATCGGCTTGCAGTTTGTCAATTTTAGCTTGCAATTCTGTTTTTGCAGCTCCTACACTACTCTCAATAGATGCGTTTACTTTAGCAATAGCTCATCCAGTTTGGTCTGCAGTTCTGTAAGTTTTATCGCATCTGCTTTGTTATTTAAAGCAGCTTGCAGGTCAGTAACTGTTTTCTTGAGCTCATCAAGTGCTGTTTTGTCTGCTTTACTTGCGATAGCATCCAATTGTGTCTGCAATCCGGCTACTGCGCTATTAATAGCAGCAGTCATTGCTTCAGTTGTAACATCAGCACCTTTCTTGTTGATGGCATCAATCTGTTCCTGCACGTTTTTGATGTCATCATCGTAGTCCTTACAGCCTACGTAGGTGACGGTAGAAAGTGCTAACGCCCCGAAGAACATCACTTTTACAAATTTTCTTTTCATAACTACTTAAAAATTACATTAATAATATATTATTAAACACTAAGTTTCAATAATGCCTGTCCCGTTACTTGGTAGGTAACGGGGAAACCTTTGTGGTAACCTTTATAAAGTAGTTTTTGTAGAAAACTGATTCAAAAAGAATCTAAATCTTTTACCCCTGCTTAGAAGCTGTAGCAGAGGGGAGAAAAAATCTTTTGCCAAAATTTAAGGTTAATATAGTCTTAATACAAAGAATCCGCAGTATTTGTTGTTTATGTGTTCTTTTTTTAGTGGTTTATCAGAGATTTTTTCAATTTTGTTTGCATGTTTTCCAAAATATGTCCATATTTGCAGTGCTATTCAGTCCCGTTACCTACCAAGTAACAGGTTAGTAATCAAACTATTATTCCGCCAGCAGAGCGTTTTACAAAATCAACGATCCTATTATTTGCTTCATCAATTTTCCTATTACGGAATGGCTTCAGATAAGTCTCTGTCACCGTAATGGAAGAATGCCCCATCGCCTCAGAAATGATACCCGGATGAATTTCACAATAATAAGCTGTCGTAGCCCAGGTATGGCGGGCTGTATACGAACTAAGTTTGCTTTCCAGTCCCAGCCACTGACCTAACAATTCCAAATGCTGATTGAAACTCCGCAGGGCTAACTGATATTCCCGATATGCTTCCTGACTTCCTTCAATGCTATGAAGAATTGGAAACAAATAAGGAGAACTAAGATCCCGGCTTATGTGCTTTTCCAATAAAAGCATAGATTCCGGCGTCAAAGTCACTGATAAGGAACGACCGGTCTTACGCCGACGATACGTTATCACGTTTCCTCTTAAATCGCTTTTACGCAAATAAGCCAAATCAACAAAAGGTAAACCACGAAGCAGAAACATCAGAATAAACAGTTCCTTCGTACGACGTAAATCTGAAGGAATTGTGGATGATTTCGACAAACGACTAAAAACTTTTCGCATATCTTCATCTTCCAGCGCACGCTTCCTGTCTGCACGTGTTCCTGTGTAAACAGAACGGAATAAATGCGGGATATATTCCGCTTTACGAAGATCAACTGCACGATTATAAACCGCACGCAACACACGAAGATAAGTGGAAACAGTATTCCAACTGGAACCACGACTGCGAAGATAGACTTCAAAATCTTTCAACCATTCGGGATTTACCTGATGAAAATCAAGATATCTGCTCCCATGAAAGGTTGTCACAATGTTCAAAGTACTTCGATACACATGGGCAGTCCCAAAGTTTCCCTCTGCCCGTAGCCCATCGGCTACTTTCTTAAAAAATGAAATTAAATTCCCCATTGCATAAACTATTAGATATACACTATAATATAAATACACTTCCTATTATTATAATAGGAGCGAACGGTCAAAAAAACAAAGACCTCTTGATAAAAGTTTGGAGGCAAAGAAACGAATTTTAATTGGATCAGCATCAAAAACACGTATTTTGTTGATTTCTGTTGCTTTTACGCATTATACCACAAGTTTTCAAACAAAGGTTTCACCCTTCACCTTTTCTTTGAAAACCTTTATTCATCAGTGATAGTGGGTGAAGGGAGGTACCTTCACCTCTTTCTTCAAACAAGTCAGATACAATCAATAAGATGTTTAAAACAAAACATTGAGAAGAAAAAAATAATCTATTAGCATCTTTCCATTAGGTTATAGCTAATGCAAATATCATTATAGCAAAAATAAATTAGCTTATAGCAAAAGGAATGATACTTTCATGAACGAATGTCATTCTCAGTTCAAAGGGTGAATAACTAGTCCTTCACCCGATATCGCCGATAAATAAAGGATTTCGAAGGTAAAGTGAAGGTGAAGATAATATTTATAACATCTCCCGTATGGCAACTTAAAGCTATGCTTTAGCAACCATAAAGCATAGCTTTTGGATATCCAAAGCATTGCTTTATGAAAGCGAAGAATATTATAAACGAAGCTAAATGGCAGAAAGACTTTACCAACTAATTTTAAATACTTAGTTTCCTCCTTTTTCTACAACCCATTTCTCTATATTTCGTGTCTTGGCACTGAAATTCACTCCAATTTTGAACAACTCCCAATCATTGGATTCGAAAGGCTGAGCGTAATGTTTCTCATTTATCTGTAGCAATGCTTCCTCCGCTGTACCATCCAATTTAAACTCCATGATATAAACGAATTTATCTGTCTGGAGAACAAGATCAATACGTCCTTCACTAGTATGATATTCTGCTTTAACATAGAATCCGATTAACTTGAAAACAATAAAAAGAACATTTTGATAATGTAATTCCAAATCACGAATCAACTCATAAGGTGTATCAGCAAAGAAAACTTTGTAAACGTCGAAAGAAAGAATCATAATCTCCGGCTTCTATCTCACGAACAAATTTCTGAATTTCAAAAGAAGATTCCACTGCACTAGTATTAGCATAGAAAGGAAGCAAGAATTTAACAAACCCTTCTTCTACTTCACGGTTAGGAAATCCAAGACGATAAATACCAAAACGCTCATCATATCCTTTTATAGTGAGATAACCACTCTGATAAATGACAGGTATCGGATTGTCGGAAGTAGAATCAACACTATTCAAGACTTCAGCACTCGTTTCTTCGTGCGCCATTCTCTGAAGATCATAATGATGTTTTTTTAATAATTCTACTAGATAGGTAGGTGTACCGGTTTCGAACCAATAGCTGCCAAATTCATTACGTAAGAATGCATTGAGAAGACTAAACGGATTATACATGCCAATGGAATTATGAGTAAAATGGTAACCATCATAGTATTCACGCAATGCAACACATATTTCATTATATGCCATTCCACGAGCATCTGCAAATTCAGAAAGTTCAACCTCCAGATTATCATGCAATTCTTGATCACTGACTCCACATATATCTATATATTGATTCCACATGGAGATATCGTTGAGATTATTCAAATCGCTGAATACACTAACCTTACCAAACTTCGTTACACCTGTCAGCATGGCAAATTTAATATAGCCATCCATCGACTTCATCACACCGTAGAAGGCTTTCAATGTATTCCGGTATTCTTCCTGCAACTCATCTCTACCAATGGCTTGCAACATCGGTTTGTCATACTCGTCGACAAGAATCACCACCCGCTGCCCTGTTTTTTCTGCGGCCAGTCTAATTAAAGTAACCAAACGGTCATCGATCGTTTCATCACTGGAACATGAACCGTATTGAGCTTCGTAAACAAGAAGTTGTCGATCTATCAGACGGATAAGGTCATTTTCAGTATCAAACTTTTTAGCATTCAGATCCAAATGAATAACCGGATATTCAATCCAGTCCTTCTCCAGACTCTCCATCGCCAATCCTTCGAAAAGTTCTTTTCTTCCTTTAAAATAAGCTTCAAGATAGATAACAGCAAACTTTTTCCAAAACGACGGGGACGACTTAGAAAATAATAACTGCCAGTCTTTACCAATTTATAAATCAACGCAGTTTTATCAATGTAAAAGTAACCATCTTTTCGAATCTTTTCAAAGTTCTGTATACCGATAGGATAAATTTTACTACTCATATTCTCAGGGATTTTTGATTTGCAATACACAAAGATACTTCTTTCCAAACAAATAACGCCAAGTTACACACAAAAGTTTCTATCACAAAGCTGCGCAAAAAAAGAACCGCCTCCCCCACAGGGAAAGCGGTTCCATACCTTATTTTTATGTCCGGAAAGGAAGAATTACATCATTCCGCCCATGCCGCCCATTCCCGGAGCGCCCATCGGCATTTCTGGTTTATCTTCTTTCTTTTCCACGATCACACATTCTGTAGTCAGGAACATACCTGCGATAGAAGCTGCATTTTCAAGAGCCACACGAGCTACTTTAGCAGGATCTACTACACCGGCAGCATGCAGATTTTCGTAAACATCCGTACGAGCATTGTAACCGAAGTCACCTTTACCTTCACGTACTTTCTGAACAACTACCGCACCTTCCTTGCCTGCATTGGCAACAATTTCGCGAAGCGGTTCTTCGATAGCACGTTTGATGATACCGATACCTGTTGTTTCATCCGCATTGTCCCCCTTCATGCCTTCAAGAGAATCGATAGCACGGATGTAAGCAACGCCACCACCCGGGATGATACCTTCTTCGATAGCAGCGCGAGTTGCACGCAATGCATCGTCTACACGGTCTTTCTTTTCTTTCATTTCTACTTCAGAAGCAGCACCTACATAGAGAACTGCTACACCACCTGACAATTTAGCCAGACGTTCCTGCAATTTCTCACGGTCGTAATCTGATTTAGTAGCAACGATCTGAGCCTTGATCTGATCGCAACGTTCCTTGATGTTTTCTTTCACACCAGCACCGTTTACGATTGTTGTATAATCTTTAGATACTGTTACCTTGTCAGCAGTACCGAGCATTTCGATTGTAGCCTGTTCCAGTTTCAGACCTTTTTCCTCGCTGATTACCACACCACCTGTCAGGATAGCAATATCTTCCAGCATTTCTTTACGACGGTCGCCGAAGCCGGAGCCTTCACTGCACAAATCTTCAGCTGAGAACGCAGACGGTTTACTACCAATGTAGTCAACGCTTCGCTATCCACATCTTCTGCGATAACCAACAGAGGACGACCTGTCTGAACAGCCGGTTCGAGGATAGGCAAGAAATCTTTCAGATTAGAAATCTTCTTGTCGTAGATCAGAATGTAAGGTTTCTCCATCTCACATTCCATCTTTTCCGTATTAGTAACGAAATAAGCAGACAGATAACCGCGGTCGAACTGCATACCTTCTACTACACCGATAGTAGTGTCAGTACCTTTAGCTTCTTCGATAGTGATTACACCGTCCTTAGAAACTTTGCGCATAGCGTCAGCAATCAATTTACCGATTACCGGATCATTGTTTGCAGATACAGTGGCAACCTGTTCGATCTTGTCATAGTTGTCACCTACAGTTTCAGCTTGTGCCTTGATTGATTCTACACTTGGCAACGGCCTTGTCGATACCACGTTTGATATCCATCGGGCTTGCACCGGCAGTCACATTCTTCAAA